>OCVP010000031.1_pt1 | contig 71806 bp, 86 predicted proteins | sample 1539171 | NCBI WGS metagenome assembly OCVP01 (sample SAMEA51879418, study PRJEB22527) | metagenome
TCTTTCTAAATATTTTTCACCGTTCTCTGACAAATACCAAAGATATCGCTTTTCATTATTTTGATCATCTTCCCACATAATTTTATTTGCTAGATTCATTCTTATAAGTTTTGCCCCTGTATCACTCACAATATTGAAATTTAATCCTGTCAAAAATGAAATTTCATCCAAGTCAAAAGCATTAATCACATTTTTCGAAATTAAAGACTCATCGTTTATCTGTTTACCTGTTGTTTTTAATGTGACATGTCTTTTACATATTTTTTCCTGGAGACACTTCATAAATATGTAATCTTGAGTTTCAATATCATCACTATTCATAAGTTTTGATTATTTAAACCAATCGCTATAAACACTAATTAAAACTAGTGAGAAAGTCCCGTACCCTAAAACGATTATAATAAAATATTTAATATATATTCTTTTGGAACTAACATTTTTTGTTAATTTACCAAATTTTTTTTGAGTATAGATAAAAGCTGCCCATAGTAAAATTGCAAAGCCGTATGATGATAATAATACTTTAATTACTTCTGACATTTAAAAAGACAATGATCCTGACAATAAGTTTTCATTCAAGGGGCCTAAATTTTTAGGGTAGGTTAGTATACCATCAGATATATATTTATCATCAAATTGTGACACACACCAAGATAGCGAAGCTGGTTTGGGCACTAGAGTTTTATTATCTCTAATAGAGTAAAGTAAATTATCTCTAACAGCTAAGTCACCCATATATACTAAATAAGCAACTTTTGTCCGCCTTGTAATAAAGTTACTTTCGCCTTGGTTGAGACTTTTAGGAGGATTGTAGATCACTGGCTTTTTTTTGACATACTCATCTTTGAGTCTCTTTATTAACCAATTTCTCATTATTTTTCTGACCGCATGATAAGCTGCAAATTGTGGTTTAATTAAATATGTGGTTTGGTGCCCAATATTCAAAATTGTATTATTTTCAGAAAACTTGTAAGAGTAGCCGTCTTTATATCTTTGATGAAACTTTGAGAATTCTTTAGCCCAAGTTACTCCCTCAATTACCCTATCTTTAGTTTGAGAGGTGTACTTTTCTCTAGTTGAGGTGTCATGTAAAACTACGTCCCGGAAAAAAGATAAGTAATCTGACTCATTTTTAAATTTTTCCTTATGAATTTGTTTTAATTCTTCCCAAGGTTTGATTTTTATATCTTGCACTTCTATTGAACTTATATTATTTTCAATTTATACACAAACTATTATATAATTTATGTGTAATTTATGATAAAAATATAAAAATTATCAATAAAATCAACAATTTTTCAATAAAATCGAAAAATTAGAAAAAATTTCAAATTTAAGGTAAATTTAAAAAAAATCATAATTAATTTTTTTAAATCCTTGGTTTCCATTTTAAAGATTTTTATGTGATTATTATATATTTTATTACACTAAATTTTATTGATTATGTGTGTAAATTACAAAGTTAAAAAATACTTACATTTACATGTAAATATTGAATTTTGTCAGAGATAACCCCTAAATTTACTAGGTTTCCAATTTTTGGGAGCAATTTCTAAATCCTCAAATTCAAAAGCTGGAGCAACTGTACAACCAATTAAACTAAATAATCCAGTCGTTTCTAGTGAGAACCATATATTACTTTCGACGCTGTAAATAAATCTATTTTTAGATCCTATCTCATTTATTTCATATTCTTCGCCATTTTTCGATGTATATATTCTCAAAGGACTACCAGTATAAAAGTGTATTGTTTCGTTCTTTTTAATGCGATGCCAATGCGAATATTGCCCTTTTTCTAACAAATAGTATATGTGACTAACATCCTTATTTTTGTAAACTTCGACGTAATGACCGCCTTCAGGATGAGGTATCATTTTATGACTTTTTATAAGGGATTTAATTGTATCCATTCAAACTAAAAGTACATTTTTATTTCGATCAATCAAAATAGAAACTTATAAAGCAAAAATACTGAATTTATTGATTATTAATTGTTTTTCGTAATCTATTCCATTCTTCATCTAAAAAGGTATATTAATAGTAATACATGGCAATGGAAAACGCACAAACAATATCTTGTCCGAAGTGTGACTTATCTGTTTCTTCTATTTGTTCTAAGTGTAACAAAGAAGTAGAGGTATCTCAATTAGCTGATGGATGTGTAGTTCAAATCACAAAATGTGTTGAATGCACTAATACACCAGTTATTAAAGATATCTGCGCGGAAAATTAGTCCTCACTTTTAACTGACACTAAACCTTTAATCAGTCTGTTAAGATCCAAAGATTACTATTAGACTAAAAAGTAGTATCGGAGATATAATTAATGAAAATATTAAAAATTTTGGATGATGCAGAATTAATTCTTGTAGACTTAGAGGTAAATTTGGGGAAAGAAGTAAGAAACGCCCCAACTTTATGTGTCAGGTATAAAGGTAAAATTATACCTTTAAACACTGCACATGATGGTCGACCTATTCTGATGAGAGAAGAAAACGCCATCCCAAGTGAAAATTAAAATTATATGTTCACTGGTACTCTTTGGGTAGATTTAACTATTTCGCTCATACTTTTAGCTACTTTTTTTATGTGGATAATGAGGGGGGATTAAATAAAATTAACTCCTTAATGGAAATATTAACCAACAAAGAGGAAGTAAGAGAAAAACTCAAAAACAACCCCTTACAAGCTGCCCATTTACTCAGACTCAATGGATATGGTTCTATTAATTACGAATGTGCCTGTGGTGAAACACATGATGCTAATGGTAAAGATGTAAGTTGTAAAGGATCTGCTAAACCTTTTAAAGCTCTTCTTAAATGTTCAAACAATTTTGTAACGATGATAAAAATTGAGGGCTTTTTTCGAAAAAAAGCTATCTCAGAGTATGGATTTAAAGCAAGCATAATGGATTAAATTATGAGGTTTTTTTTTATATTATTTTTTATTCCAACTTTATCTTTCGGCCAGAGTATAAAATTAGCTTGTCAAGAAACATCTCTTATTGATTACTCAAAAGTACAAATTATTGAATTTAAAAATGAGGATATAAATGAATTTGAATACTCATTTGACCAAAACCTCTTTGTATTAAAGGAGAGATTTCAAGATTTACAATATGAGTACATGGGAGAAGATGACGTAAGTTATCATTTTAGAATTGAAACTGACTTCTCCTTTAACACCCTAATTCTATATAAAAAAATCCTTAGATATGAGAGAAACATATTTTATCCTGATAGTGTAAATTTGAAAAAAACTTATTACGGCGATTGCAATAAATCAGACAGTTTTTTTGCTGCTTTGAAATAGAATACAGAAAAATCACCTTTTATTAATTTTTAGGTAATACATTTTCACGAACTAGACTTAAATACTATTTTTTGTATAGTTTTTCTATATGTCCGATGTTTATAGTTTAATGAAATATTTAACGCCCTATGAATTAGATCATATTAAGTTCTTGGCACATAACGACGAGATACCATACCAAATAATAAATTCTCAATATAATATTAATAAAAATGATGTAAAAAACTTGATGAGATTTATGTTAAATGACCAAGACTATTTAAAATGGAAAAAAATTTATAATAAAACGCATTGAGGAACTTCCTAAATTTTATTATTCACAATCTTTATTTAATTTTTAAGTCTCATTTCACTGAAATGCTGAGCTAATTTCTTACCAGATAACCAAGCATCTTGCATACTTGGACCTTCACACCAATCCCCAAAAGCATATAGACGCTGATCTATGGACTCAATGAATCTTTTAGAGTTTTGATCTCTTAGACTTTTCTTTGTATAAGAGTATCTCCATCTATGTGACTTCTTAAAAACAGCATCAGCTTTTGATTGAAAAGACTTTTTCATTTGATTTACCACATAGTCCTCTAAAACATAATTTTCTATGTTGTAATACTCTTTTGTCCAATCAGCTCTCATATTTACAACCCAGCACTCTTCATTAAAAAATTCGTGTTTAAAATTTTGATTCATTAAGAAACTAATTTCAGGTGTTAAGTGATATCCAAATTGAAACGGAGCTCCCAATCTTTTATTAAATGCAATCATGACTGTCCAAATGGAGTCAAACTCTATTTCAGGAATATCGCTATAATCTATAAATTGATCTAACAATTTTTTTGATTGTTCATAGGGCATGCTACAAAAAACATAATCATAAGGTCCAAATTTCTCATCTGCTGCGATTAAGAAATATTCATTATTATGGCTTTCAATGTTGGTTATCTGTTTTGAAAAATGCGTAGGGTAGTGCAGTGATTTATGTATCTTTATAGGAATTGATTCATTTCCATCTTTACCAACAATGACCTCTTTATCTTCAATTGGAGAATTTTGTGAGATATTTGAACAAAATTGACCTTTTAAAATTTTAATAGCATCAATTTTTTTTAAAAATTCATTTAAGCCAATAACACCATGATCTAATTTCAAATAGTGAGCACCATGATCAAAAGCATATTGCTCATGTTTTCTTGTGCTTATTCTTCCACCTGGTCTCCAGGATTTCTCAAAAAATGTAATATCAAGTGCAGGCAAGTGATATGCTAAAGAAAGCGCACTAAGCCCAGTTCCAATGACTGCAATTTTTTTCAATTTTATTACTTTTTTGTGCTTCTAGGTTTAATTTCATCAACATCTTCAATAGGACGAAGTATTGGGACATACCTAAGTCGAAGAATGATGACTGCAATCGCAACTAAGACTATTGCTCCTGCTTCGTAAAGAAGAAGCTCTGGGTTTGAGTCTTTACCTTGAAGTATAATAAGACGAGATAAAGCGGTAATAGCAATAAATAAGGGATATGTCATTCTAACACGATTGGAAACATAGTAGACTCGAACCATTCCAATAACCTCAACATAAATAAACAAGAGGAGTAGATCAGCTAACTCTACATACTGAACTTCTATCATTCTCATTATCTCAAACATAATGGCTGTAATAGTAGCTACTAATATTATTGCAATAACTGCTTTTTCAATAAACCCTACGAGATTTTCAACATCAGTCTTCATTACCATTCAACCATATCAATTTGTTTTGATTTTAGAAAGGTATTTGTCTTAGAAAAAGGCTTACTCCCAAAAAAACCGCGGTGAGCCGATAATGGGGAAGGGTGCGGTGCTGATAAAATAAGATGTTTATTCGAATCAATTATCTCTTTCTTTGATTGAGCAAACGAACCCCATAATATGAAAACAATATTTTCTAATTCATTACTGATAACTGAGATAACTTTGTCTGTAAAAATATCCCAACCAAACTTTTGATGTGAGAGGGGTTTTGATTTTTCTACTGTAAGAGTTGTGTTTAAAAGAAATACTCCCTGCTTAGCCCACTTATCTAAATTACCATTGTTGTAATTCACCTCTTTTTTTAAGTCATCTTGAAGTTCTTTATAAATATTCAACAGTGAGGGCGGTGGTTTTATATTTTCTGGTACAGAAAAACTGAGCCCATGAGCTTGGCCAGGTCCATGGTAGGGATCTTGACCTAATATCACTACCTTCACCTTGTCTAAAGGAGTTAAATTAAATGCATTAAAAATTTGTTTTCCTGGAGGATAAAAAATAATTTTATTTTTTTTTAATTCTAAAAGTTTGCTTTTGAGTTTAATCATATAATCTTGATTAAATTCCTCTTTTAAATGTTCAAGCCAAGTATCAGGAAGTTGAATGGTAGATTTTTCCATTCAGATTTTAGTTAATTTAAAGTTGCGTCTTTACTTCTGCCGTATTTTTCAAGCTTGTAAATAATCTTTTCCTTAAGTTCATGATTTTCTTCTAAAGCCATTACTAAGGCTTGTGTATAGAAAAAACATGCTGCTTCAATATCAGCCTTATCTTCGAAGTAATTTGCTGCTTCATAGTAGAGAGAACATACTTTATCCATTTGCTTTTTTTGAAAAGCATCAGCAATATCGCTATCTAATTGAAAAGTGTCTTTCATAAGTATTCTGAAACTAGCACATTTCATTAAAACACCAAGATTAAAATAATTTTCTAGAAATTATCCTTTGCAGAGCGCATTTTAGCAAATACCTCTGTTGCATCTTGCGTGTCAAAAAATTTCATAAATTGATCTGTGTCACATCTCAAAAATGGATTACAGAGCAATTGGTCTGAGAGAGTTGTTGGAATTGTTGGTCGATGCTCTTTTTCTTGGTGTGAGGCCCATTTATAATATTCATTAAGCTTTTCATTATCAGGGTCTATGTTTAGGGCAAATTTTAAATTAGCCATCGTATATTCATGCCCACAATATACTTTTGTATCTTCAGGTAATTGTTTTAACTTAGACAAACTGTTCCAAAAAACTTCAGGATTTCCCTCAAACATTCTTCCACATCCAATGCTAAATAGAGTATCCCCAGAAAATAAAATATTATGTTTTAGCATAAAATAATTTATGTGTTGAAGCGTATGCCCAGGAGTATGTATGACTTTATATTCATTTCCATGTATCTCAAAAATTTCCTGATCTTCAACTTCTTTATCTGGTTTTGGTATTTTGGAGTCATTTTTGTACCCTATGACTAAAGATTTAAATCTTGATTTAATTTCATCAACAGCACCAATGTGATCATCGTGATGATGTGTAATGATTATGTGAGAAGCACTGCAATCATTTAGTTCAAGTATCTTCAAACACATATCTAGATCTGAGGGATCAACTAGCACTCCTTTTGTTTCATGAGGATTTTTAATTAAATATCCATAGTTATCATCTAATTGGGGAAACAAATACACATTAGGTTTTTGCATAAGAAATAGAATGTTATGTAAATCTCGTTAAAATACAACTATGGATATCAACGCATCCGATATTTATAGTTTTTATAATTCAAGACTAGGCACTATTGTTAAACGCAACATACGTCATCAATTAAACACCCATTTAAATTCTGTAAACGATAGTGTTATTTGTGGATATGGTTATACAAACCCTTTTCTTTCTTTTCTTAGTAAGCAAAATAAAAATTTACAAATATCCTCTATGCAGCCAGAATTTTTAGATGGTAATGTTAAAGAGAAATACGATTTCGAACACCAAATAATACATGAATATTTCTTACCTTTGGATCCAAGTTCAGTTGATGTGGTAATATCTACTCATTTACTTGAGTTCGTTGATAAGCCCCAGAGTAGTATTGAAGAAATATGGAGAATACTTAAGCCAAACGGTTTATTTTTATCAATTATTCCCAGAAGGTCAGGTATATGGACTCGGTATGATAACAATCCTTTTGGGTTTGGTCGATCATACTCAAACAAGCAATTTAAATCACTAATACAAGACTTTTTGGTTCTTGATTATAGAAAAACATTTTTGCACTTTCCTCCATGGAGTCATTATTTAAATTACAAATCACATCGAACAATTGAAAAAATAGGTAAATTATTTTTTCCTTATATGGGAGGACTAATGATTTGCGTATGTAAAAAGATTGTTTACGCAAAGAGTTCAAAAAAACAAAAAAAAATACCTATTAAAAATTTTGTGCCGACTTAATATTAATTTATATTGAGATTTAAAATATAGGATAAATTTTTGTTAGATATTAGTTATTACTTAATAGTTTCTTTTTCTATTCTTTTATTTGCAATTTCAAAATCAGGTTTTTCCGGGGGTGGATTGGCTTTAATTTCAGTAACCCTATTATCCATAACTTATGGTCCTTTAACTGCAATAGCTATATTAATGCCAATGTTAATTGTATGTGATGTAATTGCTTTGTTTTTAAATAGAAAACATTTTGAATATAAAATTTTATGGTCAATTGCACCATATTCTTTATTGGGGGTTATTATTGGAACAATCTTGTTTAAATTTATCAATTTATCAATGATAAGTATTTTTATTGGATCAATTTCCTTACTATATGTTTTGCTTAATTACTTAATCGCAGACAACAGAAATTTAAAAAAAATACCCTTTTATGGAAGTAAATCTTTTTGGGGAGCACTAGCGGGGTTTACTAGTTTTGTACTCCACTCTGGAGGATTGCCATTAAATATATATTTTATGTCAATTTATAATAAAAAAGTGCAGTTTGTTGCAGGCGTAGTTTTTTCTATTGCTTTAATAAATTTATTTAAATTAATCCCGTATTTCTATTTGGAAATATTAAACTTTGAGAAGTTATATAGTTATTTAATTTTTTCACCAATTGCAGTAATAGGAGTAATTTTGGGACACTGGATGAATAGTAAACTTTCAGATAATTCTTTTTTTACCATTATTAATATTTTTGTAGTGATAGGCTCGCTTCGATTAATTTATTTGGGTTTAGTCGGTTTATAATATCTTTTCTAAAATATTGATTAATTCAAATTCATTTTTAAATTCATTCATTTGTTTCTTATCTATCAATAATTTGTATTTACCCTCTTTTTCCTCAAGACATATAGGCAGGTCATCTTTGTAATTTAAAAGATTAAATTCTTCCAATTCTTCAGAATGTAAAAACTTAAAATTATGTGGTGAGCTCTCTATAAATTTCTTCCACGACTCGCGCATTTTCAGGTCGTGAGTAATTTTACATAAATTGCAATCATAGGTGCTGGGGGAGGCATATTTATGGACTGTATCAAGAATATAGTTCCATTTACCACCTTTGGCGTTATAGACAAAAATTATATTTTTATTGTTCATTAGTAATATGGAAGAGAACTTCTTTACAAAATAAATTTGAAGGAATTTTACCGTTTTCAAATTTCTTTTGAGAAAGGACATCAAAAGTTGAAATTATTTTTAGATCTAAATCTGTTGCTAATTTTTTAAAATCTTTGATGCTACATGGGTGAATATAATCAGTATTATACCAGTGATCACTATTTGCTTTTTTTAAAAGTGAGTCAAAACTTCCTGTTAAAAGAAAATTTGAAATTTTACTCAGACGTGCCGAATTATTAAAGCTCACAATGATATTTTTACTTACTTTTTTGAGGGTGTTTAATAATTGGTCTGGTTCTTGAACTGCCTGAATTGTCTGAGTCAAAAGACAATAATCGAATTGATTAAATGGAAAATCTTCAACTATTAAATTTATATCACCGTGTATTACATCTAATCCTTTTTCCAAACATTTGATTACTTTTTCTTGACTCAATTCCACACCTTGAGCACTTATTCCTTTATTTTCTAAGTAAGTGATTAGCTCTCCATCAGAACAACCAATATCCAACACCTTTGAGTTTTCTGGAATTAAATTTAAAATGATCTCATAGTCTTTTCTCATTTTATTCCCTTTAAAAATCCCTGAGCAACTTTAAAAAATTGTGGCTCATCTAATAAAAAACTATCGTGACCTCTATCTGATACGACTTCAGCAAAACTAACATTGGACCCAATAGAATTTAGTAAAGATACTATCTCTCTTGACTCTTTTGTTGGAAATAGCCAATCACTGGTAAATGATAAAACTAGAAATCGGATCGAATTATCAATTATAGTTTTTTTATTTGCAATAATTTCATCTTTCACGTCAAAATAATCCATTGCTCGAGTCATATATAGATAGCTATTAGCATCAAATCGATCAACAAAAGATCTACCTTGATAACGAAGATAACTTTCGACCTGAAAGTCTATTCCAAAGCCAAAAGATAAATCATTTTTTTCTTGTAAATTTCGACCAAATTTATTTTGAAAAGCTTTCTCAGATAAGTAAGTAATATGAGCTATCATTCTTGCAACAGAGAGACCATTCTCAGGTTTTTCATTACTCTCCAAATATCTTCCATTTTGCCAATTAGGATCCAACATAATGGATTGCCTTCCTGCCTCGTCAAATGCAATATTTTGGGCAGAGTGTTTCAATGAACCTGCTATACTCATAATAGACCTTACACTCTCCGGATAAGTAGCAGCCCATTGTAGAACTTGCATTGCACCCATTGAACCACCTGCTACAGAAAGCAATTTGGATATTCCAAGCTCATCAACAAGTATTTTTTGTACTCTCACCATATCTCTAATCGTTATGGTGGGAAAATCTAAACCATATATTTTTGAGGTATCAGGATTAGTATCATTAGGACCTGTCGTTCCAACACAGCCCCCAAGAACATTCGAGCAGATAACAAAGTATTTATTCGTATCAATAGGCTTATCGGGTCCAATCATTAATTCCCACCATCCATTTTTTTTAGTTATAGGATTTTCCTCTGCAGGGAATTGATCACCAGTTAATGCATGACAAACCAAAATTGCATTATTTTTTTGAGCATTAAGACTTCCATATGTTTGATAAGCGATTTGAAAATTCTTAATTTTTTTACCAGAGTCCAATGGTAGCTCTTCTTGGCATTTCAGTAAGAAACCTGGATATTCAGTATTTGCAATTATTTCTCTCATTTTTAAACCTGTTCGAAAGATAACTGCGGGAGATACGCTTTAGCTGTTTTACACCCGCAAGCTGCTATCAAATCGGTGAAACTGGAATTTAAGGCTTTTTGGATTAATTTTCAATATAAAATGATGATATTTTCTTTATATAGTTTATTTATTATCAAAAAATTATGAAAAATAGCCAACCAAAAAATACCTACAAGGGTGGAGCAGAAGTATTTAAAGGGTATGTAAGGCTTTCATCAAATGAGAACAACTATGGCCCAGCTAAATCTGTAAAGTCATTAATAAAAAAAAATATTAAATTTTCAAATATCTATCCTGAGCTTGATGGAGAGAGTTTAATTAATCAAATTGCTAAAACTTATAAAATAAATAATAAACAAATTATATTAGGCGCAGGCTCAGATGAAGTTCTCCAAATGATATATGCTACTTTTTCAAAACCCAATGATGAAGTCGTTTTTACTAAATATGCTTTTGCTATGTATTCAATCTATGCAAAACACTTTAGATGCAAAGTAAAAAAATATGATGATAAAGAGTTTCAATTTAAATTAGAAAATTTAAGTAAAATGATTAGCTCAAAAACAAAAATTGTTTTTTTAGCTAACCCCAATAATCCTACAGGGTCTATTTTTTACAAAAATGAATTAATTAAATTTTTAAATAAAATAAGTAAAAAAACAATTGTTGTATTAGACTCAGCATACTGTGAATACATTAGAGATAAAAAATATGATGATGGAATGCAATTAGTTAAAAAATATTCTAATTTGATTATAACAAGGTCTTTTTCAAAAATATTTGCTCTAGGCGGCTTAAGAGTAGGTTGGGGATATGCTAATTCAAAGCTTATTTCTCAACTCTATCAATATAAAAAGCCTTTTAATGTATCTAGATTATCATGTATTGCAGCTCAAGAGTCTTTGAAAAATAAAAAATGGATTAATGACTCTGTAAAAAATAATTTTGTAAACAAATCTCTTACTTGCAGAGGCTTAAATAACAAATTATTTGAAACCATTGATACTCAGGCCAATTTTATCCTTTTAAAGTTTAAAAGTTCATCAATAACACAAAAATTTGTTGATTTTTTACACTCCAATAAAATTACAGTCAGATCATTGTCATCATATGGATTACATAATTTTGTTAGGATGACCATTGGAACAAAAAGTGACATGAAAAAGGCAGTAAAAACAGCCAATAAATTTAATGTTTAAAAATATTCTCATAATTGGTTTTGGAATGATTGGATCATCAATAGCAAGATCAGTAATTAAAAAATACAAAAATGTTAATATTTTTGCTTTTGATAAATCCAATAATCTTAAAATTAGAATTAATAAATCAAAATTAAATAATGTAAAAGTTTTGAAATCACTTCAAGAAATCAACAATTTAAATATTGATCTCATAATTATTTGTGTACCTATGCTCCAGTATCAATCTATATTCAAAAAACTTAGCAACATTAATTTAGATAAAACAATTGTTACAGATGTGGGCTCAACAAAAGTAAATATAGAAAAATTATATAATCAAAAAAAATATAAATTTAATTTTATTCCCTCACACCCAATAGCGGGTATTGAAAAAGCTGGACTGGAGAATGGATTTGATGGACTATTTACAAATAGATATAATATTATTTGTCCTTTAAAAAAATCTTCCAAGACAAACATCAATAAGATAGTTAGGTTTTGGAAGTCACTAAATATGAAAATAGAAATTATGTCTGCAAAAGAGCATGATAAAGTGCTTAGCTTGACTTCACATTTGCCTCATTTAATTTCCTATTCATTAGTTTTGACGGCAATGAAAAAAGAATCTTCACTAAATTCAAAGCTTGTAAAATTTTCTGCTGGTGGATTTAGAGACTTTACTAGAGTAGCAGGAAGTGATCCAGAAATGTGGAGGGATATATTTTTAGCAAATAATTCTCAAATTCAAAAATTAACTAATAATTTCATAAGTGAATTAAAAAAATTTTCTAAAACCCTCAATCAGGGAAATTCTAAGAATTTATTAACAAAATTAAAGAAGACCAAAAACGTAAGAGATAGAATTGTTAAGGCAAGACAGGCAGGAAAGTTTATTCCTAATGATTAAGGCTATTTATCTCCATTTTGAGTTTATTTAAAAATTCTTGCTTGCTTAACCCTGGAGGTATCGGTTCTTTAAACTCTACCGTTATGGAGCCTTTATGAATCTGATTATTTTTAGGCCAAAATTTTCCAGAATTTAAAGCAATAGGCACAACTGGCTTGTTCAAAGACTTGTACATAGAATAAATTCCAGGTTTTAAATCAGGTTTATCTTTAAAGGTTGTTCTGGTTCCCTCGGGAAAAATTATTACAGGTCTATGATCTAAATATTCAGCTGTTTGCTGATTTACGTAACGAAGACTATGGATTCCTTGTTTTCTATCAATAGCAATCATTCCCAATTTTTTAAGGTAGGTCCCAAATAATGGAATATTCAATAATTCTTTTTTTAAAATATATGCAGGATTATAAAAGAGTTCATTAAAGTATATTGTTTCAAACATTGACTGATGTTTACTTGCATAGAGATAACCCTTTTTGTGAGCAAAATCAGAATTAATTACTTCTATATTAATTCCAAACAGTTTTAAAATTACTGTCATGTTCCTTGTAAAGAAAAGCACAAAAAATCTAAATTTTGTATATTTGAAGGGAAGGCCTAACAAAGAAATAATTAATACAATAGCTGTTGTAAAATAAAATGTTATTAAAAAACTAAATTTCATATTTTTTTATAAAAACTAATTTTGAGACAATTAACTTAATGTATTCCTCTACCAATTTTTCAAAAGGAATGACTATATCACTATTACTCACAGAATAAGGAGTTACTTTCAAACCTGATAGTTGATTAAATAAAAATTCTGCACGTTGCATATGTAAATCTGAAGTAATTAATAAAATCGATTTTATTTTTTTTTCTAAGGCCCAATATCTTGTTTCTAATGCATTTTCATATGTATTTTTTGATAAATATCCAACCTCAATACAACATTCAACAATGTTTTGATCAAAGTTAAGAATATTCACTAATACAACTTCTGAATTAAAGGTATTATCAACACCAGAAATAAACAACTTATTTTGATTAGATTTTTCAATTTGTTTATAACCCTCAATTATTCTCTCTCCTTTCCCCCCTGTTAATACAACAATCGCATCAACATTAAAGTTACTTACAGGATCATGAGATAAGTTATTTTTAAATTTAATTAAACCAAGAGTTAAAAATAATAAAATTAAGGCGATTATAATATTTACACGCTTTAAAAATATTATCATTACATGATCTCATTTTTACATAGATCTTCTAAGGTATCACGAGATCGGATTACACGATACTCATCTTTGTTGAATAATACCTCTAGAGGTCGAGGTCGACTATTATAAGTTGAGGACATAGAGGATCCGTAAGCACCAACATTCATAAATACTATATTATCTCCAACTTTTATCTTGGGGAGTTCAATATCTTTTACAAAATAATCAGTAGACTCACAAATTCCACCTGCGATATCATAAATTTCAACATCCTTTGAGTTGTTTGAAACTTTTATTGGAGGCTTTATGTCATACAAAGCTGGACGAATGTATTCAGAAAATGAACAGTCAATAATAGCAATTTTCTTATTGCCACTATTTTTTATATATAAAACTTTACTGATAAGTTCACAGCTATCAGCTACTATAAATCTTCCAGGTTCAAAAATAATATTATAATTTTTTCCACTAAGTATTTTGTTACAATTATTTTTCCAACTATCAAAATTGATTTCTTTATCTGAGTGATCAAGAACAGCAAATCCTCCACCAAAATCTAAAGTATCAATATTTATATTATTTTTAAGATTTTGCTCATCTGCAATTTTGATTAGATTTTCATATGAACCAAGTAACTTCTGATAATCAGTTATTTGACTTCCTATATGAACAGAAAGTGTTTTTAAGTTTACCCCCTCTAAATTAGAGATTGTATCAAAGTCAATTTGATCAATTGAAATACCGAATTTACCTCCTGATAAACCAGTAGTAATCTTATCCATGGTCGACCCATCAATATCGGGGTTTATTCTGATACCAATATTTGTTTTTAGCCCCTTACTTAAAGAGTAATCATTAATGAATTCAACTTCCTCAATATTTTCAACATTTATAGAGTGAATTTTCTGCGTGATTGCGTACTTTAAATCGAAATCAGTTTTTCCTGGCCCATCAAATATAATATCCTCAGGTTCAAACCCGGCTTTCAATGATTTAAATAGTTCACCAGCAGAGACAACTTCAGCACCAAAACCACAACGATGAATAAGGTTTAAAATTGCAAGGTTAGGATTAGCTTTGACGGCAAAATTAAATTTTCTAGGAAACTCTAATTCTAAATCATTTAGAAAATTTATTTTATCTTTAATTTTATCCTCATCATAAAGATAAAAAGGACTAGAAAACTCTTTTAATATTTTATCCAGCATTATTCGCTCTCAGGGTAATCATAGTCATCATTAGGAGGAAATGGATATTGAGATTTATCTACAACACCCTCTGGTAATTTATTAGGTTTTTGGTTTCCACAGCCAATGATAAATATGGGCAATAATATTATTAATAAAAACTTGATCATCTTATTCTAAGAAATTTAATATATTTTTTAATCACTTTAGAAACCTCTTTTGGATTAGAGCTCATGGGTGTTTTTTTTCTTGATAGACTGTTATTTATATCAACATATTTATAAATATTTTTATCAATTGATTTTTGAAATTTTTGGTATTCATCAATTTTTATTTGTGAGAGATTTTTATTTTTTTTCTGAGCATAATTTACTATATCAGCAATAATTTTATAAGAGTCTCTGAAAGGTATTTTCTTTTCTATAACTAGATAGTCTGCTAAATCTGTAGCTGTAGCAAAATAATTATTGCATAAATCTCTTCCAATAGATTTTTCAAAATTAGATTTTTTTATAACTTCTTCCATAATTTTAATACAGCTTATTAACTCATCATAACAATCAAATATTATCCTTTTATCCTCCTGAAAATCTTTAAAATAAGTTAAAGGAAGGTTTGAAACGATATTTGAGAGTTCTATTGACTTAATTCTAATGCTATTCGTTTTTGATCTTACAAGTTCTAATGAGTCGGGATTTCTTTTTTGAGGCATTATGGAACTACCTGTAGAATATTCACTACTTATATTAAATAACTTCATGAAATTACTTGACCATAAAATTAGCTCAGATGATAATTTACTTAAATGCGTCGCAGTTAAAGAACTAGCATGTAGAAAATACATGCAAAAATCACGATCACTTACACCATCCATAGAATTATTTTTAGATTTTGAAAAATGTAAACTTTTATTTAATAAACTTATATCTAAATTATAATTACTACCTGCTAAAGCAGCACTGCCTAATACATTTTCATCGCTGTTATTTATACAAAAATCAAAATAATTTAAGTCTCTTTTAAACATCTCTAAATATGCAATTAAGTGATGAGCCAAAGATACAGGTTGTGCCACTTGCAAATGAGTAAATCCAGGAATAATAGTTTTTTCATTTCCACGAGCTTGATTTAAAATAGACTTCATTAAATTCTTGATTTCTTCTTGTAAATTTTTGGAGGCTTTGATTGTCCATAATCTAGTATCAGTTGCTACCTGATCATTACGAGACCTTCCAGTATGTATCTTATTAGCTACATTACCTATTTTTTTATTGAGGAAAGACTCTACATTCATGTGAATATCCTCATTTTTTTTTGAAAATTTTAGTCTACCTTTTTTATTATCATTCAATATTGAATTTAATCCTTTTTGAATAGTAAGAGCTTCTTTTTTTGAAATAACTTTTAGTTTTACTAAAGCTTTTACATGTGCACTTGTAACAGCAATATCCTCTTCAATTAATCTTTTATCAATATCAATTGAGCTATTAAAATCATCCATTAAACTGGAAGTGCTTTTATTAATTGTGGTTGATAGTATTTTACTTTTCTTATTCATGATTTTAGTAATTAAATTATCTTGATAAATATATTATCGCAGCGAATACTAAAACAGCAATACCTTGAAACAATACTCTCATTCGCATAAGTTTGTTACTGTGTTTTTTATTAAAACTTCCATTTTTAGCCATAGCTATTACACCAATTACAACCATGAGAAGAGCTAAAATCATGGATACAACTAAAACAAAAGGCAATACAGTAGATGAAAACATGGTAAATAGTTATCAAATTATCTATAAATGTCTAATTATTAAATTTAAGAAGAATTGATGAAGAAAATTGTATTATTTTTGCATGGTTATGGGTCTAATGGAAATGACCTAATTTCCTTAAAAGATTATATATCTTTGGAAAAAGAAGAAACTGAGTTTATATCTCCTAATGCCCCGGAGCCCTGTGAATTCAATTATTTTGGGTATCAGTGGTTTCCATTAAAAGAAAGATCAATTGAAGAATTAAAAGAAGGCCTAAAATCAGCCTTCTTTCATCTTGAAAAAATAATTGAAAAAATAATTCACGAACACGCAGTTGATGAAACTCAGATTTCTATCATTGGTTTCTCTCAAGGCTCTATGTTGGCGACATATTATGCTCTACAAAAAAATTTAAATTTTCACAGTATCATTTCATTATCAGGATCATTACCAAAAGAAATTTTAAATGATTTGAAAATATCTGAAATCAAATCTAGTTTTTTAATTTTTCATGGAAAAATGGACGATGTCGTACCATTTAATAGGGCAGTTGAGACAAATTCGTTTTTGGAATCAAAAAAATTTTCTAGTAAACTGGTTTTAGATGATAACTGTGCACATTCAATTAGCCCAATTGCTTTAGATGAGATTAACAAGCTGTATGAACACTGGAATTAATAAACTATTAATCATACTCTTTTTTGGATATGTTAATATAAAATCATGATTAACTCGAATCATTGTCCATCTTTAGTATTAAATGCAGACTACCGGCCTCTTAGCTATTTCCCCTTATCCATATGGAGTTGGAAAGATACGGTAAAAGCAGTTTTTCTTGATAGAGTTAATATAGTTGAAGAATATGATCAAAAGGTTTCATCCCCATCATTTGAAATAAAACTCCCTAGCATTATCGCACTCAAAGATTACATACCACATAGTCATAAACCTGCATTTACAAGATTTAATGTTTTTTTGAGAGATGATTTCACATGTCAATATTGCAATGATAAATTTTCAACAAAAGAATTAACTTTCGATCATTTGATACCTCGTTCAAAAGGTGGATTGACAAATTGGGAGAACGTTGTGACTGCATGTTCAAAATGTAATTGGACCAAAGGAAGTAGGGATTTAAGTCAAGTTGGTTTTAAATTGCTTAGAAAACCTAAAGAACCCTCTCAATATTCTTTAAGATTAAAAAGTAAAAATTTCCCTTCTGATTATCTTCATTCAAGTTGGAGAGATTATTTATATTGGGATAGTGTCTTAGAGAAGGATTAATATTTTTTAGTTATTTTTATTGCAGTATAGCATAGCTGTTTTATTGTTTTAGACAAAAGAACATACCCAGTTGTCATTTCTGCCTGGTGTTCGACGCCTGTATCATGATGTTCTAGCTCATCTTCTCTAAACTTTTTTACAGTCTTCAATAAATCTGGTTTTAATTTTCTTTTTGATAGTTCCTTGGCTTGTTCCTCATAGTGTTGACCAATAACCTCCTCAACAGCAACGGTGCATGCCATTGCAGCTTTTTTCCCCATTAATGCAGTACCTAATCCAAGGGCATAACCTGCTAAATTCCAAAATGGAAATAAAGCGGTTGGTTTTACATTCTCTTTTACTATGTACTCATCAAAAGTAGATTTGTGGATTTCTTCTTGGTCAGCCATCTCCTTAATTTCTTTACCAAATTCTGTGTTTTCTTTAAAAATAGCTAATTGTCCTCGATATATTTGCGTTGCTCCATGCTCACCTGCGTGATCAACTCTGATAATTTCTTCAATTAATTTTTTATCTTCACCGCTTAGTGATTTATTTTTCTTTTTTGTAGGCATTGAAAATAATTAATAACAGAAAAGTCATTGAAAACAAGAAGTTATAAACTGATAATGGAATACCAAAGTAAGGTAAGTTTGCATCAGAGCATGTGGTAATTAATGTATTAGACATTAATTCTTCTTTTAATTTTGTAATATCATTTGGAAGCGTGGCAGCTTCACATCCGGTGTACTCAATTATTCCAAATGTTGTAAGAGAATGATAACCGGAAATTCCTAATTCAACAAGAAGCAAGATAGTTAGTAATATATAAATTAAATTGAAATATCTCTTAATAAAAAAATAAAATACACCCAATATCAAAATTGAATAATATGGAACTCGTTGATATACACACAATTTACATGGGCTATGACCATATGCATATTGTAATATTAAAGCAAAAGACATAGCTACCAGCGAAAACAAAAAAACAAGAAATAAAATATTAGTTTGTTTAATCATGATAAAAAAATAAATAAATAAAAAAGACTATTCCAAGAGGTATGATTATAAAAATTAATAGTTTATTTCTTTGTAAAATTTCCATACCTAATTTCCCAAATTGTTTAATGATAAAAGCAATAATAAAAAACCTCAACCCCCTAGATAACAATGAAAGGAGTATAAAATAGATAAAATTAAATTGAGCATATCCACTTGTTAAAGCTATAACTTTGTAAGGTATAGGTGTAAAACCACCCAAAAAAACTGCAAAAATACCCCAATCATTATAAAAATTCATAAATGCACCCTGCTTGCTTATATCAAAATAAGATTGGGCAATATCAAAAATGAAATACCCTATGATATATCCAAAAGCGCCACCAATGACTGAAAATATCGTACAATTCAGTGCAGTTGCTAAAAACTTTTTAGGGTTAAAATAAACAATTGGTATTAAAATTAAATCTGGAGGTATTGGAAAAAAAATACTTTCTATAAAAGCAACTAAAGATAAAAAATATTGTGAATATTTTGATTTAGATTTTTTTTCAACATATATATGTAAATTCTTCCAAATCATATCGATTAATTAATATTTAGTATTTAACCTATAAGGTAATACCAGAGATAAGCAATTATAATAGCTGGGATCGCACTGTAGAGTGTTGCAACTATTGCTGCCTTTGCAGATATAGCTATCGCAGGGAAAAGTGCATCACCGTCGTTAGATATAGAGTTTCCTATTTGTGCGGACATAGGAATTTGACCACTCACATACATGGATGTGATCATAATTTGAGGACCACAGCCAGGAATAAAACCAATTAGTATAGCCATAAGAGGAATAAATGGACCAAATAGTATTAATGACTCAAATATTAAACCATTAGTTGATAGATCTATTAATTCGTAGACAACAAATGAAATAATGACCCAAACAGTAACAAAGCAAGTTGTATCTACAACTTTTCTATAGGAGTTTTCGTGTATTGAAGCCATTTGAATATCTGTTAATGGATTCAAAACCCACAACAAGACACAGTATATCGCCAAAATAAATGCCATTACTTCAACCACATTAATTCCAATAAAATTAAAGTTTAGTTCAATGTTAAAAGCATTTAACATTCCCAAAATAAATCCAGGAGCTAAAAATAAAAACCAAATATAATAAAACTTATTTGATATTTTGTTTTTAGGTAAATGGGTTGTATTTACATTCTTATTAATTTTATTTTGTAAAAAATTTTTTGTAAAAGGTTGAGCAACATATCCAGATATTATACCAACTATAAAAGTTACTGGTAGTATGATTAAAGCAGCCTGGGGTTTTGTTGCAATGAGAAGAAAAGCTGCATCGCCCATAGTACTAATAAGTGCTGCGAGCACACCTCCAAAAGAAACTACTTTTCTAGTGAATAAGCTCATTACCATTATTGCTCCACCACAACCAGGTATAACTCCTAACATAGAGCAAATGGGAATTTCAAATTTCTTATTTTGTAAAATTAATTTTTGTAAATTAAAATTTCTCTTTTCAAGAATAACGAATAGAAGAAGTGTCACTCCAACAAAGCTAGATACAGCTATGTAGGCGTCACTCGATGATGAAATTAAAATACTTCTAGTCTGTTCAGAAAATAAAAGAAGGAGAATACATATAAAGAGGAAAATTTTTGAAAATCTTAAATATTGAAATTTTCTACTTAATTCTAATACTAATTCTGTCATATTTTTAGCCTAGGCTAAACAATATAGATATAACTAAATATTAGTCAAACAATTCTTTACTTTTAATTGTTAACAAAATAGATTGAACCAGCTATGAAAAACACTAGATCTAGTGAGCCATATCAATTTTCAAATATCAGAAGTCAAAATAAGAATGAAATACTAGAGGATTATGTTGAGGCTATTCAAGAAATTTTAAAAAATAAAGGTGATGTTAAAAATGCTGATTTAGCTCAACATTTTGGTGTGTCACAAGCTACTGTTAATAAAAATTTGAAGCGTTTAATAAGTTTTAATTTAGCAAAATCTGAACCATACCGTTCGATTTTTTTGACAGAAAAGGGAGAAAAATTAGCCACACAGTCAAAACAAAAGCATGAAATTGTTTATAATTTCTTAATTAAGTTAGGTGTCTCCAGAAAGACTGCAGAAAATGACAGTGAAGGTATTGAGCATCACGTTAGTGATGAAACATTAAAGTTAATGAAAAAATTTAAATAATTATTTTTTCGTCTTTGACAACATTCTTTTTTCTAGCACGTTATCGAACAAATAAATTACGATAGAAAGAAAACAAATAATTGTTAAAGCATGCAAACTTCCATACTCAAACATTTCATTTGATGAATATTCGTATAGGCTAGTAGCAAGTGTATCAAAATTAAAAGGTCTTAGTAGCAAAGTAATAGGTAACTCTTTTACAGTATCGACAAATACTAAAAAAAATCCTGCTAATATACTCAACTTTACCTGAGGTAAAATTATTCGAAAATATGTTGTTGACGATCTTCTTCCAATTAATCTTGAGGCATCATCAATTGATTTTCCAATTTTTTCCATCCCTGAGTCTAAAGAATTATTTGATAGAGCAATTAATCTAATTATCAGAGCTAAGGACAAGCCCAATAAAGTGGTAGACAAAGATAATGTTGTTAATCGATCAAAATAAAATAAAAAGAAAAGCACTCCTAAAGCTATTACTACACCTGGTATTGCATACCCAATGTTTATTATTTTTTTGTAATATGTAATGTGATTTTTAGTAGTGAATCTTGAGTAAAAACTAATAAATACTGAGATGATAGCACATCCAATTCCAGCAATAACTCCAAGCACGATTGAATTATATAGTGAGTTAAAATAGTTATTAAAATCAATAAAATTTAAATTATTTAAAAAAGTATAAATTACAAAAATAAGAGGCAGAATAAAGCCAAACAAAATAGGTAAGGCTCCTAAGATTAATGCAATTATTCCAATGAACTTTCCTAATTTATATTTTGACCACTGAATATTTTCATAAGTATTATTATTGAATTTCCTTTTACCTCTTAATTTTTGCTCAAAAAAATATAACAAACCCATTACTAAAATAATAATTAAGGCCAATAGGAAAGCTAAAGGTAAGTCATTTAATATCGCTATATAATGAAAAACTCCAACTGAAAGTGTTTGTAAACCAAAAAAATCTGCAACACCAAAATCATTTACTGTTTCCATCAAAACTAATGCTAGTCCTGCAGCTATTCCAGGTAGGGCCATGGGTAAACCAATTTTAAAAAAACATTGATAGGGATTTTTACCAAGAGTTTTTGCAGCCTCTATATATCTTGTTGAGAAATTTATGATTGCAATCCTAGTTAGGATATAAACATATGGAAAAAAAGATAAAGAAATTATTAGCGAAGCCACAATACTATTTCTTATTGAGAAACCATCATAAAACAAAAATTTGAGAGTTATAAAACCACCTGGCTCCAAAATTTCGGCATAAGTATATGCTGAAATATAGGCTGGAACTGCTAAGGGCAGTATTGCAAATATTTGTAGAAATTTTCGCCCCCAAAATTCGGTCATTGTATTTATCCATGCCAATGGCACACTGATGATTGTTGTAAAAATACTTACCATTACTATGAGTTTAGTAGACCCAATTAAATATCTATTAATGTAAAGCTCATTGGTTAAAAAAATTGCACTCAAACCATTTGTTATAACTAAGGCTATAGGGGTAAGTAGTAAGAAGCTAATTAATAAAAAGAAAAATAATTTAAATAAATTTACTGTCATAAAATTATATAAAAAACACAGCCTAGTAACAATAGAGCCATGACTCTATTAAAATAAATAATTTTTCTTTTATCATTAAGATATTTTCTAAATGAGTGTCCAATAGCAGCCCAAACTACAGCACTAGTTGATGTTGAAATTATAAAACAAATAAAGATTAAAATAAATTCCTCTAAATATGAGAATTTATTTTGTATAAAAATTGCAGAACTAGACATGGAAACACTTACAGCTTTAGGATTTATTAATTGAAAAAAATAAATATCTCTAAATGTAAATCTTCTTTTATTATTATTGTCTGAAAATTCAGTTGAAATAAAAATTTTATAAGCCAGATAAGTTAAGAAGATCGTGGCTACAATTTTTATAAAATTCTTAAAATTTGGATAGTTTTCATAAATCTCTCCTATTCCTAATAAGCAAAGAGTTAAAACCGATAAAAATCCAAAAAAGACACCTAACATAAGTGGAATTGTTGCTTTAAAACCATAATTAACAGCGTTTGTTGAAAGAATTATATTATTAGGTCCCGGTGTAATGGCAGCAGTCATTGCAAAAGTGAGTATGGGCGCCATAAAGTAAATGTATTCCAAAGTATCGAGATATTATTCTTAAATTTAAATAAATATACAATTAGTTATCAATTTGCCTAATTTGTCTTAATAATATAAGTAAATAAGATTATTTTAAGGCGTTGTGGCGGAATGGTAGACGCGCCGGATTCAAAATCCGGTGAGGGCAACCTCGTGAGAGTTCGAGTCTCTCCAGCGCTACCAACAACAAATAAAACTATGAAAAATATTAAAAATTTAACGGCCGTTTTCTCATTATTTTCAACAGGTATTACGATTGTAACAAATGGAACAAATAGAAAGCAATTTTTTGGTTGTACTGTCAACTCTTTCTCAAGCCTTTCTCTTGTCCCTCCAAAGTTTTTATTTTGTCTTGGAAATGAAAATTTAAATTTAAAAAGTTTTAAATTAAATAGTCCTTTAAATGTAAATTTTTTAGCTAAATCTCAACTTAATTTATCTAATAAATTTGCTGGATCATTAGAGAAGAGGTGGGTGAATACAAAATATAAAATTGCGAATAATAAGGTTCCTTTCTTTCCGGAGTCTTTGGGGCTATTAGAGGCAAAAGTTGAAAAAAAAGTCATATCAGGCGATCATACAATAATCATATGTTTAATAACAAACTGCATAAAATTAAACACCAAAAAACCCCTTATTTATTATAAGAGCAAATATCACACCGTTTAATTCTTTCTATGAAATATATCAATAGTAGTTTTGAAGAAATTAATATCGATGAAAAGCTGTGTTTAACAATAGGTAACTTTGATGGTATTCACAAAGGCCATAGAGAGATAATAAAAAACTTAATACAAAAAACTAATATATCAAAATCTAAATCTGCTATTTTATCATTCACACCACATCCAAAAATTTATTTTAAAAAACAAAATAATTTTATGATTAATTCTCAATTAAAAAAAAAAGAGATTTTAGATAGCTTAGGCTTAGACTATTTAATTGACTTACATTTTAATGAAAAATTTACTCAACTAAATCATTTAGAATTCGAAGATAAAATTTTATTAGGAAAACTTAATGCCAAAAAAATTTTAATAGGAAGAGACTTCCAGTATGGGAATCAAAGAAAAGGAAACATAGAGACCTTAAGAATATTTTGTGAGAAAAATAATATTCAACTAAACGAAATTGATCTCATTGTCGATGAGCAAAATAATAACAAAATTTCTTCAAGTAAAATAAGAGAAAATCTTAATTTAGGAAATATCGAATTAGCAAATAAAGATTTGAAAAGAAAATTTAGTATTTCTGGTAAAGTTATTAAAGGCGATCAGAGAGGTCGTTCAATTGGTATTCCCACAGCCAATATTGAGTACCCTCTCAATACAATTATTATTCCATATGGTGTCTATGCTGTAGAGACCACGATTGATGGAAATACTTATTTTGGTATTGTTAATTTTGGTATAAGACCAACCTTTAATAAAGAAAAGCCAATTGTTGAGGCCTATTTGTTTGATTTTGACAATAATATTTATGATAAGAATATAGAATTATTTTTTTATAAACAAATTCGACAAGAGAAAAAATTTAATGGTATAAAAGAATTATTAAATCAAATCAATTTAGATATCGCTGAAGCAAAAAAAATATTAAATTATGGAAATTAAAGACTCTATTACTCTTCCAAAGACTGGATTTTCTATGAAAGCTGACTTGCCTAAAAAAGAGCCAGGAATTCTAGATGAATGGCTTAAAAATGACATATATAAAAAATTAAGAGAACAATCCAATTCTAAAGAAAAATTTATTCTTCACGACGGACCTCCTTATGCAAATGGTCATCTTCATATGGGTCATGCCCTTAATAAAATTTTAAAAGATATAATTGTAAAATATCAACAACTTCTTAATAAAAACTCTATTTATGTTCCAGGATGGGATTGTCACGGACTACCTATTGAATGGAAAATAGAGGAGGAATACAGAGCTAAAAAGAAAAATAAAGACGATGTACCTGTGATTGAATTCAGAAAACAGTGTAGAGATTTTGCTAATAAGTGGATATCTATTCAAAAAAAAGAATTCCAAAGATTGGGAGTAATTGGCGATTGGGATAACCCATACACAACTATGCATTTTCATGCAGAGGCACAAATAGTAAGAGAATTAGGAAAGTTTCTCAAAAATGGTGGTATTTATAAAGGACACAGACCAGTTTTATGGTCAGTTATAGAAAAAACAGCACTTGCAGATGCAGAGGTTGAATATCATGATCATAAATCAACAACAATATATGCTTGTTTTCCAATTTCAAAAACTGATAACGATAAATTAAAAGAGCACTCTATTGTTATTTGGACAACTACTCCTTGGACAATACCAGGTAATAGAGCTCTGGCAGTTCATAACGATATTGAATACAAATCTTTAAATTTAAAAATAAATGATGGAAACAAAAACGTTATTATAGCTAGCGATTTGGTTGAGTCATTTATTAAAGAAAATAAAATTGAAGAATATAAAGTTAATTTTTCCATCAAAGGTCATGAATTAACAAATACTTTTTGTAAACACACTTTATACGACTCTGGATATAATTTTGAAGTTCCTATTCTTCATGGTGATTTTGTAACTACTGAACAAGGTACTGGCATAGTTCATATTTGTCCAGTACATGGAATGGATGATTTTATTTTGGGTAAACAACATGATTTAGAATTACCCATGACAATAAATGAAAGTGGAATATATTATGATCATATTCCTGTATTTAATGGCCAACACATTTTTAAAGTTGATCAAAATGTTTGTGATGAAATAAAAAAAAACAATAACCTTATATCACAAGGTATTTTAGTTCATAGCTATCCTCATTCTTGGAGATCTAAAGCCCCCTTGGTATATAAAAATACATCACAATGGTTTATCTCAATGGACACAAACGATTTAAGAACAAAAGCACTTAAAGCTATTGATGAAACTGATTTTTTCCCAAAACAAGGACAAAAAAGATTAAGAAGTATGATACAGGACCGTCCGGATTGGTGCGTGTCGAGACAAAGAGTTTGGGGGGTGCCTTTACCAATATTTGTCAATAAAAAAACAGGTGAACCTCTACGCGATCAAAATATTATTGAAAAAATTGCAAAGATTTATGAATTAGAGGGAGGCGATGCCTGGTTTAATTCCGAACCCTCAAGATTTTTATCACCTGAATATGACCCAAATGATTTTGAACAAGTAAAAGATGTCGTTGAAGTTTGGTTTGATAGTGGTTCAACTCATTCTTATGTATTAGAGGCTAGAGAGGATCTTCACTGGCCAGCATCGATGTATTTAGAGGGCTCAGACCAACATAGAGGTTGGTTTCACTCCTCATTACTTGAGTCGTGCGGAACAAGAGACAAGGCACCTTTTGAAAGTATTTTATCACATGGCTTTGTTGTGGATGGTAAAGGTAGAAAAATGTCTAAGTCAGTCGGAAACGTTATTTCCCCAGATGAAATAATCAATAAATACGGCGCAGATATATTGCGTATTTGGGTTGTTGCATCAGATTATTCTGAGGATTTAAAAATTGATAATCAGATTATCAACTACCAAATAGACTCTTACAGAAAAATAAGAAACACACTAAGATTCCTTTTAGGAAATCTTAATAACTTTAATAAACAAAATTTAGTTGACCCAGAAGAAATGCCTGAATTAGAAAGGTATCTCTTAACGCGAATTTCAAGCCTTAATGAAAAACTTAAAGAATTAGTTTCAAAACATGATTACCATGCGATTTACACTGCTTTACTAAATTTCTGCACTCTTGAGCTATCAGCATTTTATTTTGATATTAGAAAGGACTCCTTATATTGTGATGATATAAAAAGTATAAAAAGAAGATCAACTTCAACATGTTTACATATAATATTTGAGTTTTTAACAAAATGGCTTTCACCCATAGTTTCATTTACATGTGAAGAAGCATGGAAGTCTAGGAGCTATAGTAACGAAGAAAGTATTTTATTACAAAATGTTAAAGATGATGAATTTATTTATAAGGATATTTCGCTTGAAAAAGTTTTTGAAGAACTAAAAAGAGTAAGAAAAAGTGTTACCTCCGCCTTAGAGCTAAAAAGAAATGAAAAATTAATTGGCTCAAGCCTTCAAGCCAAAGTAATTTTATTTTTATCTAAAGATACACAAAAAATAATTGCAGATTTAGATTTGGCTGAGATGTGCATTGTCAGCAATGTTGAAACACACGATATTTCAAATAGGTCAAAGGAATCTATCAGTATTGAAGATGAGGAAATATATGTAGAGATAAAATTAGCTGATGGAAAAAAATGCGAGCGATGCTGGGCTGTATTGCAAGAAGTATCATCTAGTAAAAATAATTTATGCAATCGATGTGATGATGTTTGGAAAACTTTTCAAAAATAAGTTTAACTTAAATTTATTTTTTTTATTTTTATTCCTTGTTACTTTGGACCAAATCACTAAGGCTTTAGTTATCAATTTCTTTGATCTTTATGAGTCAGTGTCTTTATTCCCAATTATAAATTTAACATTTGTTGTAAATTACGGTTTTGCATTTGGACTATTGAATGATCCATCTCTTAATCAAATAGTAGTTTCAATAGTAATATTGCTAATTATTTCATATTTTTTATATTTACTCATAAAAACACAAGATAAGGTTTTTCAATTTACTTTGACTTTGATTTTGTCTGGTGCATTGGGCAATTTTATAGACCGAATATTTAGGGGTTTTGTTATTGACTTTATTGACATATACATAGGAAAATATCACTGGCCAGCTTTTAATATTGCTGATAGCTGTATTACTGTTGGCTTTGTTATTTTGATGATGAATATCTTGTTTTTGAATAAAAAATTATGAAAAGTATATTTTTAGTCTTATTAGTGCTTTTGGTATCTTGCCAAAGAGAAATAAGAAACGAAGTTGGTGTCGGATATAATAAAGAGCTTATTATACCTCCAACAAATGATTTACCCCTGCCAAATAGTGCAGATGAAAACACAGCGAATTCTGAAATCTCAAAAAATCCAGTGATAGAGTCAATACTTAACCAGACAAATGCCAATGAAGCAAATCCAAATATTATTGAACAAATTGATAATGGAAACGAGATTATAATAGAGGAAAACGATACTGAAGAGGAAGAGGGAAATTTTTTCCAGAGGCTTTTTAAGGGTAAAAAAAAGTAGTTACAAGAATTTTTATTATTGAGTCAATTATTTCATGAAAATAAAAAATAATTCTAAAAACTTAAGATTTATTAAACAAACAAATATCAACTATTCAATTAATGAATTCTTTTCATTAGATATGTTTAATCCAATATTACAAAAAAATTATTTTAATAGTTATGATCTAAGTATATTTAAAAATAAAAAATTTAGAACTCACGTATTTGGAATGGGAGGGTCTTCATTAAGTACGAAATTACTATGCCAATTCTTAGATCCCTATAGCCTTGATAAAAATATTTTTATTTATGATAACCCTTCATTGGTTAAGATGGAAAACACACTATTAGATTTAAATATTAATAAAAATGATAAATTTATATTTATTTCGAAATCAGGTAACACTATTGAGACTAAATATTTTCTAAATTTAGTCATAAAAATTTTCAAACAAAAAAAAATTTCAACGCTTATAAAAAAATTTATTTTTATTACAGAAAATAAAAATAATTACATGAGAAAATTTGCTCTAAAAAATAATATTCTATGTTTTGATCATGACCCAAATATAGGTGGAAGATTTAGTATATTTTCAATAACATCACTTCTCCCACTTTTATCGATAGGACATTCATTACCTTCAATCATAAAGTCATTTAATAAAGCAAAAAAAATATTTGAAAAAAATCATAGTAAACTATCAAAGTATATTAACTACTCTATTGCCCATGAAAAAAAATTTAACTTAAACATCCTTGTAGGCCTTAGTTATCACGATAAGGTAAATGCTATTAATGAGTGGTATAGGCAAATTTTTGCAGAAAGTTTAGGTAAAAATAAAAGAGCAAAAAATTATATATCCTCTTATGGCTCTATAGATCAGCATAGTCAATTTCAACTCTACATTGATGGCCCACATGATAAACATTTTTATTTTTTTAAAATTGAAAATAGAAATAAAACAATCATTTCCAATGCCAGTTTAATTAAAGGTTACAATTTAATGAGTACATTAGAGGAGGGTGCTATAAAAACCCTAATTCAAAAAAAATTTTTAGTTACACAGTTTTCAATTAAAGATGATTTTACTAGTTATTGTTATCTGATCTTCTTCTTAATTTTTGATATATATTTAAGGTCTAAATTTGAAAAAATTAATTTTCTTGATCAACCAGCTGTTGAAATTTTAAAGAAAAATACGAAAGCATAAATTGATAAATAATTTGATTAATTTTTTTGGTGCAAATTCTAAGTTACATTTATTAAAAATTTTTATAATTTTTGGATTAGCAGGTTCTCTTTCTGTTATTTTATCTGAACCATTACTTCAACTTGTATCAATAGAAAACTATATTACAAATAAATTTTTATATTGGTTAATTAGATTAATATTAATTTTTCCTTTATATCAATTTGTACTAATTGGTGTTGCTTTTGTATTTGGAGAATTTAGATATTTTAAAAAATTTTTTGTTAAATTTATTAATTATTTTAAAATTTATTAAGTTCTAAAAAAAAATAAATTTTTATTTTTATATTGTTTTTTTAATAAGAGATTATCTAAATTAATTAAATTTGAACTTTCCAATATGATTAAGATATTTGATTGAATACTCATCAATATTTTTTTTTGAATTAATTCAAAACTATGATCATACGGAGGATCAATATAAATTACGTGGCAATTATTTAAAATATCTATTTTTTGTTTATAAGGATCAAAATTAGTTATTTCATAATTTATTTCATTAATTTCTTTTAGAAACTTTTCAATTTTATTAGTATGATTTTTTTCGATATCGTTAAATATTACTTTTTTAACACCTCTAGATAACGCTTCTATACCAATTGAACCTGTTCCTGCAAACAAATCACATAAAATAACCTCATTAAGGTCTATATTCAGATCATTATTATGTAATAATAAATTAAATATATCCTCTCTAATTCTTGTTAAGGTTGGTCTGTAATCGCTTTTAGACTCAACTAGTATCTTTCTCCCCTTATATTTACCGCTGATAACTCTCATTAACCTCCACTTCTTTGTATTCACCATAGGTTATAGACTTTAATAGGAAACGTCCGTAAGAGATCCTTTTGAGCTTTTCTACTTTTAAATTGAATAAGGCACAAATATTTCTGATTTCTCTATTTTTGCCCTCAGTAAGAGTAAATCTCAGTACATGTTTGTTTGTATTAGAGTGAACTAATTTTACATTAGGTCTTTTATAAATTTCTTTTCCATAAATTTTTTTATTCATTGATTTAAGCTTATTTTGATCAAAGGTACCCATTACACTAACAAGATAAGATCTTTTAATATTTGATTTAGGAAGTTCCATATATCTTTTAAATGAGGTCTCTTTTGTAAATAGTAATAAACCCTCAGAATTGTAATCTAATCTACCAATATAGTGATACTGGTGATATTTCTTAGGAAGAAAGTCATAAACAATTTTTCTATCTTTTTCATCTTTTTTGGAAGTGATACAACCTCGCGGTTTATGAAATAGTATTATATTAAGTTTATTTGATTTAAGTTTTTCAATTTCAAAAATATCTTTATCAGTTACTGATATAAACGGTCTTGTTTCAATATTACCATTTAAAGTAACTTTTTTATTTTTTATTAAATTTTCTGCTTGGTTTCTCGAAATTTTAAATTGAATTGATAATTTTTTACTAAACGTTATTTTTTGCATGATCTGTAAACAGCTTTATTATACTTTTATCAAAATCTGTTATTAAAAATTCAGGATGCCATTGAACGCCCATACATAATGGATGTTGATTATGATGAAATGCTTCAATTAGATTATCAGGCGCATAAGCATCTACTATTAAATTTTGACCAATTTTTTTAATACCCTGATGATGAGCACTATTCACAAAAATTTTTTGACTATTTTTGAATATCTTTAGATTAGATGTATCACTCAAAATTATCTCATGACTAGTCTCATCTCTTGGATTGGGTTGTTCGTGTTCAATAAATGACTCAATATCTTGGATTAAACTACCACCAAAAAATACATTTAGAAGTTGGCAACCTCCACATATTCCCAAAATAGGTTTATTAAGGGGAAAATATTTTTCTAATATTTTAAATTCAAATTTAGTCCTATCTTTAATGGTTTGAATTTTATCTGACTGAATATTTTCACCGTAATATTTTGGATCAATATCAAAGTCCCCTCCCGAAATGAGCAATCCATCTAAAAAATCTATATTTTCTATAGTTTCTGTTATAGGCATTATTATTGGTGTACACCCAAACTGATATAAACAGTCTGAATAATGGCGTCTTAAAGCAAACCAAGGATATTTAGAATATGTGTTTTCTTTTTCCTTATAATCAGTTGTAATACCTATGACTGGGGATCTATTCACAATGAACAACCTAACAAATTTTATACGTATTGTACTTAGTCAAAGTAAATTAGCTATGGAAAAAGGTGAGATTCCTATCGCATCCGTAATAGTCGACCCGATCAATGAGAGAATTATTGCTAAATCTTTTAATCAAGAAATTGAATCAAATGATCCAACAGCACATGCAGAGATTTTATGTATAAGAAAGGCATGTAAAAAATTAAATCAGAAGAGATTAGATGGTCTCATAATGATATCTTATTTAGAACCATGTCATATGTGCAAAGAGGTTATAAAATCCTCAAGGTTATCTGAGGTTTATTATTTATTTAAAAATGAAAATCCCAGTAGAAAAACTATATCAAAGGTAAAGTATAAATTAATTAAAAATAATGAAGAAAATTTAATAAAAAAATTTTTTAAGAATAAGAGAATTAAATATTAGCACCAATATCAGATCTGTAATATTTTTCAGGCCAGTCGATAATATCTGCTATTTCATATACTTTATTTCTACATTCAAGATAATTATCTCCACGTACAACGATTGATAGAACTCTACCTCCATTAGAAAAGACTTTGTTGTTAATTAATTTAGTTGCCGCATGAAAAATATAAAATTCATCATTATTTTTTAATTCACTCAAATTTCTGATTTCAGTATTTTTAGGGTAATCCCCTGGATATCCTTTCGTTGCTAAAATTAAACAAATTGATTTTTTATTTTCAAACAATTCAATATTTGCATATTTTAAATTTTTTGTTGCAGTTGAATGAAGTAAAGATAAAAAATCCGACTTTATCCTAAGAGAAATACTTTGAATTTCAGGATCTCCAAATCTAGTATTGTATTCTAGTAAATATGGTTGATTGTGTTCATTGACGATTATCCCAAAAAATATAACACCTTGAAATGCTATGTTGTCATGCTTTAAACCCTCTATAGTTTTTTTTACTATTTGATCCTGAATTATCATATCTAGATTATTATCTAAAATAGGGGCAGGGCTGATAGTACCCATTCCTCCAGTATTTGGTCCAGTATCATTATTTCCAACTCTTTTATAGTCTTGGGCGGAACCAATATTTAAATATTCATTACCATCAGTAATTGTAAAAAAACTTAATTCTTTTCCCTCAATGAATTCTTCAATAACAACTTTATTGTTTTCTTGATTAAATTCTTTTTTTATAAAAATCCTTTCACAAGCCTCTATTGCTTCATTTGTATTTGTGCATACAAATACTCCTTTACCAGCAGCTAATCCATCATATTTTACAACTATGGGCCCATTAAAACTTTCGAGATAGTTTTTTGCTTCATCAAAATCAACAAAAGTTTGAGACTTTGCAGTTGGGATATTGTGAGATTGACAAAATTCTTTCATGAACTCCTTGGAAGATTCAAGTTTTGCGCCCTCAGAGTCAGGCCCAAAAACATTTAAACCCTTATTTCTAAGTTCTCCCGCAAGATTTTCTGATAAATAGTTTTCCGGACCTACAACAACGAGGTCTGGATTAATTTTTATACATTCCTCAACAATATCCTCTTTGGTTGAGATATCTTTACACTCCGCAATTTGACTAATTCCATAATTTCCAGGAAAACAAAATACTTTTTCACAAAGATAGGACTTATGAAGAATTCTACACAAAGCATGTTCTCGGGCACCAGATCCTACAACTATGACATTCATTTATATAACATAATAAAGTATATTTATTTTGTGAATAATATTCCTGAGTACACTGTATCACAACTGAATAAGTCAATAAAAGATTTATTGGAGGAAAACTATTCTTATTTAAAGTTAGTTGGAGAGACAGGATCAATAACTATAGCTAGTTCTGGACACGTATATTTTTCAATTAAAGAAAACGACGAGGTCATATCTTGCATATGCTGGAAAGGAAGCTATGAAAATTTGCAAGTTCAAATTGAAGAGGGAACTGAATACAGTTTTTATGGTAGGATAACATCTTATTCTAAATTTGGGAGATCTGTTTACCAACTCATTATTGATCAGGTTGAGTATAGTGGCACAGGATCAATACTAAAGCTTATTGAAGACAGGAAAAAAGAATTATCTTTGCTGGGTTTGTTTGATGATGATAAGAAAAAAAAATTACCTAAGTATCCAAAATCTATTGGTGTGTTAACATCATCCTCTGGTTCAGTAATTCATGATATAATTCATAGAATTTCCGAGAGATTTCCAGTTACTCAAATAAAGGTTTTCCCTATTTCTGTTCAAGGTAAAAATTCTCATATTGAAATTATAGATTTTTTAGATCTTATTGAAAATCATGACTCAAAAGACTTTTTAAAGCCAGATTTAATCATATTTGCTAGAGGTGGAGGTTCTTTGGAAGAGTTAATGCCTTTTAACGAACCCGATTTAATAAAAAGAGTTTTTAAATTAAAAATTCCTAATATTTCAGCTATTGGTCATGATACTGACTATACCTTATTAGATTATGTCTCAGATTTGCGTGCACCAACACCTACTGCAGCAGCTGAAATTGCAGTTCCCGATAAAAATTATTTATTAAATCAAATTCAGGATTTACAAGTAAAACTAAATCAATCTATCGAACAAAAATATTTATCAATAGAACAACTATTATTGAAATTCAAAAATTCTGTAAATTATTTTTCAAATTCAATCAAAGATGTTGAGAGCAAATTAAGTAAAATAAACAGTGAGAATTTAAAGATAGTTAATAATTACTTTTACAATAAATCAAATTTCTTTAATGATATATTGATTAGATTACAAGAAAATAGCCCAAAACAAAAAATATTAGAAATACAAAGTAAGATTGGATACATAAATAATAATAACAAAACTTTAATTTTAAATAAATTCAATATTTTTTCTCAAAAATTATATTTACTAAATAAGATACTTAATACCTCTTCGATAGAAAAAAACTTAAAAAAAGGTTATGCAATATTGAAATCAGAAAATCAAATTATTAAAAGTATACAAACTTTAAAAAAATTAAATAATTTTGATGTTACTTTGAAAGATGGAGTAATGAGTGTCAAAAAAAAATTATAATTTCCATCTTTTATGTACCCATAGCCATTGTGATGGAGAGTGTGTAATCCATTTTTCAAAATATTTTTTGTGAATCATCTCAACTAGGCCTTTTACATCATAATTTTTATATTCTTCATAACGTAAAGGTTTTTCAAATATTATTTGAAATTTGTTATTTTGATTTCTGATGGAGTATACTGGACATATCATTGTTTTGTATTTAATTGCCAAATTAGCAAAACCATCTGTTGCAAGTACTTTCTTTCCAAAAAAATCTATTTCTAAACCACTACTATCTCTTTGGTCAATTAGAAGAGCTAAGTCTTCATTTTGTTTAAGGGCTTTAATCATGGATTTAGCACTCTCAGAGCCTTTTTTATAAAAAAAAGCATTATTTTCTTTTCTATTTTTCTGAATGTAGTTATCGATCTTCTCATTATTTGCATGTCTATAAACTGAATGTAATGTGAAACCATGACGTAAAATAAAATTTCTTGTTAGCTCCCAGTTCCCAATATGTGCTGATATAAAGATTTTAGGACCTTTGTGAGATTTTATCTCGTCCATGATATGGATATTATCAAAATCTATATTTTTCCAATCAAATTTATTTAAGTTAAAAAATTCAAAAAAAACTTTACCTGTCTCTTTTAAATTTTCCTTTGTTAATCTTGAATTCTTTTCATCATTAAGATTTAATACTTTTAAATTATTTTTTATTATTTGCTCGTATTTTGTAAATTTTCCAAAAAAACCAACTAAAATTCCTCCAACATTTGAGGCAAAATTAAAACTAAATAATCCTAATATATTTTTAAGTATAATAAAAAATACAAACTCAATATAATTTCTAAAAACTTTAAATATATTTTTCAATTTCCGTAGTAAATCCTAGATTGTTATCAGATACTATTTCTCCATGTATTATTCCAACAGAGCTTTTAAATTCATTAGGTATCCTTACATGATCTTTCTCTGTTGTTATTAAAAAAGCATCATTTTTATTTGCTTCATCAAGTAATAAAAATATATCATCGACAGTATATTGATGATGATCAGGAAACTCTTTTGTTAATACTAAATTTAAATTTTCAGTTTTTAATTGGTCAAAAAATTTTTTATTAAAACCCAGCCCTGCAAAAGCAATTAACTTTTTTTCTTTAAATTCTGGGTTGATTTCTATTTTATATTTCAAAATATGCTTAAAGTGACTATCATTTAAATCATTACATACTTCTGTATTAATTAAAAAAAATATTTGTGATTTTCTAATTGCATTTTTTACTGACTCTCTTAGTGGTCCAGAGGGAACTAAAAGTCTATTACCAAATGATTGGATAGAGTCATAAACATAAATCGATATATTTTTATATACATTGTAAGATTGAAGTGCATCGTCTAGTACAAGTATATTTGCACCATCTTCCTTTGCTGAAATCATTGCGTGAAATTTATTTTTACTAACCCATGTTGTAAAATAATTTGACATCATTAAAGCCTCATCTCCTACAAAATTAAAGTCCATATGAGGTTTTACTTTTATAACTTCATTTACTGTAGTAGACCCACCATAACCTCTTGAGATAATATGAGGTATGTATCCCATCTTCTTTAATTCTCTACAGATGTACAATACTGAGGGTGTTTTGCCTGAACCACCAATTATAGCACTTCCAACTGCTATCACTGGTAAGTCAATTTTTTGAACTTTTGATAGTTTTCTTTTGATTAAATTTCCTACTGACCAAATTATTGATAAAGGAGAGAGAAGAAGTGCATTTAAAGAAATTGTTTTTTGATACCAAAATTTTGGAGCTTTTAACATTTATCAATCATCTCAGTAATATTTTTTAAACTATTTTTATTATTATTAATAAAATTTTCAATTTCCTTAACATGATGAAAGTCTTCTTCTATTTGTCTGTTAATTTCATTACTTATATCTTCTAAATTATCACTATTCATTGTTTTGCAAAGGTTAAGTTTTTCGAGATCAAGATAAATTTCCTCAAAATTTTTATTAAAATTTCCTGAAAGCACAAAGCAACCTCTTGAAATAGGTTCCAGAGGATTTTGTCCGCCATGTTTAATTAAAGAACCACCCATAAATACTATTTTTGAGCGCTCAAAAATTGACATAATATCCCCAAATTTATTATGCACTGTGATTTTTTCTAAATTTTCAGAAATAATTTTTTCACTTAAATTATTAGAGAATTGAATATGACGCGGTATTATAATTATTTCAAATATTTCACTTAAATTTAATCTTTTTATTATATTTATAACTTTATCATATTCATTTAAGTGAATACTTGCAAAACAAACGATCTTTTTTTTTGAGTCTGGTATATTTGGATTAATATTAAATTTTAAGTTCCCAAAAAAATAAACTTTTTTGCAAAATAAATTATTTATATTCACCTGATCCTTTTTACTTTGCGCAAAAATTAAATCGTATTGTTCTCCAATTATTTTACTTAAATTTTGATATTTTGACCATCTGACATAACTTGTATCCGATACTCTGCCATTAACTAAGATATTTTTTAAATTTTTCTTTTTTGAAATCATTAGCCAATTAGGCCAAATTTCTGAGTCAATCCATAAAATTTTTTTAAAATTTGTTTTTGATAAGAAAATATTTACATTCCAAAAAAAATCTAAAGGAAGAAATATACTAATAAGGTTGGGGTATAATTTTTTTGACAATTCAAAAGATGACAATGTAGAACATGATAAAACAATTTTTTTATTATTGAGCCTATCCACTAAGAATTTAATAGAATTCAATTCGCCTATGCTAGCAAAATGAATTAAAAAATCACTTTGTCTGATTTGTGTGTAATTTTGGTTTGCGAATATTTTTTGTTTATATGAAAAAAAATTTTCTTTTTTATTGAATATTCTAATTAAACCAATGAATAAAATCACTGGAAAAAACACAAGTTGTAATAATCTATAGCTAAAAATGAGCATCAATTATTTTTAAATTTTTATTCAAATTGTCTATTATGTATGTATTAAATGAATTTTCGTCGAACTGACTTGGGTTTATTATTTCTTCACCCCAAAAAAAAATACCTTTACTGAAAGGTAATGGTATTTTTAATTTATCCCAATTATTAAGACGAAAAAAACGATTGGTTTTAAAAGTTAGTAGAGCGATCTTTAAGTCAAACTTTTTAGCTAATTTGTAAATATTGGTGTTAATTTCATAAGGTGGTCCATGAGGTGCATCTGGTGTGATATAAATGCACTCTCCTTTTTCTACAGCTAAAGTGATTTCTTTTATAAGAGCGGTCGGTTTATCTTTTTCACGTAAAAGAGGATCTAAACCAAATTTTCTTTGAACTAAAGTACTTATTTGACCATCTCTGTGAGATGTTGCAACGGGTCTTAATTTTGGTTTAAATTTCCAACTAAATGTAGAACCCATAAGTTGGTTATGCCAAATAAGTACAATGATTGATTTATTATCTTGTAATTGTTTTTCTATGACTTCTTCGTTTACACCTGACCAATTACTTGTTTTTTTTATAAGTGATAATGACAGATAAATTAAATTTACAAAAATAATCTTAAAGAATTTATTCTTAGATAATTTTTTAAGCATTTTTTTTAATCTGTCTTTGATAAAGATTATAATAATGTTTTTTCTTTGCCATTAAGGTTTTATGAGTTCCCTTCTCAACAACCTCACCATTTTCTAAATAGTAAATTTCATCAAAATTTTTGATTGTGCTTAATCTATGTGCAACTACGATCATTGTAATTTTAGGCAAATGATACAAATTATTGAATAACTTAGACTCTGTTTTAAGATCTAAATTTGAAGTTGGTTCATCTAATAATACAACAGGGCTTTTTTGAGCAAGAGCTCTCGCTATTGAAATTCTTTGCCTTTGCCCCCCAGACAATTTAATTCCATTTTCTCCAATTTTAGTATCCAATTTTAAAGGTAGTTTATTTGCAAAATCATTTACACATGCAATATTAGCAAAATGATTTATATTTGATTGATTGTGACCAGAGTTATATTTTATATTTTCTGAAATAGTACCATCAAACAAAACTGTATCTTGGCTAACTAGGCTAAATATATTTCTAAGACTATTTAATTTTAATTTTTTTATATCAATTTCATTTATTAAAATGTCACCTTTAGTGATATCAAATAATCTCAAAAATAAAGCCATAAGTGTTGATTTACCTCCTCCAGAGGGTCCCACAAATGCAACTTTTTTTCCTGATTTAAGCTTAAAATTTACTCGGTTAATTATATTTTTATTTGTATTTTCGTATTTAAAAAAAACCTCTTTAAAACTCAAAGTCTTGAAATTTTTTATTATCTTAGATCCTCCAATTGTTTCGTTTTTAAAATCTATAAATTCAAATATTCTAGAGGCAGCACCAAGACCACTTTGAAGTAAAACATTAACATTTATTAGGTTTTTAAGTGGTGCATAAGCTAACATTAGACTTACTAAAAAACTCATCAATTGCCCAGCTGTCATATTTTCGTTAATTACAAAAATACCCCCACCAAATATTGCTAAACCAGCTGCCATTGAACCCAATGTTTCCGTAAAAGGTCTGGATCTAGCAGTAATTTTTTCCTGTTTAAAATTCAATTCTCTAGCTTGCTCAATTTCTTTATTAACTCTTTTGATTTCAAAATTTTCTGCATTGAAAGATTTTACATTTTTGATACCTCTAAAGACTTCTTCTAAATTTGAAGCTAAAGTTCCAACTTGTTCTTGTAAGTTTTTTGTGACTCTTCTAATTTTTTTACCTAAAACTCTTATTGGAACAATAGCCAATGGAAAAATCACTATAGAAATGCATGCTAATTTCCAATTTTGATAAAACATATTTCCTATTAAAACAGTCAATGTTAAAGAGTCTTTTATTAATGCAGTATATGTGTTGGCCATTGCCCCACTTAAATAATAAGTATCTGTAGTAATTCTCGTAATTAATGATCCTATTTTATTTTTAACAAAAAACCCATAATGCACATTTATTATATTTTTAAAAACATCACGTCTGAGTTTTTCAATAATCCTATGACTCATAAATTGTAAAGAAGTAATTTGGATATAAGTTACTAACCCTTTTATTATCCCAGTAATTAAAATAGCAATGGGTATAAAATATAAATAAAATCTATCAGCATTAATCAAAACATTGTCAAGAGCTGGTTTAACCAACCATGCATGAAAACCTGTGCATAGAGCTGCAATAATCATACATAAAATAGCAACAAACATTCTTAATTTAAAATTAAGAAATAATTTAGAAATTCTTATAAAATGTTCTTTAGACTCAGACATTAAGGTGACTTCCAATTATTATACTAAAAAGTATGCTGATACCGTAATAGTTATTGCGACTAAAATATGAGCCAGCCTTTTCAGGTATATTTTTCCATATAAAATTGAGATCTATAATGTTTATCAAGAAAATCGTTGTTAATAAGACATAGTATAAAAAACTGAAATTCAAGCTACTTCCAAAAAATGCCAATAAAAAATATTTAAAAAAAATCATTAAATTTAAAATGATCATTCTTCCAGCCCCAAAAAATAATGTGCTAGAGTATAATTTTAATTCTTTGTCTTCTTTTTCATCCTGAGTAGCATAAATAGTATCATAAGTAAGTGTCCAAAAAATTAGTGACACATATAAAATGAGAACAGATGAAAAGGGTACGTTTGAGCCCATTGCCACCCAGCCAATAAAACAGCCCCAATTATAAGTCAAAGCTAAAATTAATTGGGGTAAGAAAAAAAATCTTTTTGCTAAAGGGTATAAAATTATCAAAGGAGTGATAACAAGCCCTAATACAATAGCTTCATAATTTAATTGTAATAAAATTATTAAACCTATTATTAAAAGAAAAAATAATAGTATGAGTGAATTCTTTAAACTTATTTGTGATGAGGCTAAAGCTCTATTTTGTGTTCTACTAACTTTCCTATCAATGTCTTTATCAATAAAATCATTTACTATGCACCCAGCAGATCTCATGACCATTGAACCAATAAAAAAAATTATAAACAAAATTAAAATATTATTTGACGAACCATTTGTTGAGGATGCTAAAATGAAACTAATTGGGTAAAAAAGTAGAAGAAAACCAATAGGTTTATCTAATCTAACTAAAAGAATGTATGGGTGTGTGAAAGGTGGAAATAATTTAAAAATTAAATTATTCTTATAATTGTTATTCATGAAGAGAGTTTATTGTAATTCAATTATAAAGCAGGGTAGCACTTATGAGCTAGAAAAAAAGTATTATATCCATCTTGTAAAAGTTATAAGGCTTAAAATAGGAGATGAGATCTCTTTGTTTAACAATATTTCTGGTGAATGGAAGTGCGAAATAATTGATATAAAAAAAAATTTTTTAAAAGCGAAATCGATAAGTCAAATCTCAGCACCTCGAGCAGAAACTTTGATAGACTTAATGTTTTCTCCCATAAAATACCAAAACAGCGAATTAATTATAAGACAATCAACTGAGATGGGTGTGAGATGTCTATTTCCAACATCATTTAATAGAACTATAAACACAAAGATTAATCTTGATAAGTTTAATACATATGCAGTAGGTGCTGCTCAACAAAGTGGAAGATTAACAATACCAAACATAGATAAGTTAATTCATCTTAAAGATAGATTTAATATAGTGTCTGGTAAAACAGTGCTGATGTTCGATGAAAATCTCAAAGGAATTCATCTATCACAAGCTAAAATTAAACCAAATAGTGAAATTTTAGTTGTTATAGGGCCTGAAGGAGGTTTTGAGGAGGAGGAAAGAGCATTTATTTCAGATAGCTCAAAAAATTTCTTTAATGTGAGTCTAGGCCCAAACATTTTGAAAGCTGATACAGCAGTTATTGCCGCACTTAGTTTAACATTTCACTATTTTTCATAATTATAGCGGGTTTAAGCGACATCCTGTCAATATACTGTACAAAAAAGATTACTAATATGTCTTAGATGAAGTCAATATTTTCGGTATTTTTTTTTCTTGTATCTTTTAAGGCGTTTGGAAAACAAGCCACTGACTGGCAGTTAAGTTTTCAAAATCCTGCCACAGATTTGATGGGCAGTGTAGTTGGACTCCATAACATAATTTTGATTGTAATGACTTTAGTTACTTTATTTGTCTTATTTCTTCTTTTCTATGTCTCTTTTCGTTTCAGCGCAAAAAGAAACCCAATTCCATCTACAACAACTCACAATACAGTTGTTGAAGTTTTATGGACTGCAATACCAATTGTAATCCTTGTAGTACTTGCGATACCATCTTTTAAGCTTTTATACCAACAAGAAAAAAGCGAAAATTATGATATGACTGTTAAAGTCATTGGTCATCAGTGGTATTGGGAATACGAATACCCCGATCACGGTGACTTTTATTTTGAAAGTTACATGGTTCAAGATGCAGACCTTCAAGAGGGAGACTTAAGACTCTTGACAGTTGACAATCCTCTTGTAATTCCTGCCAATAAAAATATTCAAATACTTATAACCGCTGGAGATGTTTTGCACAGCTGGGCTGTACCCTCAATGGGATTAAAAACTGATGCCGTCCCTGGAAGACTCAATGAAACGTGGGTCAATGTTAAAGAACCAGGAATATACAGAGGACAATGCTCTGAAATATGTGGTACTGGTCATGGATTTATGCCAGTTGTTGTAAAAGTATTACCTGAAAGCGAATTTATTGCATGGGCTAATGAAGCCAAAAACAATTACGCAATCAATGAAGATATTAAAACTAACGAAACAAATGAGGAAATCATTATTTCACAAAATAATTTAATACAATTAGAGGAGAATAATTTATGAGTTCAGATTCATTAGCTATGGATGATCATCACGATCATAAGCCAGGTTTTTTCACAAGATGGTTTTTTTCCACAAACCATAAAGATATTGGAACATTATACTTAATTTATGCAATTGTTGCTGGTGTAGTAGGTGGTGCCCTTTCAGTTATAATGAGAATGGAATTATCTGAACCCGGAATGCAGTTTGTGGCAGATGGACAAATGTGGAATGTAATTATCTCAGCTCATGGATTACTAATGATCTTTTTTGTCGTAATGCCTGCATTGATAGGGGGCTTTGGAAATTGGTTTATTCCACTAATGATTGGTGCACCTGATATGGCTTTTCCAAGATTGAATAATATTAGTTTTTGGTTATTGGTTCCTGCATTATTTTTAATAGCAGGTTCGATGTTTGTTGGGAGTGGTGCTGGAACTGGTTGGACTATTTACCCACCTTTAAGTTCGATTACAGGGCACAGCAGTCCTGCTGTAGACATGGCCATTTTTTCACTCCATTTAGCAGGTGCTTCATCAATACTTGGTGCCGTCAACTTTATTACAACTATTTTGAATATGAGAGCACCAGGGATGACAATTCATAAAATGCCTCTTTTTGTTTGGGCAATGTTAGTTACAGCATTTCTTCTTTTACTTGCTGTTCCAGTTCTAGGTGGAGCTATTACAATGCTTTTAACAGATAGAAACTTTGGAACAACTTTTTTTGATCCTGCCGGTGGAGGGGACCCCGTTCTATTCCAGCATTTATTCTGGTTTTTTGGTCACCCAGAGGTTTACATTATGATTTTGCCAGCTTTCGGTATCGTCTCACATATTGTATCTACTTTTTCAAAAAAACCTGTATTTGGATATTTAGGTATGGCCTATGCAATGGTTGCTATTGGATTTATCGGTTTTGTTGTTTGGGCTCATCATATGTACACAGTAGGGTTTAGCGCAAATGTTAGAGCTTATTTTATGCTTGCTACAATCGTCATAGCTGTACCCACAGGTGTTAAGATTTTTAGTTGGATCGCTACAATGTGGGGTGGATCTATAACATTTACAACCCCTATGTTATTTGCTCTAGGATTCATTTTTCTTTTCACTCTTGGTGGAGTAACAGGTGTAATTTTAGCAAACGCAGGTATTGATGTCGTTTTACATGATACATACTACGTTGTTGCCCATTTCCATTACGTATTAAGTATGGGAGCGGTGTTTGGTATTTTTGCGGGAATTTATTATTGGTTTGGTAAAATGAGTGGAAAAAATTACTCTGAGTTTTTTGGTAAGTTACATTTTTGGTTATTCTTTTTAGGCGTTAACTTAACCTTCTTTCCACAACACTTTTTAGGATTAGCAGGTATGCCTAGACGTATTCCAGATTATCCAGATGCTTATGCTGGGTGGAATATCATATCCTCAATTGGGTCCTATATATCCTTTGCTTCATTTATTCTTTTTATTTTCATAATAATTTACGCATTATTTAAAGGCAAAAAAGCAGAAGCAAATCCATGGGGTGAGGGTGCAAAAACACTTGAGTGGACATTACCGTCTCCTCCACCTTATCACCAGTTTGATACATTACCCGAAGTAAAAAATTAATTTGTGTTAGAAAAAAAGCATCATCAAACTTTTGTACAGACAGAACAAAACCTGTTCTTTTTGCAAGTTGTTAATTTTTTAAAACAACTTTATGTACTAATTAAACCTGGTGTAATTTCTCTTGTAATATTTACGGCTTTATGTGCGATGTTATTAGCCCCATCTGATAAAAGTTTATTTATAAAAGGAATGTCTCTTACCCTTATAGCAATGGGAGCATCTGGTTCAGCTATTTTAAACATGTGGTTTGATCGAATAATTGACTCTAAAATGGATAGAACAAAGTTTAGACCTATTCCTTCAGGAAATATCTCAGCAAATACAGCTCTTGGGATTGGACTAATTTTTTCTTTTTTTTCTGTAGTGGGTTTATTTTTCTTTGGAAATATTAAGGCCTCAATCTTATTAGCATTTACAATTCTTTATTACTCTGTTTTTTATACAATGTATCTGAAGCACAAAACTGCACAGAATATAGTAATTGGTGGTTTAGCAGGCGCTCTCCCTCCAGTGATTGCATGGATAAGTATTTCAAGTGAACAAATTTTCTACCCGTTAATATTATGCTTAATAATATTTTTATGGACACCTCCACACTCTTGGGCATTAGCTATATTTAGAAACCAAGATTACTCTGACGCTGATATACCGATGTACCCCGTTAAACACGGTATAAAAAAAACACTTTTTATGATGAATATTTATACTTTTTTAATGGTTGCATCAGTAAACTCTCTATATTTTTTTAAATACGCTGGAATGAGCTTTTTTTTAGGCTCCAATCTTCTCAATGCATATTTTATTTACAAACTTTTTAAACTAAATAAGTCACAAAATATTAAGAAAGACTCAATTAAACTTTTTGGATATTCAATTGTTTATCTTTTTCTTATTTTTGCTTTAACAGTTATTGATAAATATTTATTCTAATGAAAAGAAAAAATAAAAATTTATTAGTCTTGGCTCTACTTTTCATGCTCGTAACAGCATTTTATTTTATTACAATATTTAGAATTAAATCTGGTATTTGAACGTATCAAATAAAAACAAAACATTAATTTTTTTAATGTTGATACTTGGATTTATGCTAAGTCTAGTAATTTTTTCTGTTCCACTATATAAGCTTTTTTGTGACCTAACTGGATTTCAAGGTTTTAATAAAGAAGTTAAAATTCAAGAACAACAACAAAATATCAACTCAGGTGAACTCGATATAAAAGTTATATTTTCAGCTCAGGTAAATGAAGGTTTGGACTGGATGTTCGAAGCTCCTCAAAAAATGAATATTACAGAGGGTGTAAAGTATGATGTTGTTTTTAAAGCTAAAAACAATACTGATGTTAGCTCAACAGGTACGTCTATATTTAACATTTTACCACCTAAAATTGGCCCATACCTATATAAGATTGAATGCTTTTGCTTTATTGATCAAACGATAAAACCAAATCAAGTTGTTGAGTTTCCTGTCTCTTTCTACTTAGATCCATTGATACTTGACGATCCTGAGGCAAGTAGGACGAAGAATGTCACTTTGTCATATACCTTTTTTGAGAAAAAAGAATGAAATATTGTTTAAATGGTTGATTTAGTATTTAAAGACTCTGAAAAGAAACATAAATTTCATCTTGTCAACCCAAGTCCCTGGCCATTAGTTGGTGCTTTTTCAGCTCTTTTTCTAGTTTCAGGTGCTATTTTGTATATGCATTATGAGATGCTATGGCCCATGATAGCAGGTCTTGTTCTAATACTTTTTACTATGTTTATGTGGTGGCGAGATATAATAAAAGAAAGTACTTTTTTGAAAGTACATAATTCAATCACTGAGATTGGTCTTAGGTGGGGTATGGCTCTATTCATTACATCAGAAGTAATGTTTTTTGTTGCTTTCTTTTGGGCTTTTTTTGATGCAAGTCTATTACCTAAAACATTTTTAGCTGAGTACAAAGAAGTTTTTACAGGCACTCTTGGAATAGGAGTTTGGCCCCCAAAAGGAATTGAAACTTTTGACCCACTAGACATCCCATATTTAAATACCTTAATTTTACTTTTATCAGGCACTACCTGTACATGGGCACACCATGAATTAAGAGAGGGTAATAATAAAGAGGCTCTTAAAGGTTTATATTACACAGTTTTTTTAGGTTTCATATTTTCACTTTTACAAATATATGAATACCAACATGCAACTTTTGGTTTTACTGAAGGTATATATCCTTCAACTTTTTTCATGGCAACCGGTTTTCACGGCTTTCATGTATTAATAGGTACTTTGTTTTTATTAGTCTGTTTATTGAGAATAAGAAAAGGTCATTTAACCCCAAAAAGACATTTTGGTTTTGAGGCAGCTGCATGGTATTGGCATTTTGTTGATGTTGTTTGGTTGTTTTTATACATAAGTATCTATTGGTGGGGAAGATAAACCAAACATTTTTATCTTTTACATTTAAACTAAAATTTTATTTATGAATAAGTCATCATTAACATTTGTATTTATAGGAATTTCTATTTTAACCTTTATCTTAGGTTCGTGGCAACTTTACCGGCTAAATTGGAAAAATGATTTAATGGATAATATTCGTAATTCAATTCTCAATCCCACTTTGTTTTCAGATGATCTAAATTACAACAATTTAGTTTCAGTAAAATTAGATGATAATTATACCATTCTAAACAAACCAGTTTATTTGGAGTCAAAAACATTTAAAGGAAAACCAGGTTATCACCTAATACTTCCGGTAAAGTACAAAAATAGTATATATAGTGTTATTAATTTTGGATGGTTTTTAGACAAAGACGTTGATCAAGTTCAAAATATCATTAATAGATTTCAATTCATAGACAACCCTAAGGTATACATAAGAGATTTCAATTCAGATAAACCTTTTTTTACTCCAGAAAATGATTTGTCCAATAATACTTGGTACTCTGTTAATAAAACTGATTTTAATCAATTTTATCAATATGCATTCCTATCCAAATATTATTTTGTTCTTCTAGATGATAGGGTATCTAAATATACCTTTAATCCTCTTGTATTTTTGAGAAATAATCATTTGAATTATTCAATAACTTGGTTTTTGCTTAGCTTGTCAAGTATCGTTATGCTGTTAATTATAAGAAGGAAATATGAATAAACTTAAAGAGTATTTTAAAAGCTACTATGTGTTGAATGACGTCAGTGGTCTTTTATTTTGGGATAACGCAACTAATCTACCAAAAAAAAGTATCGAGTCTAGATCAGAGCAAATGTCTATTTTATCTAACTTTACAGATAGAATATTTAGAAGTGAAGATATTCAAGAAGAAATTCAAAAAGCTGAAAATACAAAATTAAGCGAAGCAGATAGTATGTCTTTAAAACTAATGAAGAGTATTATCGTCAAAGAAAATGCTATTGACCCAGATTTGAAATCTCTACTGATAAAAAAAAAACTAACTTGTGAGCACTTATGGAGAGAGGCTAGATCAAAAAATGACTCTTCGATAATTGAAAAAGATTTCAATGATCTATTAGATTTAGTGCATGAGGAAGCGAGTCAATTAGCTAAAGCTACTAATCTATCACCTTATGACTCATTAATTTCAAAATATGATATGGATTATGACTCATCAAAGATCGACCAAGTTTTTTTAGTAATTGAGAGAGAAATAATACCTAAATATTTGGATATTAAAAAAATTAAATCACCCCATGTTTATAAATCAAATATTTCAGACTCAGAAATATTAAAAATGATAAAAGTAAAATTAAAACAGCTAAACTTCGATTTTGATAGAGGTAGAATTGATCAATCTCATCACCCTTTTTGTGGAGGAGCTACAAATGATGTAAGAATAACAACCAGGTTTGAAGACAATATATTAGAGTCCTTATCAGCATTATTTCACGAGACAGGCCATGGAGTTTATGAGCAGAATCGACCTAATGAATATCTTTATGAGCCATTGGGTCAATCTCGTAGTTTAAGTGTCCATGAAAGCCAATCTCTTTTTTTTGAAAATCATATCTTTAAATCAAAGGTTTATTTTAAAATTATAAACAATATTTTTGATAACTCTAAAGATTTGGAAAAATCGTTTTTAGAGCACTATCATACTGTGAGAGTTAATCCTATAAGGGTTAGTGCTGATGAATTTTCTTACCCGATCCATGTTTACATCAGGTATAAAATTGAAAAAGAGATATTTAAAAATAAAATTAAATTTAAAGATATAAAAAATTTATGGAACGAAAACTATTTAAATAATTTGTCAATCAATCTAATTTCAGAAACAGAGGGGGTTCTCCAAGATATTCATTGGTATGAGGGTATATTTGGTTATTTCCCTACTTATGCACTTGGTGCTATGATAGCCTCACAAATTAAATTTAATTGCCCTTTATTTGATATTTTTTTAGGCAACCCTAATGAAGAAAATATAAATAACTTAATCATTTGGTTGAATACTAATATCCATCAAAAAGCTTCTTTATATTCATCTGATGAAATGTTACAAAGCATTTCTGGTGAGAATTTAAACCCAAAATATTATTTAGATCATTTGGTAGATAGATTTATTCAATGAAATATATAAGCACAAGAGATGATAAAAAAGAGTACTCTGCTGAGCAGGTACTGAATTTCGGTCTAGCACCAGATGGAGGTCTATTTATTCCAAATGAAATTCCAAAATTTAGTAACAATCAAATAAACGCACTTAAAGGAAAAAATTATTTTGAAATAGCAAATTTCATTTTAACCCCTTTTTTATCAGATTTATTTGATGCTCCAACAATTAAAAAGATTATCGAGGAGGCTTATAGTAAATTTGATAAAGAAATTGTTACAATATCAAACATAGGTGACAACGATCTATTGAATTTATTTCATGGTCCGACACTAGCTTTTAAAGATTACGCTATGTGTTTGTTAGCTAAGATATATGAATACTATTTAAAGAAACTAGATAGAAAATTAGTAGTTATTGGAGCAACTTCTGGCGATACCGGTTCTGCTGCAATTCAAGCCTTTAAAGATATTGAAAATATTAGTATTTTTATTTTGCACCCTCATAACTCCACATCTCTCTTCCAAAGAAAACAAATGACAACTAGTGGAGGTAAAAATGTTTTTAATATTGCCCTAAATGGAAGTTTTGATGATTGTCAAAATTTAGTAAAAAAACTTTTTAGAGATAAAGATATAAATAATAAATATAGCTTTACTGCAGTGAATTCAATTAATTGGTTTAGGGTGCTACCACAATCAATTTATTATGCATGGTCATATCTTAATCATAATATTGATAATTTTGTTGTACCAAGTGGTAATTTTGGAAATATATATTCTGCTCATTTGCTAAAGTCAATGGGATTTCCAATAAATAAGTTAATTGTTGCGACAAATGAGAATAATATTTTACATCGAATTATAAGCAATAATGATCTACATCTTTACAATGTTGTAAAAACTAATAGCCCTAGCATGGATATAACAATATCAAGTAATTTTGAAAGACTTTTAGCAGAGCTTCTTGGACCAGGAGCAACAAATGAGCTTTTTCAAAATATACAAAACAATGAACATAATAAAAAATTAGAAAGTTCTATTCATAAGTTATTATCTGAGAAATTTTTATCTGAGAGTGCAACTTCTAAAGAGGTTGAAAATCAAATTAAAATCACATATGAAAATTACAAAATTTTATTAGACCCTCATACAGCTGTTGGCATAGTATGTGCGGAAAAATTAAATTTAAAAAAAGCAATGTGTCTTGCTTGTGCCCATCCAGTAAAATTTCAGGAAACTGTCCAAAAGGCATTAGGTAACAATGTAAAATATGATAAAAACATAGAATTTCTTAATGATGAAAAATTTGCAATTTTAGACAACAATTACAAGGAACTAGGAGATTATATAGAAGCACATGCCTAATATTCATAAGCTTAAAAATGGAATGACCTTGATAACAGATTATGTAAACACTGTAGAAACAGTAAGTGTAGGAATGTGGAACAAGGTCGGGGCAAGAAATGAGCGAAAAGAAATTAATGGTGTTGCTCACTTATTAGAGCACATGGCATTCAAAGGAACAAAAAATAGATCAGCTGCTCAAATAGCAAAAGAGGTTGAGCTAGTAGGTAATTCTCACAATGCCTATACTTCAAGAGAAATAACTGCTTATTACATGAGTGGTTTAAAGGAAAATGTTGAACTATCCATAGACGTAATTAGCGATATATTGCAGTTTTCAACTTTTGACTCTAAGGAACTCGATAAAGAGAGAGGCGTCATATTACAAGAGATTGGAATGTATGCTGATGAGCCAGATAGTATTGTTGCTGATAAATTCGACGAGTTAGCTTACCCGGACCAACCCATGGGTAGGTCAATTTTAGGTACGGCTGAAATTATAAAGTCTATATCAAGGGATGAAGTAGAGGGTTTTATGAAAGGATTCTATAACCCAAAAAAAATGGTGTTTTCTGTATCAGGAAATTTTGAAGAGGATAAAATAATTAAACTTGTTGAGGAGAAATTCCAAAATCTCCCTCATGGCGACGACGATTATATTCCAAAATCTTCTTATGTTGGTGGAGAATACCGTCAAGAGAAAAATTTAGAACAGGTAAAGTTATTACTAGGTTTTGAGGGTGTAGATATTCATTCAGACCTTTACTATGCAACAAGAGTTTATTCAACACTTCTTGGCTCTGGTATGTCTTCAAGATTATTTCAAGAAATTCGAGAAAAAAGAGGATTGGTTTATAGCATATACAGCAGTGGTGATTTCTTTTCTGACTCAGGTATTTTTTATGTTTATGCCGGCACAGGGCATAAGGAAGTTAAAGAATTAATACCCGTACTATGTGATCAATTAAATATTAATGCTAATACCTTTACTGAGGAGGAATTAACGAAGACTAAAGCTAAATTTAAAGTGGGAATTCTAAAAGGAGAGGAAAGTATCTCAACAAGATGTAGATCTAACGCTTCTAGTTATTTAATGCACAATAAGGTCAGATCTCCCGATGAATTTATTTCGAAGATTGACTCTGTGCAATTAGAGGACCTTGAAAAAGCAAGAAAAAAAATATTAGACTCAAATTTGACTTTGTCATCAATAGGTCCTATTGAAAACCTTGAAGCAGCTGAACTAGTTAAACGAAGAATCAGTTAAATTTTCTGCTGCTTTTCTAGCAAGAATATCAACTTGGTTATTAAATTCATCGACATTATGTGCCTTTACCCAACTCCAATTAATATTTTTACTAAGATTTAATTCGTCTAATCGTACCCAAAGCTCTTTATTTTTTACAGGTTTTTTAGATGAAGTTTTCCAATTATTTTTTTTCCAATTAAATATCCAATTTGTGATGCCTTGCTTAACATAATTACTATCGGTATTAAGATTTATATCATTATGCTGATTAAGAAATTCTAACGCTTTGATTGCTGCCATTAGTTCCATTCGATTATTTGTTGCGTTTCTCTCAAATCCAGCTCTATAAGAAATATCATTTTTGTTAATTATTATAAACGCCCAACCCCCATTTCCAGGGTTTCCGAGACATGAGCCATCTGTGTATACCTTTATCAAAGAAAGTCCTGCAAATTATTTTTTTCATGAAATTTAAATATTTCAAAAAACTCCAAGGGATTTTTATGTTTAACGTCTCCTTCAAGATTAAAATTTAAATCATAAATTCTTGTTAAAAAAAAACGAATTGCACTTACTTTTAAGTAAAAATTAAAATTGCTTTTCTCTTCTGGTGTTAATTCGATACTCTCTTTATAAGATCTTAAGAAACTCACATAATTTTCTTCAATAAATTTATTTTCTGAAAAAAACCAAGCATTCACAAAAGTAGCCAAATCATAAATAATGGTATCTGTACAGGAAAAAAAGAAATCTATGAATCCTGAAACCTGATTACCAACAAAAAATATGTTGTCTTTAAATAAATCTGCGTGAATGTTTATCTTTCTTAAATTTTGGGGAAAACTATCACTTAATGTATGAATGTTATTCAATATATATTTGTATTCACTAGAATTTAATTTTGTTTCGTTTTTAGAAAACTGACTTGTAATAAACTTCCATGTGGGTAATAGCATCATATTTTCTCTAAAAAGTTCGGAATGATCTCCAAATTGATGTAATTGAGCAATTGAATTTCCTAGTGATTTTAATTGCTCTAAATTAGGTTTCACAACTGGCCTACCTTCAATAAAACTATAAATACAACAGGGTTTACCTTTTATTTTAAATAAGTTTTTATTATTCAAAGTCAAACTTAATGGACAAGAAATGCCATTATCATAAAATAATTTCATTAAATTATTAAAATAAGGTAAATCTTGTTCTTCAGTTCTTTTCTCAAATAGAGTTAAAATAAATTTTTTATTATCGCTTAATTTCACTAAATAATTAGTATTTTCAACTCCCTCTTTAATACCCTCAAATTCAATTATTTTTCCTAGAGGTTGAAATAATTCTTGAGCCTCTGAAAGAGATACTTCGGTATAAACTGCCATTTATGGTTAATTTTAGAGTTTAAATTGTGATAGATAAAGATACTTATTTAAAACAGTGGTGGTTAAAGTTGTTAGTTAATAGTTTTAAGATCAATAATACTTTTGTTTAATATTTTAGCCTTACTATCCTCAGATATTTCTGAAAAATAATTGATAATTAATTTGTTCAGCTCAATTGAAGCCTGATTTTTAATTGATTGGACAGCAGAGAGCTCTATTTGTTTAATTCTGTCCAGAGAGTTCTTTTCTTTTGATTGGATCGTTAAGGCGGTTTTATCAATTATATTTTTTGAGATAGCTTCAGACTGAGACTTAGCATTGTTTATGATCTCATCAATTTTGTTAGATAGATCTTCAGTTTGTTTTTCTGCCTCTTTTAACTTTATTTCAGCTTCAGAAAAGGATTTAAGAGATTTATCAATATTTTCTTTTATTTCATTTATTTTTGAGTCTAGACCACCAATCATCATACTTTTGAAAGGTTTAATCATTAGAATAATAAATGTAATAAATGAAATTAATAACCAGAACTTAGGATCTTGAAATAAATAGCTCATTAAAGATTGATATTACCCTTTTCTATGTTAGTTACTTTTGACAAAAAATTAGTTGCTGAGTCTTTAAGTTGATCGTTTAGTTCAGATATCGCAGTATCCTTTTCTTTCGCGACTCTTTCCTCAGTTTGTTTGATTTCATGTTGGATCTTTTCTTCCGTAGCTTTGATTAAGTCTTCACTTTCTTTTAAAGCTTTATCTTTGGCATCATTAATAATTTGTGATGCTTGGTTCTTTGCCTCAGTAAGTTTAGCTTCGTAGTTTTCAATTATTGACTCAGCTTTTTTGATTAATTCATCTTGTTTTGAGATATGTGATTTTACAAAATCATCTCTTTGATTCAAAAAAGCTCTAATTTTAGGAAGTGTTATGTATGTCAATACTGTAAACAGTATTACAAAAAAAACACCCAGCCAAAAAAGCTGAGATATAAAAAACTCTACTTGCTCTAATTGAGGCATCCGTTAGTCAGTCCCTGTTAAGAAAACAGAATTACTAATGCTATGACCAATGCAAATAAAGCAATAGCTTCAACTAGGGCAAAACCTAACATTGTCATGGTAAAAACTTCGTTTCTTGCAGCTGGATTTCTTCCAACAGCAGTAATAAAAGCAGCAAAAACATTGCCAATACCAATTCCAGCACCGATCACGCCGATCACTGCTAAACCTGCACCCAAGTATTTTAGTCCTTCAACTAGTTCCATATTTACCTCCTTATGTTCATCTAGTGTAAGTGTAAAGCGTCGTTAATATACAAACATGTTAATATTGCAAAAACATATGCTTGCAAAAATGCAATTAATATTTCTAAACCTGTTAAAGCTATTATAAATACTAATGGCAAAATTCCAAAAAAACCTAGTGCAGAGACAAATCCTGCAAAAACTTTTAGTAAAGTATGACCAGCAAGCATGTTAGCAAAAAGTCTAACAGATAAGCTTATTGGTCTAGAGAGATAAGATATAATTTCAATTGGTATCAATAAAGGAAGCATATATACGGGCAAGCCAGGGATAACAAAAAAGCTAAAAAATTTTACGCCATGTTTTACAAATCCTAAAACTGTAACAAAAATAAACACACCCATTGCAAGAGCTAAAGTCACTATGATATGGCTAGTAAAAGTAAAGCTGTAAGGAATCATACCAAAAAGATTTCCAAATAAAATAAACATGAACAAAGTAAAAACTAAAGGAAAGTATTTTTTGCCCTCTTTACCTACAGTGTCTGCTAATAAACTATTTATAAAATTAAAACCAAGCTCAGCAGCAACTTGCATTCTGGTCGGGTAAAGGTCACTTACAGAGTTTGTTTTTTTTGCTTTTAAAAAAGGCACTGTAAAAAAAATTAAAATAAACGCTGTTGTAATAGTCATCCATAGAGCAGAATTAGTAAAAGAGATATCAAAACCTAGAAAATTAATGTCAACAATGGGTTGTATTTCAAACTGTTTGAGAGGACTCTCACCCTTAGCCATGAGGTAATAAAACAGATTTATTTAGAGTTTTCTATGCGACGTATAAGCCTGTAAATATTCAACAAACCTGCAAAAAAACCAAGTATTATCAACGTTATTAAACCAATAGGTTTGCTGTCAAACATCTTATCAATCAACAATCCAATAACAACAGAAACAATTAAAGCGCCTAATAATTCAGTTGAGATTCTATAAGCAAAGCTAAGACCTTGCATACTTGGCTTTTTATTATCATTTTCTTCATCATTTGCCATTATTCAGCGTACTTTACGGCTTCTTCTAATTCAACAGAGACTATTTGAGAAATTCCCTCCTCGGGCATTGTAACACCATAGAGTCTGTCTACTCTAGACATTGTCATTCGATTATGAGTAACAATAATAAATTTGGTTTGAACTTTTTCTGAAATTTCTTCAACCATACTACAAAATCTATCCACATTATTGTCATCTAGAGGAGCATCAACCTCATCCAATATACAAAAAGGTGATGGGTTCGCTATAAATACGGCAAATAATAATGAAATTGCAGTTAAAGCCTGCTCACCTCCAGATAATAAAGTTATATTTTGCATTTTCTTACCTGGAGGACTGGCAAATATCTCCAAACCAGAGTTTAAAGGATCTTCATCATTTTGGATAAGTTTTAGATATGCTTTACCTCCACCAAATAACTTAGTGAATAGTCTCTCGAAATTTTCATTAACAATTTTAAAAGCTTCTTTTAGTCTCAATACACCTTCTTTATTAATTTTATTAATTGCCTCATGTAACTTTTCTATAGATTCTTGAATTTCATTTTTATCTTTAATTGTTTCATCAACTTTTTCTCTTAATTTTACATATTCATCTTCAGCAAGTAAGTTTACAGCACCAATTCTCTCCCTTTCAGCGTTTAATCTTAATACTCTTTTCTCTGCGGTCTCTAAATCTTCATCTCTTTTGAATTTATCTACCTCATTTTCTAAATTTAATAAATCAACATTAATTTTTTCTCTACATGATTGAGCGAGCTGAGTTAAATTATTTGAATAATTTGAAATTTCTGACTCCTTTCGTATTAACTCCTCCTTTACAACAGAGTAATTTTGTTCTTTATTTCTCAACTCTTTTGAGAGGCTTTCTAAAAGATTTTCTTGCTCTTGTAATTTATTGTCAAAAAGTTTTTTTTCGTCATCTAGTTGCTTAATTTTATTAAGTAAAAATTGTCTTTTGCTATCAATATCTCCTGGATTGTTTTCAGAAATTTCTAATTCTTCTTTAGCAGTTTTTATTCTTTGATTTAAGTCCTCGGTTTTTTGAACAGTGACCTCTAAAATTCTTTCCCACTCAAGAACTTGCTTTTTAAGATCGTTTAGCCTCTTTTCTTTTAATTCTGACAGTATTGTTGAGATATTAGCCTCATAACTACTGGAAATAAAAAGTCCATCCCAACGCCACAAATTACCCTCTAGATCGACTATAGCTTGTCCAATATTTATTTTTGTATGATTTTCTATACCTTCTTTTTTTGAAGATACAATGGCAACATTATTAAGCTTATTTATTACTTGGTTTGGAGCCTTAATAACTTTAGAAGCCGGTTCACAATTAAAACTAAATTCTTTATTGGCTTGCTCACTTGAGTGCTCTCTCCAATAATAAATATCATCAGGTTCCAATGATGCTAAAAGTTCTTTACCAAAAATTGCAGCTACTGCATTTTCGTATTTTTTATCAAAGGAAATATTGTTTAATAAACTTCTATCTGATTGATTGACGTTACTGTCTCGATTTTCAGCTTCAAATTCCTTAGAGGATAAATCTTCAATATCTTTCCTAATAGTTTTGATTTTACTGGTCGTTTCTTCAAATTGTTTTTGCTCAATTTGTAAGTCTTGATTAAGTTGTTTTACACGATGCTCGAGGTTTATTTTGTGCTCTTCAAAACGTAATTCTTCCTGTTTAAGATTTTCTACAGTCATATTCAACCTATCAAGTTCACTATTCAATGAGTATGATTTCTCTCTCATTGGTGGAATTTTAACTTTTAAATCTTCATAAGCTTGATCTTGAATTGATACATCACCCTGGAAATCAGCGAGTTTTACTTTTATTTTATCTTTTTCTTCATTAAGTCTCTCAAGAATAAGTTGAAGTTCATTTCTTTTTACGAAAAATACAGACGCTTCCGCATTCTTGATTAAAGTTGATATATTTCTAAATCTTTCAGCTTCTTTAGCTTGTTTTTTAAGAATAGCTAATTGTTCTTCGTATGTTTGAATAACATCCTCTACCCTCAATAGATTATTATTGGCACCTTTCAACCTCAACTCTGCATCATGTCTTCTGGATTGCAGACCAAGTATTCCCGCAGCTTCCTCTAAAACCATTTTTCTATCTTCTGGTTTCGCTTGGGTGATTGCTCCAATACGACCTTGACTAACTATTGAAGTTGATCTAGCTGATGTAGAGGCGTCTGCAAATAGCAATTGAATATCTTTCAACCTTACCTCTTTACCATTTATGAATGAATTCGTTCCTTCTCCTCTCCATATCTTTCTAGCAATTTCTAATTGTTTTGATTGAAATTTATTTTCTAAATCACTTCCATCAATATTTACAAACAAACCTACTTCAGCGATATTCCATGAGGGCCGATTATCAGTTCCATTGAAAATTAAATCATCAATCTCTTTGCCACGAAGTTGTTTGGCAGAGACCTCCCCTAAACCAAACCTTATTGCTTCAACAATGTTTGATTTTCCGCAACCATTGGGACCAACTATACCAGTAAGACCATTTTTGATTTCAAAATCTGTTGGCTCTACAAAAGATTTAAAACCTTTAATTGAGAGTTTATCTAAAGATAACAAATTAATTATTCAATTTTTTATTTATTATTTTTATAAATTCTGATGCAGGTCGATTACCCTGAACTTTCTCACCATTAATTAAAAATGTTGGCGTGCTCTCAACACCAAAAATGTTTTGAGCATCAACTTGAAGGGATAAAAGTTCATTATGAGAATTCTCATCTTTTAAGCAAGATTGTAACTCTTCATCCCCAAGACCATGTTGTAATCCATAGCTATTAAGTAATTCAATAATTTCTTCTCCAGAACTTGCTTTTGTCCAAACATCATAGTTTTCATAGACAGAGTCAACATAGCTTGTACGAACGTTTTCACTACAATTTGCAATAATAGCTCCATAAAAAGCAGCTTGATTTAAAGGAAAATCAATTAAGTAAAAATTAATATTTTTATAAACGCTACTTTCTTTTAATTCTTTAAGCGTTTCATTGTGAAATGCAGCACAGTGTGAGCAACTGAATGATGAAAACTCAATAATATCAACCGAATTTTCTTCAGACGATTTAACAAGAGGTTGAATGTTGTTGTCCTCTAAATATTTTTTATATTCATAAATTTTTGATATTGCAGGATTTGTTGATAATGCAACTAAAAAAATTATCAGACTAATTATTTTCATATAACTTTTTATTAATATTTTCAAAAATAGATCTTACTTCTTCGTCTTTTATATCATTAAATTTTTGATTATTAAGAGTTTTTCCTTCTGCTTTCATTGATGAATTTGAAATATTACTATTTCCTAAATTCTTATCAGAAAGATCTTGAAAAAATAGGATTTTATTTACTTTCACTCCAGTTACTTCCTCAATTTTTATGACTATTTCATTTGTACTTGAATGCATTTCGAAAGATTTTTCTGGGCTAACTCTTAATTCAAGAATTACAGATTCTGTTTTATTATTTATTATAGTTTTTTTTAATTGAACAAATTTATTGTTATTGCCAAAAATATACTCCCAGTTTTTTAGAATAAGAGTATTTATTTTTAGCTTTTTTTTATTTACCTTATTTACCAGATGAAAAGCAATATCATTGAGCTTGGAGAACTTTTTCATAAAAACAAATTTATCTCTTTAATCCTACATTGGTTTAAAAAAAATCAAAGAAACTTATATTGGAGAAGGAATAGAAATTTATACTTAACTTATTTATCAGAAATTATGCTACAACAAACAACTGTTAAAACAGTAGAAAATAAAATATTAGAAATTATAAATATTTTTCCAAGTTTTAATTCCTTTAAGAATAAAAGATTAGAACATTTATTAAAAGTTTGGTCAGGATTAGGTTATTACAAGAGGGCAGAGAATTTATTCAAAGCAGTAACAATTATTAACAATAGCTATAATGGTAAATTGCCAGATGATAGAGATAGTCTTATCTCTTTGCCTGGTGTTGGGAAATATACTTCAAGCGCGATATTAGCTATCGGCCATAATAAAAAATCATTCCCAGTTGATATCAATGTTAAAAGATTAATACAGAGAGTATCTGGTTTCAAACTCAATGATGATGAGATCGAAGAAATACTTAGTTTAGCTTGTAAAAAAAAGATTTCTTATAGGAGTTTAGCTGAGTCGATGATGGATTATAGTTCTATTATTTGCAAAAAAAATAGTCCCGAATGCTCCAAATGTATATTTTCTAGTTTTTGTAAATCAGCTTTCCAATCATTTAAAAATAATAAAAATATAAAAAAAAATAATAAGGAAATAGATTTCTATTTAATAAACTCTCCTTTACATATTTGTTTTATAAAAAAACCAAAATTTCAATTTTACAAAAACTTTATCCATTTACCCTCAAATTTGGATAAAGAATTTGTAGCAAATTTAAATTTAAAAAATAAAGAAAAAATCAAAAGTTTTAAATTTACAATTACAAATAATCTCTTCCAAATAAATGTTTATAAACTTAATCTTAAAAAATTAAAAATTAACAATTCAGTATGGATAGAAAAATCAAAAACTAACCAGCTTGCATTACCAACACTCTTTAAAAGAATATTAAATTAATTCCTCATCTTCTTTCTAATTTCATCGATACATATTAAATTCTTTTTTTTATCCTCATAATGCCAATAATCCCATCCATTGAAACTCGATGTCTTATTTACTTTTGCAGCAATTTTATGAATTGATCCTCTCTCATTTTTATATGAAATACTCCCATCTGGTAAAATTGTAGCTTTATAGCTTTTCTTATTGTTATAGAGTTTAGCACCTGGTTTTAAATGCCCATTGTCAATTAAACTTGCAAAGGGTATTTTTTGTGTTGGTTTATCTTTTTCATTAATCTCTAATAAATCATTTTTTAAAGATTTAATTTTTTTTAATCTTTTAATAGCTAAATTAAAATAACCTTCATCTTTTTCAAAACCTATGTAATTTCTACCCAAATATTTTGCTTCAGCACAGAAACTTGCTGTGCCTGCAAAAGGTTCTAGTACTAGATCTCCTTGTATCGATGACTGAATAATAATTTTTTTCATCAAAGCTAAGGGTTTTTGAGTTGGGTGAGCTGTTTGGTTTTTATTGTTTTTCAGCCTTTCTTTACCTGAACAAATTGGGAAGTTCCAAATACTTCTCTCTTGTCTGTCTTCATTTGCAACCTTTAAAGTATGATAATTAAATTGATACTTAGATTTAGGTTTTTTTGAACACCAAATAAGAGTTTCATGTGCATTAGTAAGTCTTGTTGCCCTAAAATTTGGTAATGGGTTAGATTTGGCCCAAATCACATCATTTAAAATCCAAAAGTTTAAATCTTGGAGAATTTTTCCAATTCTAAAAATATTGTGATATGAACCAATAATCCATAACCCCCCATCAGGTTTAAGAACTCTTTTACACTCAGTTAAATAAGAAAAGGTAAAATCATCATAACTCGAGTAACTATCAAATTTGTCCCAATCCTGATTGACACCATTGACAATGGAATGATTTGGTCTAGTTAAGACTTTGTTTAATTGTAAATTATAAGGAGGGTCTAAGAAAACTAAATCAATTGTCTGATCTTCAATTTTAGCTAATAGATCAAGACAATCACCTAAATATAGGTTATTTGATTTCAACACATATGAATCTTAATATTTATAAAGAATCTTGTGTAAAAAAAACTTAATCTACTGTTGATAACTAAGTAGATAACTTTTTGATAAGTTTACTTATAGGTTGATAAGTGGTCCTGTGATATTTGCTGACCCCATGTGTATAAATAGCGCTTAAGTGAGACTTTGTACCGTACCCAGCATTTTTATTCCATTGATAATTACCATCTAATGAGTGGAGCTTCAAAAGTAATTTGTCTCTGAAGACTTTTGCTATAATTGAAGCTGCTGACACCTGATTAATTTTATCATCTGCTTTAATTAAAGACTTCACCTTATAACCTTTCATTTCGCTTGGAATAAATTTTCCATCTATGATGATCGTATCTGATTTTTTAGACAACAAAATTATCGATTGTTTCATGCTTTGCAAAACTACATTGTGAATATTAAATCTTTCAATAAATTTTTTTTTTCCAAAAATAATTTGATAATTATATTCAAAACCTTTATTTGATCTGAAATATTCATATATTTCCTCTCTTTTTTTTTTATTTATTTTTTTTGAGTCAGAGACACTAAATGGAAGTTTATCAAATAAGGAATTTTGTGATCTAAAAGCACAAATTATTGCACTTCCAACAAGAGATCCTCTGCCAACCTCGTCGACTCCAACAACATATTCACTCATCAAGTCTAGGTATTAGTTCGACAAAATTACATGGCTTGTGTCTTATGTCTAATTGATGAAAAAGAATATCATTCCAAGCATCTCTGACAGCAGAAGTAGATCCAGGTAAACAAAAGATGTAAGTTTGATTTAATAAAAATGCACTTGCTCGAGATTGTATAGTTGAGGTTCCAATTTTTTTATAGCTTAATTGTCTAAACAATTCACCAAATCCCGGAATTTCAACTTGAGATATTTTTTTTAAGGCATCAATAGTATTATCTCTTCCCGTCAGACCAGTCCCACCTGAAGTAATTATTACATCGTGTTCGATAGATGCTGTTAATTTCTGAATAATAGGAATAAAGAGTTTAGGTTCATCTTCAATAATCTGATAATGGGAAACAGAATGTCCTTTTTTTTGTATCAGTTCTTTTAATGTATTACCTGATTTATCATCACTTTCTTTTCTTGTATCCGACAAAGTGATTACGGCAATATTTATTTGTTTAAATGTTATTTTTTCATCAATCATTAATCAAGATAGTATTAGTGGCTATAAGTTCATCAGCATAATTGAATGAATTATGATTTATTAATTCATAAATAACAAGATTAGTTAGAACTCTCTCAACAAACATTCGTGTTTCTCTTGAAGGTATAGACTCAATTAAAAGAAAACTATCATCGTTAAATGTAGTTTTCTTCATCCATTTTGAAAGATTTCCTGGCCCTGCATTATATGAGATTAAAGCCTTTAATAAATCTCCATTAATATAATTTATAGATAATAAATTTTGAAGGTAAAGGCTACCTGTCTCAACATTAATTTCAGGATCATATAATATTCTCGGATTAGACTTAAATTTATGTTTTTTATTTACCATACGAGCAGTTGATGGAAGAATTTGCATCAATCCATATGCACTTTTACCACTTTTTGCGAAAGCACTAAACTGCGACTCTTGTCTAATCATGCTAATAATAATAGTTGGGTCAATACTGTTGAAATTGTAATCTTGAATCCATTTTGGAGTTGGATATAAAAAATCTATCGGGGCATCATCTTTAAACAAGTATTTTGCTGTTTTAATTTGCAAGGAACTGAGATCATTTTTAATAGAAAAATTTAGTATGAGTCTTTTAAACCTCTCATTTGTAATGTTTTGAAGTCTATTTAATTCTATCTCTGCAATTGGAAGTTCATCGATTTCAATTAATGCCTGAATTCTCTCACCTAATTTGGTATTTAAAAATGACTCAAGATCTGAGCTCATTAATGAGGTATTAAATTCAAAGTCTTGAATGGTTTTATCTAAAATTCTACAAGATAAAATTGAGTATATATTAAAACTTGGTTTGCAAGATTTATTTAGAGCCTCTAAAGATGCTTTGAAAGTAATTTCATCATTAGCGTCTTTTGTTGAGGATAAAAATGACCAATAAGCACCAGCATCCCTTAACCATTTGTTATCTGAAATTTTTGAGAGTATTAAAAATTGTCTCGAGGCTTTTTGGTATTTTCCTTTTCTATAATATGAGAGACCTTTGATCCATAAGCCCTCATCGTACGGTTGACTCAAGAAAGCTTCATCATTTAAAACATTTATAGCCTTATCATCTAAATCTGCAAGGTAGTAGCCATTGGCAATTTTGGAAAGTAGAAAAGATTTTTCTTTTTGATTAAAATATTTTATATGGTGGTTTAAATACTCTAATGCTCCAGTAGGCCATCCTCTTCCAACTCTTGATCTTACAGTATTATAAATACTAATTTTTTTTGAGTAATTTTTATTTGAAAATATTTTATTTGATTTAGTGGAGACAGTTTCTTGTGACTTATCTTTTTGAAAGATCTCATCAAAAAGTGGGTATGAATTTTTTTTTGGTTTTTTTGCCCCATCCGGCATTCTTCTTACTCCCAATTTATAAATCCTTCTAGCTTCGTAATGATCACTATATTCACTCAACCAATCTCGGAGCTCTAAAAAACTAGAGCGATGTGCTGTTGGATGAAGAAGTTTTAAAGCTTGTACATGACCCATAAGAATTAAATCATCTAGTTTTGCTATATCTTTATCACCTTTATCAAAATTTCCATTTCTGTAATCATTAAAAATACTTTTGTAAAGGCCAATATCTTTAGAGCTAAGGGCAAAGATACTCTGTGAGTAAAAAAACGTTACAATTAATAAAACGATAATTCTCATTCTATCCACCAAGCTGCTTTTTAATTTCTTTTAAATCTTCCCAAGCATCTTTCTTAAGTTCTGGATTATTTATTAATAAAGACGGCTCATAAAGCACACGGCATTTTTTGGGTACCACGTCATTGGGTGTGTTGAAATCAAACCATTTTCCACGAAGAGACATGGAAGACAAGTCTGCAGCCAATAACATTTTGATGCAATAATTTGACATAATTATTAAATATTTTGGGTTAATCAATTCAATCAACCGATAATTGATAAGTTGTAAAATTGAATTCATTTTGTGGTTATTATCAAACTCACTAAGTCCCCTTGGTATATAAGACACTAAGCTTATTTGTTTCCTATCTAATTTTATGGAGGAAAGCATTTTATCGAATAACTCACCACTTGCTTTATCTATTATCTTTTCATCAGTAATGTCACATTTACCGTAAAAAAATAAGATCTTCGAATTTTTATCACCTTCTACAAGATTGATTGGTTGATTAATATTTAACTTTAATAATTCATTTTTTAAAAAATCCTCTATTTGCTCAATACTGGTTGCTTTGCTTGGACTATTGATAATATCTATATTTATTTGGTTATCGGAATCATTTTGAGATTTTTTTACTTGAAATTCCTCCAGATTCATCAATTCCAAAAGAATATTTTTTTGGTAGTCTTGGTTATTCATGATTAAAAAATTATCTTTTAGTTTATATTTTATATGTTTTTTTGGATTTATTGTATATGCATATGGGTCTCAATTAAAAAATACTTTCGAAAATCAACTTCTAAGTTCAATTTATTCTGAATACAATAATGATTATTTAATTTGGGAAAAATTACCCAAATATAATTTTTCAAATGACCATACTTCAACCTTACTAAGTAATATTATTATAGGAAATTATACTTTTGATAATATTAGTGAAATTGAAAGTGGGTTTATTCATGAAATTGTTCTTTTTTTAAAGAATCTTGGTGATGACAAATGCTTAAATATTCCTGACAAAAAACAAATTTATATTTTTGAAGAGGCTATACTAAAAAGCATAAATTTTTGGATGACTTTTTGTAATAAACACAATGTTCAAAATAATTTAGAAAATTTGAATGAAATTGATAGTCGCTTTACAAATTTAAGATATATCAATAGTATTTTTTACTATCATCTTCAAAATGACCTCAACAATTTAAAAAAAATTAATGAAGAAATAACATCAAATAAAGAAACACTCTCTATCTTTAATTCTAAAGAATTAAATGTTATGGATAGTATTTTCAATTATCATAACATTAATTTTCCACTGTCAGATTTTATTCAGTCATCAACTACTTTTAATAATTTGTCTATAGAATTAGATCAAAATTACGTAGTTAAGGATTATGAAGACATAATATATCTTCAACTATTTCAAACTAGCACTTATTATTTTTATGCGCGTGAGTATAAAAAAGCACTTGCTTTATTATCTTATTTAATCGAAATAAATCCAGATAATAGGGATTATTATCTTTATAAAAAAATTTCATTTTTAGCAGAATTAAATCCAAGTAAAGAAATACTAAAATTAATTAAAAATTTTAACCCAACTGACAAAAATTTTAATTTTTTTAAAAACTACCTTTATATCTCAACATCATTTGAATTAGACACTGATATGAGTGACTTAGTGTATTTTATAAATAATAGCGATCATCAAACTGATTGGATAAATCTAGAGTTATCATTTCTTGTTGCGATGGAAATGTACTTTTTAAATGATAATAGTGGTGCTTTAGATTTTATAAACGAGTGTTGCATGAGTATTTTAGAGAATTCTGATGATGCAATTCATCTTTTTAAATATGGTATTTTGTTAGAGAGAAATAATGAAATTAAAAAAGCTGAAGAAATTATCCAAAAAAGTATTGATATATCTAAAAGTTCATATCCTTACATATTAAATTATCTTGCATATTTATGGGTTGAGAATGATAGAAAATTAGATCTTGCAGAAAGTATGCTTCAAAAGGCAGTAAAAGACTCAAATTATAATGATGGGGCTATACTTGATAGTTTGGGATGGCTTTATTTTAAGAAAGATAACTTAGATTTGGCAGAAAAATGGATTTATGATGCTTATCAACTTGAACCCTCAGAGCCAGAAATAATAGATCATTTATCTCAAATATATTATGAATTAGGCAGATACAAAGAATCAAAATTTTTAGATAATAAAATTATACTATTTCATAAAGATTATTTTAAATACGAGGAAGTTTTAGGCAGAAATGAAAATAAATAAATTAACAAGCTATGCTAAAATAAATCTTGATTTAAAAATTAAATATTATGACAAAATTATCAAAAAACATAAGATTTCTTCTAAAGTCGTTCTTTTAAAATTAAATGATTTAATTAAGGTATCTAATTCTACAAAGTTACAAATTACTTATTACGATCAAAATAAAAAAATAATCAAATTGAAAAATGATATTATAAAAAAATCAATTCTATTTTTTGATAGAAAATACAAAACTAAAACAAAATTAAAATTTTTAGTTTACAAAAAAATACCAGTTGGTTATGGATTAGGAGGCGGATCCTCAAATGCAGCCTCAATTTTAAAATTTCTATATAAATATCATCAAATTACTTCAAAAAACTTTGAAAAAGATGCACCTTTAATTGGTTCAGATGTAATTATTTTTAAAGATAAATATCCAAAAATAATTGATGGATTAAGTCAGTATAAATACCTCAAGGCAAAAAAATATTATTGGAGGAAAGTTTACTTAATTTTTCCTTCACAAAAAAATTTAACTAAAAAAATTTATAATTATTTTAAAAACCATAATATGGGAGCAAAAAAACAACTAATATCTCAAAATAACTTAACTAGTTCATCCATGTTGCTAAATAAAGAGTTTAAAGAATTATTTATGTTCCTTTTGGATTATAGGAAAGATTTCTTAAAATTTGGCATGAGTGGTAGTGGATCTTCAATTTTTGTATCTTTCAAGAAAATCGCAAAAGAAAGGTCGATTTTTAGGGAGATTAATAAATTTTATCCTTCAGTTAGAATTGAAAAATCCTCTTATTTCGGATAAGTTCTTTAAATCCTGATGGGGCGTAGCCAAGCGGTAAGGCACCGGTTTTTGGTATCGGCATGCGTAGGTTCGAATCCTACCGCCCCAGCCATATCTAAGCTATAAATTGAAATAATATGAAACAACTTTTATTTTCACTTAAAGAGGGATCAGTTAGTTATCATAAAAAAGAAATTTTAAAGGAACTTGATATAAATATTCATCGAAAAGATTTTATTGCGCTTGTTGGTAAAAATGGGGCAGGGAAATCAACCCTAATGAATGTCATATCAGGTCAACATGATATTGATGCTGGTGAAAAATGGAGTATTGATAATTTTGCTGTAAATTATTTCAACCAAAATTTTGTATTAAATGATGATAATAACACCGTTGAGCAAGAAATTTTATCTGTAATCAAAAATCAAGATAATAATTATGAGATAGATATATTTTGCAATAATTTAAGTATTGATAAAAACAGTTTAATTAAACATTTATCTGGGGGGCAAAAAAGGAGAGTAGGGCTAATCAAAAATTTAATCAAACCATCTGATCTTTTGCTATTAGATGAACCAACTAATCATTTAGACTTGGACACAATTGTTTGGCTAGAAAATTATTTAAAAAAACTAGATTGTGCAATTTTATGTGTAAGTCATGATCGACAATTTCTAAAAAACTTTACAAATAAAATATTATGGATAGATCGATCTAAAATAAAAATAAACTACAAAGGTTATAGTGATTTTGATAATTGGTCTGAGACTCTTTTATCACAAGAAGAGAGAGAACTACAAAATAGGAAGCAATTTGTCAATTTAGAGGTGAATTGGGCTAATAAAGGAGTTAAAGCAAGAGTTAAAAGAAATACCAGAAGGTTAGAACAAGCTAAAGACTTAAAGGAAAATTTAGACAAAGATATTAGCGAATTTAAAAAAGCTACAAAAAAGATTGAAATTAATCAAATTTATGAGAATTCAAAGAATTTTAAAAATGTTGCAGAGTTTCACAATGCAGAATTTTACTATGAAGAAAATAATAAAAATTTTATTTTAAAAAACTTTAATTTAAAAATAAGCAAAAAAGATAGAATTGGTCTTTTGGGAGGTAATGGATCTGGAAAAACAACTTTTTTAAAAATTTTACTTAATGAACTGAATTTAAAATCGGGAACTTTAAAATTAAGAAAAGAGTTAGAGTTTTCCTATTTTGATCAATTAAGAAATGATTTAAAAGACAATTTACCAATAAAGAAGGTCTTAGTCCCCTCTGGTGGCGATTACTTAAAAACGCAGGGTAAAGAGAGACATGTATGCAGTTATTTAAAAGATTTCCATTTTGATCCATCTAAAGCAAATGATCCTGTCGGGAGTTTATCTGGTGGAATGAAAAATCGACTACTTTTATCAAAAGTCTTATCAAATCCTAAAAGTGGCTTAATCTTAGATGAGCCTACTAATGACCTTGATATTGATACTTTAGATTTAGTAGAGTCTATACTTTCTAATTACAACGGGACTCTCGTAGTTGTCTCACACAATAGAGATTTTTTAGACAAATTAGTAAATAAAATATTATTTTTCAAAGGAAATGGTGATGTTTTGTTATTTAATGGTGGCTATCATGACTTCTTAAAAAACAAAGATCTTCTTGAAAATGATACTAATAACTATTCTCAAAATGAAAATAAATCTGAAAAGAAAAATATAAATTTAAAAAATTTACATAAAAAAAAGTTAACCTTTAAATTACAATATGAGCTTAATAATTTACCCAAGCAAATAGACCTTTTGAAAGAAGAAATTGTTCATTTTGAAAAAATCATAGAGGCACCAGATCTTTATAAAAAGGACTATGAGTTATTTATTAGCACAACTAAAAAATTAGGCTCTCTCCAAATAGAATTGGAAAATAAAGAGCAAAGATGGCTAGAACTCATGGAATTAAATTAGAAGATGAATTTAAAAAAAAAAGTTGAAGAAATCTCTAATATTTCTCATTTTGATGAAATCTGCAGTATGCTTCCATTTGAAAAAAAGGATATTTATCTTATTGGAGGAGCTACTAGGTCTTTATTATCGGATAATCACGAAAACAAAGATATTGATGTAGTTATTCCAGAATTAGATGATCGAACGGTCGATAAAATTTTAGATAAATATGATAGTGCAAAATATTATCAAGCTTATAAAAGTATATCGTTCGAATTAGGTGATTTTGAGTTCCAGATAAATTCATTTAGAAAAGATGTAGCCCCATCTGGAAGACATTCAAAAATTGCTAATGCCTTGAGTATTAAAGAGGACTCTTTAAGAAGAGATTTTACATTTAATAGCATATACATAAATTTAATCGGGGAGGTGTTCGATTTTTATTCAGGTGTTGAGCATTTTAAAAATAATTACTTGAAGTTTATTTTTGACCCAATTGTACAAATTCAAAAAGATTATCTAAGGGCAATAAGATATATCAGGTTTCTATCATTATTTGAAAATACAAAAACCTTTCCAGCTGATTTGGAAGCTATAATGTTACTCTCAAAAAACATTACAGATTTTGTAAAAGAAAAAAAAATATCACAAGAACTTAATAAGATCTACAAGATGCCATTTCCAAAAAATACCATTTCTTTTTTAAAAGAGAATAATGAGCTGAGGCAATTTTTAGATTTTTTATCTTAAAAATCAGCTTTAATAGATGAAACTACAATTGCAACAGAGGTAGCAAGATTTAATGATCTTGTTTTGCTGTTTATCGGTATCGTTATTTTGTTATTGACAGTATTATGAATTGTTTCTGGCACACCTGCTGTTTCTTTTCCAAATAAAATAATATCATTATCTTCAAACTTAAACTCATAAAGATTATTGTCGGTTTTAGTAGTGGCTAAGATTATTCTGTTGTTATTTTTTTTTGAATATAAATAAAAATTATCCCAATTTTCATGATTTACAATTTCACAATGGTCTATGTAATCCATCACAGCGCCTTTAAATCTTTTATCTGTCATGGAGAAAGGCAAAGGTTTGATTATGTGAAGGGGAAACTCTAAACAAGCAGCGGTTCTGATAATCACACCAAGATTTTGAGGCATATCGGGCTGATAGAGACAAATTGCAAATTTATGCGTCATGATGACTACTACTTATGCTACATCTTACCAATAAAATCTACTTAGATTTAAACCCAAATGTCAGATAGTAAAAAACCAAGAAGAGATTTTATTAAATTATCAGCAATGACTCTAGGAGGGGTTGGTGCTGCTAGTTTACTTATTCCTTTTATATCAAGCATGAATCCAGGCAAAGATACTCTAGCCTTGGCATCAACTGAAATAGATTTATCTCCCTTGGAAGAGGGCCAGAGTTTGACAGTAATATGGAGAGGTAAACCTGTTTTTATAAAGCATCGAACAAAAAGTGAAATTGACAGTGCTAGAAATATTTCTTTAGAGGAACTACCAGATGCAGAGGAGGACTCTGCTAGAGTTCAAAAAGATAATTGGTTAGTTGTATTAGGTGTTTGTACTCATTTAGGTTGTGTACCTCTTGGACAAAAAGCTTCGGATACAAAAGGAGACTATGGCGGATGGTTTTGCCCTTGTCATGGTTCTCATTATGATACTTCTGGCAGGATAAGAAAAGGACCAGCTCCGACTAACTTACCTGTTCCCCCTTACGTTTTTTTAACTGATAACAGAATAAAGATAGGATAATTTAATGAGTTCAAATGAATTACAAGGTTATAAAAAAACACTAAATTCACCATACACTGGTATAAAAGGTTGGATTGACTCTAGACTTCCTCTTATAAGAATGATGGAAGCAGAATATTTGAAGTTTCCTGTCCCCAAATCACTCAATTACTTTTGGTCATTTGGTGGTATAGCCATGTTTTGCCTTATAGGACTAATTTTAACTGGAATTTTTTTAGGGTTTCACTATAAGCCCTCAGCCGATGATGCCTTTGACTCTGTTGAAAGGATCATGAGAGACGTTAGTTTTGGTTGGTTAATTAGATATTTACATGCCAACTTAGTGTCTTTTTTCTTTATAGCTACTTTTATACACATATTTAGAGCTTTATATTTTGGATCATACAAGGCACCTAGAGAGTTAGTCTACATTTTCGGTTTAACTATGTTCATGCTGATGATGGCAACTGCATTTCTAGGATATACACTCCCATGGGGTCAGATGTCTTATTGGGGAGCAACAGTTATAACTAATCTTTTTTCAGCTATTCCTGTTGTAGGAGATGCTATACTCACATTACTTCTTGGTGACTTCACCGTTGGTGACTCAGCTGTTAATCGTTTTTATGTTCTTCATTGGCTATTAGCTTTCGCAATTGTCGGTTTAGTTGTCTTTCACGTAATTACGTTGCACATGACTGGTTCAAATAATCCGACCGGCACAGAGCCTCAAAGCTGGGATGAAACAGTGAGTTTTCATCCATACGTAACTATTAAAGATCTAAATGCTACAATATTTTTCTTTATCATTTTGGCATTTATTCTCTTTTATTATCCAAATATTTTAGGTCACTCCGATAATTACATTAAAGCTAACCCTATGGTAACTCCTGCACATATTGTGCCTGAGTGGTACTTTCTACCTTTCTATGCAATACTTAGAGCTATTCCAGATAAACTAGGCGGTGTGATAGCTATGTTTAGCTCCATTCTAGCATTAGGCTTACTACCATGGCTGGACACATCTAAAGTTAGATCATGTTTATTTAGACCTATCTGGAGATACTGTGTTCTCTTGTTTGCAGTAAACTTTTTGGTTCTTATGTATGTTGGAGGTAAACCTGCTGAGGGTCTTTATGTACTTATCTCAAGGATTGGAACTGCATATTGGTTTTTGTTTATATTTGTTTTAGCCCCACTTGTAGGATTTTTAGAAACACCACGACAACCTCTAACTATTACAAATTATTTGCAAAGTAAAAAAGCCTAATATGAGAAAAGCTCTACTGGCCATTTTTTTACTTTTTAGTTTCAATTTGTATGGTGCTGGAGCAAAAATTGATATTCCAAAATATGATTGGTCTTGGAAAGGATTTTTCGGAAC
>OCVP010000035.1_pt1 | contig 68510 bp, 58 predicted proteins | sample 1539171 | NCBI WGS metagenome assembly OCVP01 (sample SAMEA51879418, study PRJEB22527) | metagenome
GACATAGCCATATTGTAAAACTTAGCATTATCAATTATTGATTGCTCTTGCATACATGTTCCATCCATTCCTGCCAGCAAAATAGACGAGCCAATTCCAACAACTGTAGGAGATTCGTCTTCTCCAATTGTATCATATGCATCGTAAATAAATGCAAACCTACCGTTACTGATCAAACTACCATCGAGTAACAATGGTTTGACTATTGCAGGTCCTGCAGATGAAGAAACCATCAGGAAAGTAACTAGGCCAATGAGAATTGATAGAGATAATTGCTTGAAAGTTATCGGTTCTAGATCTTCTTTATTCATAAGAAAACCTTCTCGATAAATCAGTTAGTTGAATCTCCATCTCTGTAATTACACGGTTCTGGTGAAATTTTACCTTCTTCGGCAAGAACGGATGCTTCAAACAATGAATCTGGTGTTCCACAATCAATCCACAAAGAATTCTCAGCTTCAATAATTGAGGCCTTACCATCTCTGACATATGTCCGATTTACATCAGAAATTGAGATTGCTTTACCCTTCTTTGCCACAATTGAATCTAATCTATCCCAGAATGTTTCGTCGAAAAGATAAATGCCGCCGATTGCGAAAGAGGATGGAGGGTCTTTCGGCTTCTCAACAATATCGACTAATGTTCTATTTTCATCAAAAACCGCAACTCCGAACCTTTCAGGGTCTTCGACATCTCGTCCTACTAAAGCACACCCGGGCTCATCATTACTCTCGCGGAATTCCCTTACTGCATCAGTCAATTCAATCGTCGTTATATTATCTGAAAAGTACAGTAGAATTCTACTACCTTCTGCATGAGGTCTTGCGAGATTGAGTGCATGATGGACTCCAAGTGGCTCCTCCTCGATAACGTAATGAATCGTCTCACCAGGAAGTCCAGTGCCTACATGCTGGGCAATCTGGCCAATGAACTGATTTCCAATGATAGTAATATCTGTAATTCCTGCACGTCTTATTGTTCCTAAAGCATAATCAATTACTGGCCTTTTGTAAAGAGGTAGTAAGGTTTTGTGAGTATATCTTGTGTATGGCAATAGACGTGATCCATGGCCCCCTGCTACAAGTATTGCTTTCATTTCATTCCCTCATTTTTAAATGTTCAAAGGAGAACCAACAGCACTCGCTTTCCAGCCCATGACTTGCATCTTCTCTAAATCTAGTACGCGTCGGCCATCGTAAAGAAGTGGTGTTCGCATTTTCCCTAATAGAGACTGCCACTCAATTTCTACACATTCCTTGTGAGCAGTAGCAAGAACAACCAAATCTAAATTGGAAACTGAAGATAAATCCTCAATTACTTCAATTTCGACTGGAATATCTTTTGATGAGAGGTATGGGTCCCATGTTAAAACTGAAATCCCTGAGTCAATCAAGTTCGTTGCTAATGGTTCTGCTGGGGTTTCTCTTGCATCGCCAACCCCAGGCTTGTAAGACCAGCCTAAGAATAGGACTTTACCATCCCCGGCAGGGACGCCCGATTGATACAATAAATCCTTCAAGACCCCGGAAACATGCTTAGGCATCATTCGATTCACTGCGCGAGCAGCCGTAATCAACTCAGCAGGAACTCCCACCTCTTGCGCCCGTTGCATCATGTAGTATGGGTCCACAGGAATACAATGTCCCCCAACTCCGATACCAGGAGTATATCTATGGAAATTCCATTTTGTAGCTGCTGCTGACAAAACATCTTCAACATCCAAATCAAGTTCAGGGAAAATTTGAGCAAGCTCGTTCACTAATGCAATATTGATATCGCGCTGAACGTTTTCAATTACTTTAGTCGCTTCTGCAACCTCGACTTTACCAACATATCGTACATCTTCAGAAGTCAAGCGTTTGTACAAATGGACCAAACTCTGCCCTACCTCTGGATTTGAACACCCAATCACTCTTGCAACCTGTCTAACTCCATGATTTGGGTCTCCTGGGTTGAATCTTTCCGGGCAATATGCAACTTCAACATCTTGACCTTCTTTCAGGCCAAGTTCTTTTAGAATTGGAAGCCAAGTGCTTGCTGTTACACCCGGATATACTGTGCTCTCCAGAATTACGACCTTGCGATCGCCCTTTCCTACGGCTTCGAATACTGCTCTACCAGCGCTCTCGACATAAGACAAATCTGGCTTGAGATCATCGGATACGGGAGTTGGTACTGTCACAATCAAAACATCACAGTGTGCTGTTGCATCAGCAGTGCTTCTGGTGATGTTCCAGCCTTCCGAATCCGGCAAGGGAATCATATCATCCAAATCAGGATCTCCTAGAGGGTTTTTACCCTGGTTCAGGCAATCGACAATACGTTCAGAAAGGTCAACTCCCCAAACATTGAATCCTGCATCACGAAATCCAATCGCCGTAGGTAATCCAACATATCCCAAGCCGATAATGCCTACATTCAAATTGCCAGATTCGGCTCTTGAAGCAAATGAGGAATCCCAGCCCATTGATTGTTGGTACGGATTCTCGTTCATCAATTAGTTGGTCAATATTTGCTGGAGCGTGTCATTGACGTCCGGCATCGAACATTTCACGCAGGCTTCCATCGTTCAACATCTCAAGAGCGATGTCTGAGCCGCCGATCAATTCACCGTGTACGAATACCTGAGGCATTGTAGGGAAATCTGACCATGCGCAAACAGAAGGAATTGCACGTGGGTCGCTTAGAATGTTAACAGATGCGAAAGGCTCGCCTAGGGCTTGCATTACTTGCGCTGCTCTATTTGAGAAACCGCACTGTGCAGCTCCTGGTTCTCCTTTCATGAATAGCACAAGTGCGTGCTCGTCTACTATTGCTTGCAATTCTTCAGGTGTCCAGTCCATTTGTGTCACTCCTTGTTTTGGTGTTTTTGAATCCGCTTAATGTGGATTCCTGTTCCTCCAGCATGTGGATGGAATACGGTGTCTCCTGCAGTTTCTGCTTGTGCAGGAGTCATGCATCTGATATCAATTGCATGAATAGGTCTTGGGATGTATGGTTTGAAATGATTCAAAATTATTTTTTGGCGCTGCAGTGGGCGCATTCCTTCAAATGATTCTGAAATCACACGAATGTGAAAATGGTCCTGTGTTCCATTGAGGTCAATAGCCTCAACATTACAATCTGGAATCACTCCGCGGATTTCTTCTTCCAGCCACTCGCAGGTCACCATGTACATCCGAGGAGGCGGTCTGCTTTCAAGCATTGTCTAAATCAGTTCAAATCAAATATAGGCGCTTACAAGCAATCGCAAACTTGCAATATGCATAGAATACATGCGAACATCCTATCAAGGGATGGTAGGACGGACAAGCGAGTCAACTATACTCCGGTGCAACGCAGATGCTAAATTACCAACTAAAATGTCTGAAAACAGATGAAAAATTCGAAGATGAATATACCCTACACTACAACGATGGAGCACTGGTACAAGCCGTGTACAGAGAGAGATTTGAACCGATTGAAAAAGAAGGTGTATGGAGATACGCTAATTGGTTACCAACAGAAAAAACAAGCTATCAGACAGCCGGAACTGTCACTTACAAAGCAGAACAATTAGGAGACGCTCTAGGATTATCTAACCTATGGATTGCATTTCATGGATACTGGCCAGAGAAGGGTGGAATATGCCCCACTGGTTCATTCAAGGATATGGAAGCAGTTCCAACAATTCAGAGAATGAAAGAGCATTCGTGCAAAGGAATGATTTGTGCATCAGCAGGCAATACTGCAAGGGCATTCACTCACTTTTGTGCAGAGGATGGTTTTCCATTAATCGTCGTCGTCGCTGACATACATGCGCACAGGATTTGGCTTAGAGAAGCAATGAATTCTGACAGTGTGAAGGTTGTAATTGTAAAAGATGGAAATTATCAGGATGCAAAAGATGTTGCCAAAGCGTTGAGCAAAGAGTTACCTGGATGGCAACTTGAAGGTGGAGCTCATAACATTGCACGAAGGGATGGAATCGGCTCTCTGATTCTAAACTCCTATGAAAAAATCGGCAGGTTGCCAGACCACTACTTCCAAGCTGTTGGAGGGGGGCCAGGTCCAATTGGCGTGGTTGAAATGATGGAGAGATTGATTCAATCTGGCCACTATGATGGGCCTATGTCCAAATTGCATTTGTCTCAAAACCCGGAACATGCCCCGATTCACAGTGCATGGCAAAGAAAATCGAGAGAGCTTAACGAAGGTGATTTCCCTGAAAACCACATAGAGGTTTACTCTGATTATCTAATGAGTGAAACTCCCGCTTATTCAGTAAAAGGTGGAGTTTATGACGTACTCGATTCAAGCAACGGGGAGACATATATTGTCGAGAAAGAAGATGCTATTGCTGCTGGAAAGATTCTCGAAGAGATTGAAGGAATCGATGTCCTATCTCCCGCTAAAGTCACTCTTGCATCGATTATTCAAGCGAAGGATGAAGGTAAAATCAATTCCGATGATTGCATTTTATTGAACGTGAGTGGCGGCGGTGTTCAGCGTTTGAAAGATGAAGTGGATACAAAAGTTGTAGAGCCGTGGATTATTGACACTAAGGAAAATCTAGTTTCTAAGATACTATCATCCCTGTGAATTGTCAAACCTCCGGTTCAACTACAACCTGTTTGGTATTGCACATACCATGCGGAGGCCAAAGCTAGCACGGGATACTGTGTGGTTGGCCTCATCTGATGGCCTAGCGATCATCTTCGGATTGATTGGTCAAGTTATCCTTGCTAAAGCGCTACTGCAATCTGATTATGGCTTACTTGTCGTCATATTGGATGCATTTGCAACAATGTACATTCTGATTGATGCTGGGCTTCCTACTATCATTGCTCGAGATGTTCCTCGCTCACCAGGTGCAAGCAGAAGGGCTGTGCGACGTGTACTAAAGCTGCAAGCACTAATCGCCATTCCTTTCTTGCTCGGTAGTGTCATCATTTCAACATCGATATGGGATGATGTTCCTTTGGGGCTGTTGATGGCTTGTGCTGCTGTCGCGTTTGGACACATTATGTCCTATCCCCACAAGGCAATGTTGAGAGCTTTGGGCGAGGCCAGAATTGAGTCCATTCTCAAATTAATTGAGCGCGTAATTACCACCGGATTGTACTATCTTTTCCTGATAAATGACTACGATTCCCCCACGGTTTATGCGTGTGGATTTTCAATTGGAGTTTTAATTTCTCTAATTGGAACTTTTTGGATTGGTGAGAGGCTTGCACGGGATGGAAATGACGATTTGCCACAGGAGTGGAATTCAAGTAAAACTCTGCTGATTTCGGCTCTACCATTTGCTGTAACTTTAGGCATCTTACCCTATGTAACCAAGTTGGAAAAATTCCTGCTTGCAGGCTTAGCATCCTATGATGATGTAAGCCTGTACCATGTCGCGCAATTGGCATGGATTGCGGGGCTTATGCTACCGCAGGCGATGCGCGCTGCTTTACTTCCATACCTCGGTGAAGCAAGAGATGAGCCGGAGAAATTCTCTGCAAGGATGCTTGCTGCTCATCATTGGACTATCGCAATTTTACCTGTTGGGCTAATTGCAGGCCATCTGATTGTTTCTTTTTCGATCCCTAAGTTCTTTGATTCTAATTATGCTGATGCAGTACAGGTTTTCGATATACTGCTTGCAGGTTGGGCTATGACATTACTAGCTATCCCGTGGTATGTCGCACTACAGGCTGGCCATAACCCGTGGAGGTTCACCTCCCTGATATTGCTAGTTGTAGTTGTGGCTGGGATTTCTGGATGGCTACTGATTCCTGAATATGGAGTCATGGGAGCCGCCTGGGCTAGCGTTATTGGATGTTCGATAATGCTCTCGTTCTCCAAGCTACTATGCGGAGATGAAGAGAGACTAAGCGATGGCCTTGCGCTATTCAGTGTAGCGATTTGCTATTTGCTTTCGATAGGAAATCCTCTAGCATTAATCGGCTTGCTCACATTGATTCCAGCAAAGAGTTCCATTGAGTTCTTACGTTCTCAAACAGGCTATTTACAGGAAGAGTAATGTAATCATCTGGAAACCTACTTTCCAGAACATCTGCAACCATTCTCTAAGCATTCGCCAGTGAGTAACCTATGGGAAATAGCCCAAGTGTGTTGATACGAGAAGGCAACTATCTGCCACTCTGTTCGTCGATATTTGATATCAGCGCATTATTTCGGCTGCCTTTCTTACCATGTAAGGAACGTATCCCATGATGAAGAAGAAATATCCGATTCCGCCGAGTATTGAAAGAGCTGGAATATCATATCCGATTCCAACTCCAATCATTACTGCCAAGACCGCAGTAACGACAACAGACTCGATGAATCCTGCAATCGATGTTTTCCAGGAGTCGATATAGCTGAAACTTACATTATCGGTTCTTCCATCCTTCAGCGCTTTGCCAACAGGATAGATAATCATCTGACCATAAGCAATAATCGTGACTAGAGTTGCGATTACTAGAATAATCATTCCAGTGGTTGCTGAATCAGCCGAAAACGCCATGTCGAAAGCCATATACCATACAATGGATAGTAAAATCATTGATACAAACCAACCTGCTAGGGCAATGAACCCATACTTGAATACGCTGAGTGCTGCAGCCATATTGATCGCTGCTTTAGGTTGGGTTGTTGACACCATGATTTGGGCAGGAGCAACTAGTCCTGGTGCAGGAATAACTGCCGGAGCACCCGGAGTTGCGACTTCCATAGGCGCCATTTCCATTGCTGGTGGTGCCATTTCTTCCGCTGGTGCTTCATTATCCATAGGTGCTGCCGCTTCTTCCGCTGGTGCTTCTGCTTCAACAGGTACCCATTCAGTGCCGTTCCACATAAAGTTGCCATCTTCGCTTAATTGCATGAACCGCTGTTGTACGCCTGATGTATAAATTAATCTGAAGAATAGAGATTAAACAATCTAGTCGAGCAAATGGGACTGTGTGGCTTCAATAAGGTTGGAACGGCATTCTAATTGCTTCACAGTGATTCGATTAACGATTCCCATTGACCTCTTACGCTCTCAAACTGGCTATTAGCAGGAAGAGTAAGGTCTTGCCCGTCTGCCAATCTGCTTTCTATGGCATCCGCTAATTCATCAACTTCTGGCTTGCACACGTCCATCCATTGAGACATATCTCCAACATCAACAGCGACAACCGGGCAGCCACAAGCGATTGATTCCTTGGCAACCAATGGGCCAGATTCACGAGTTGAAGTAATCAGGCAAACGTCTGCGGCTAACATTCTATCCCATACCATAGAGCGAGGCTGCTTCTTCAGAGTTGTAATTCCTACTTTCCAGCCTCTTGTTTCTAGTTCCTCACCAACTCTGAGAGCTAACAGGTGATTCTTTTCGGGGCGCCGTGGGTCGGATGGAAACAAAATATCGATTTTTGATTTTCTAAATAACCCATTGAATTTCTTCATTGGTTTCAACCATTCAGCATCAACATTAACGTGACACGGAATAGTAATCGAATCAAATCTTGAGAGTGAGTCTGAGACTACGACTAGACGATTTGCTGAACGCGCAAGCGATTCGATTCTTTTTCCTCGATGGTCGTTTAATGCGACATCGAAATCATGCCCATGAACGACTGCTATCCAAGGAATACCGTGCTTTTTCGCGATTGATTTGGCCGCATATGCTGCAGGCCAAATAGTATGACAAATTACAATGTCCGGTTTCCAGCTACTACTGATTCTTGATGAACTAAATGCTGTTACTGCGGGGAAATCGGGAAACTCCCAATGTCGCTTTACTGTTACTTCAAAATCGCCATGTGTGTATGATTTAGGCGCCTTAGATACGCCTTCCATAGTCGATCTTCTCGCTTCATTCATTCTCAGCATTCTTGGAAGAACGTTGAGGATTTTTACTTCATGTCCAAGTGATTTTAGCAATTCAGCATGGTCACTAACGAAGGTACCACGCGCTACATTTCCCGGCAGTGGGAAAAGCCGGGTGACCAGCAAGATTCGCATCGAGATCACTCTAGTGCTTGATGGATTATTGAAAGGTTGTCTGCTACACTGGCCTTGTCGTTGAACAAGCCAGAGCCTACTACGCAATTTGAGACTCCCCATTCGCGCAGCATTGCGATGTTGTGGGACTTTACTCCCCCGTCAACCTGGATTTGCACCGGCCTTCCACCTGCTGCAACTTGAGCGTCGATCGCTTCTTTCAGTCTTCGAATTTTTGATTCAACTGTAGGAATAAACGACTGACCACCAAATCCTGGATTTACACTCATAACGAGAACAAGGTCGATTTCAGATAAGACTTCCAATGCAGCATCAACTGGAGTTCCTGGATTCAAAGTGACTCCAGCGCTAGCACCTGCTGCTCTGATTGCTGTAACGCACCTATGTAGATGCTTAACCGCCTCAGCGTGGACCGAAATATGGTTACATCCTGCATCGATATATTGCTGAAATGAGTCCTCGGCGTTCTCGACCATCAAATGGGCATCGAATGTAGGGCCGTCTCCTAATGCCTTGCGCAGCTTAGCAATCACAGGTGGTCCAAAGGTAAGATTCGGTACAAAATTACCGTCCATCACATCGAGATGAAGCCAATCTAATCCTGCCTCTACAGCCTCGCTGCAAGCGTTTCCTAAGTCGGCAAGGTCTGCTGTCAGAACCGATGGTGCGATAATCATCACTACCCCTCAATACACCGGAGAAGGGGGCGAGTCATGAGTATTGGGGTGTACAAACCCTCATAGGAGTGCCCACAATCCGCAACTTAGGTGAGAGAATGGGTGAAGTCATTTCTGTGGGTGATGCTGATTTTGATAGTACTGTAAATGAAAACGAATGGGTTCTTGTGGACTTTTGGGCGCCATGGTGTGGTCCATGTAAAGCACTGGGTCCTATCTTGGAGCAAGTTGCTGCAGAAATGCCTGTGACCGTTGCTAAGGTTAACACCGATTCAGATTCGATGAACGCAGCACGCCTCGGAGTACGTGGCATCCCTGCATTATTCCTATTCCACAATGGAAAAATGGTCGCAAACCAAACAGGAATGGTTCCAAAGCCTGCACTTACCAACTGGCTGAACCAACAAATGTCTGCAAGTGATTTCTGATTACTTCAGACGATCTTTGCGCTTCTTGGAAACGCTTCCGACCTCTCGCAGGAATCGCTCTCTAAGTGCCTCATGCAACCACATACCTTCTTCTAGCTCTAGCAGAAGGCCGTATGTCAGCAATCTTTCAGGAGGATTACCTTCCCAATTGACTGCAGCGGATAATTTACTCCATGGCACCGGAGAATCAGCTTCGGCCAGAGTTGCTAACAATTCGTGTTCCTCTTCCGGCATGTGGTCAATAATCTCCTCATCAAGGAATTTCAACCAATCTCCGTGAGTGGCTTGGCCGTAGATTTCTAGAAGTTCCAAAGCCAAAGGATGTCCTCCAGTTAATCGGTGTACATCTTCAGGATTTGGTGGAGACCCATCCATATTTTCTACCCAATCGCTAATCTCGTCAATAGATAACCCCTGAAGTGGGAGTTCTTCGACCAGTTCCCTAGTATGTACGTCTCTTCTATCGTACACATTCAATGTAGTTCTTGAGATGAAAACCAACCGCAGCGGAGCTTTCTTTGAGATGTCCAGTAGCGCACCTAACAAGTCCCTAGCCTCTTTTGCAACATGGTGTACATCATCCAACACAATTAGCCAATATGGAGGTGGGCCTCCAGATTCACCAACGAATCTCTCGCGTATGGCCTGTGCATCTGTAAGATATGCTAGAAGCCTGCGACGCCAAGAGTCGACATCGAATTCAGCCCCGGGTGTCAAAGGTAAGGTTTCCATCAGTTGGTACGGGTCATGCTTATCATCGACTCCAAATCTGTGAAGTAGAGATACTGCCAATCCTACCGCCTTATCCCAAGGCTGACAAGGATACCAACAAACCGACAAGTGTGGGACTTCAGTCATGTGTTCTCCAAGCCAATTTGCTACCAAAGTTGACTTTCCAATTCCTGCAATGCCGTGAATAACCATACACGGAGAGCCTTTTTCGAACCAAGAATTCAGTTCTTGGATTGAATCAGTTCTACCGTGAACCGGACGCGTTTTTGGAGGCGATGTGTGGTATGTTGCATGAGCGCCTGCCAGCAGTTTTAGCCTTCCGGGAGGAGGTAAATCGGAATCCTCGTCTTTCTTTGTAACCAACCCAAATCGAATATCTCCGAAGGTAAGAACGCCTTCGTGTTGTGCATGAAGAAGGATTTGTAACACAGACATATCTGCTTGCAAACGTGTTGCTGCTTGGCTAGCCTCAATTTCCAGCAATGTGTCAGTCTCGTCACGAATTAGAACTCTAAGTTCTGATAATTCACCTAATCGTTTCTTGGCTTCCTCTCGGCCCTCGTCGGTGAGTTGCCAGGCTTTTTGCCGCCTGTCATCACCACGTATTGAGCGGGAGTGTTCGCTAACCAATCGCTTCCTCAACAGGGTTCGCATTGCTCTGCTAACATTAGGGGGATGCTGAGCGCAAGCTTCTGCTATCCCTGGTCTTGTTAGTGCGGAGGTTACGACATAGCGGTCTGCCTGTTCGTCTTCATCCAAAAGATGGAGCAGTATGCGGTCTTTGACCGCTATATTCACTCGAGGGATGTCACCGGCCACGACTCTGCCTACTGCGGCATGGCATTCAACGATTCCCCTTTGATGACTGCAAAATCTGTGAACATCTTGACCGTAAATCCTTTTGTAAGGAAGATACCGGAGGATTATGGCAAGCGCCAGTCGCCGTGCATTGACTCTGATATTTTTGATGATATCAATGAGTTGGGTTGCTCTTGCTTCTGGAGCAGATATCGACGGCGATGGAGTCGATGATTCGGTCGATGATTGCATATATGCTGCAGGCAATTCTACTGTAGATCGTAACGGTTGCCCTGACAGAGATGGCGACGGGACGTCCGATTTCAATGATGGATGGACTTCATCGAACCCAAATTTCGGAAAAGATGTTTCAATCCCTCAAAATTATGATTTTAATGATGTGGACCATTCGCCTGATGGCACTTCAATTGCCACCAGTGATGAAAACGGATACCTAAGGCTTTGGAATGCTACAACCGGAACAAACTTCCAATCTGCAAACGTCGGTGGAGATCTGAATAGTGTCTCTTGGTCTGGTGACGGACGGTTTGTCGGAGTAACCAAAGACGATGATACCGCACATGTGTTCTATGCTAGCAACATGTCAAGTGTGCATGGCACTATTAGTGCAAATACAGGTAGTGGAGACTATGCATACGACATTGATCTTTCGCCAGATGGAGAAATCGCAGCAATCGCCATTGGTGCATCTAACAACGGATGCAACCCAGCATGCGTAGTAAGAATCATCAATATGACCGACTCTTCAGTTATACAGGATTTAAGGCCTGGAAATGCAAATACTTTCTACTCTGTAGAATTTTCTCCTTCTGGCGGGCACTTACTAATTGGTGGCTACGAGGATTTCTATGTTGTAGAAACCTCTACATGGTCGACTGTAAAATCAGAATCTGTTAGCAATAATGCTGTAGTTAACTCACTTGATTGGTCTCCCGATGGCAAGCATATGGCAATCTGTGAAGGATGGGATGGTAGCGGCGCTACAATTCGATTGTATGAAGCCGGATCTTGGAATCAAAAATGGAGCAAAGGAGTATCAACATCCTGTTTATCCTCGGACTTTTCCCCAGATGGCCGTCAAGTGATTTTCGGAATGAGTTGGTACCAAGGAGACGGAGCTACTGCTAGGATTTACGAAGTTTCAACAGGTAACGGCGTAGATAATATTGTCCAGCCTCGACCAGGTAACTGCAATTCAGGTAGCGGCAACAATTGTGGACAAAACAACGGACTATCGTGGTCTCCTGACGGTTCAAGAATTGCTCAGGCATTCGGTAGAAACGACGAAGGTTTCTACATTTGGTTCGCAGACTTAGACCCTGATGGCGATGGGTGGAACACATCTGACCAAGGAGACGGTAGAACCGATGCATTCCCAGATGATGGCACTCAGTGGAACGATACCGATAATGACGGATATGGAGACAACCCATTACCTGCATCTCAAGGAGACGCATGTCCAAATACTTACGGAACCAGTTTCCAAGACAGATTTGGTTGCCCTGATGGCGATAGTGACGGCTACTCAAACGAAGGAGATGTGTTCCCTACAGACCATGAACAATGGGCAGATTCTGATTCTGATGGCCGTGGAGACAACTACTACTACGACGTGCAGCAATTTACAGAATTACACATCAACCAAAGAGGCGATGCCTTCCCAATGAATCCCTCACAGTGGAATGATACTGATGGAGATGGCTGGGGAGACAATTACGACAACGCTTCTTGGACTCCAATAAGGCCTGTCGACGACCCTTCCACTCCTGACACCGATGAAAGTTGGCCTGGAGCATATGATGCTGCAGCTACCCAAGTCGACAAGTTCCCTCTGTTCAGATATCAATGGGCAGATAGTGACGGCGACTGGATTGGTGATGAACCGAGCACTCCTCTTTCCGATGGTTGTCCTAACACCTGGGGCAATTCTACAGAGGATCGTATTGGATGCAGAGACACTGATGGAGATGGCTGGTCTGATGCTACACCAGATTGGCCAGCTCACCCTGTAGGAGACGCAGATGCATTCCCCGCAGACCCTACTCAATGGAGGGACAGTGATGGCGATGGATTCGGTGACAACACCTCAGGAAACAATCCAGACGAATGTCCTGGTGAATACGGAACCTCATCTATCGATAGAGTAGGCTGCCCTGATGCTGATGGCGACGGTTGGTCAAATGCTGGAGACCCATTCCCAACCGATGGTACACAGTGGGAAGATAGAGATGGAGACAACTATGGAGACAACCCTGACGGCAACAATGCTGACGCCTTCCCTGATGATTCCAGCCAGTGGGCTGATACGGACGGAGACGGATATGGAGACAGGCCAATCATTCCAAACGGCGACTTCTTCCCTAATGACCCAACTCAATGGAGTGATTTCGACGGCGACGGTTTCGGAGACAACTCAGATGGTAACAATGGAGATCAGTGTCCTGAACTTTACGGGCAATCAACCATTCCTGCAGCAAGAGGTTGTCCTGATTCTGACAATGACGGAGTTGTAGATCCATTCGATGCATTCCCTGAAGACTTCTATCAGCAAACCGACAAAGATAACGACGGATGGGGCGATAACCAAGCTGTTCCCAACGGTGATGAGTGTCCCGACGAATATGGAACCAGCACTAACAATTCGAAACAAGGTTGTCCCGATGCGGATAACGACTCATGGGCAGATGAAGATGACATGTTCCCTAACGACCCACTACAGTGGGAAGATACTGACCTAGATGGCTGGGGAGATAATTACGGTTGGGTTAACACAACAATTGCGGACGAACAAGACATTGGTGCTCTAATCACAATTCGAGACCAGTGGGGAGACGCATTCCCACTAGACCCTAGCCAATGGTCGGATACCGATGGCGATGGCTGGGGAGATAACAGCACAGGAAGACTTCCTGACGCTTTCCCTGTTCGTGTTTCCCAGTGGGCTGACACCGATGGCGATGGTTATGGAGACAACCAAAAATTAGGTTCTTGGCAACCTGATGAATGTAATGTGAAGTACGGAGAATCATACACTGATTACTTTGGATGTCCCGATTCTGACAAAGACGGTGTTTCTGACCAAACCGACCCTTGTCCTTATGATTCGACAATCAGTTCTGGCTTGAGAGGTCAGGTCCAATGTGCATCTTTCGATGACCACGATGATGATGGAATTCCTAACAAGTATGATGCTGACTATGTGGCAGGTAGCGAAGATGATGCGGCTGGTTTAGATAGTGAGATTATCGTATTGATTGCCCTGCTAGTATTCCTTATGGCGGTAATATCTGTTGCAATGATTGCAAAGCAAGCTGGCAGAAGAAAGGCAGCATACAGCCGTGCTGAAGAGATGAAAGTATCAGCAATGTTCCAAGAAGAAGAGGCTAGAAGGCTTGAGTGGATTGACTACTACGTCGCACAAGGCGATACTGCGAAAGCAATGGAATTGGGCTGGCAGCCTCCTGCAGAAGTTCCTCAATGGCAGCAACATCAGATGCAGAAAGAACAGGCGCAACAAGAAGCAGTTCCTACAATGTTCAGCCTAGATGATATGTGATCATTCTTGCTGGGCTCTCGCTTTTTCTCGGCGCGCTTTTTCTGCAAGACTATCGTCGAATGCTAAGAAATCTAGGCTTGCCCAAGAGTCATCATCGTCGAGCGCCGCAAGGGCTTCGTTATCATCGAGCAGTTGTCCTACGGTGATGTAAGTTGGATTCGTTCCATTCGATAACTGATATTGATGTCCGGGAAGCACTAGCCAGTCCTTAGGCAAATCATTCAATCTCTCTCTTAGATGAATCAATGATTCACGCTGTGCATTGACATCGCCACCAAACAAGTCGGTTCTTCCACAACGACCCAAAAACATGCAATCTCCACTGATGACAACCCCCTCACCGATGAAGGTCATGTGTCCTGGAGTATGACCTGGTGTACAATGAGCTTCTAGTTTCAATTCCCCTATATTCTGGATAACAAATGAATTAGCTTTGTTTTTCCATTCATTGTTTGAGGGGCCATCCCATCCACGTAAAGCCTCATTTTCATGAACCCAAACTTGTTTTTCTTGTAATCCATCTACACCCTTAGAGTGGTCCCAATGTGAATGTGTGAGCCAAACTTGTTCCAAATCCCATCCGTTCTTTTTGCATAAATTAGACCAGTAATCCGAGAAGAATGGGTCGACAATAACCGCTTTGTTGGTTTTCTTGCAAACCAATAGATGATTTAGATTGTCCCAATCGCCCAACTGCGCCTGCAAAACCAACATTTTTTCTGTCTCGAGAATGCAATCTGCCATCTTCGCTCACCAATGGCATGAACCGCATCACTTCTAAGGGATGACGCCCATGGTTTACCATGGGCAGAGAGCGAATGCTGGCTGTGGTTCTTGCCGGGCTGCTAGCAGTCATGGCTCCCAGCGCATTTGCAGATGGTGATAATCTCAGCCTAAATGCAACAATCATCGATGCTCCAGACAAAGGCTGGTACGGCAGTGGTGACATTGTTGAAATCTCTGCAATACTTTCGAATGATGGAGATTCAACCAGCATAGTTGTTGACCCCTCTTGTGATGAAGTGCTCAGAGTTTGGAGTCAATCCATTTTAGTTTATGATGGAGCAGAAGCGTGTCTCGGCCAAAGCAGAGGTATGGACCTTGATGCATTCTCGACAACTGATTTTGATTCATTAACATGGGACTTGACTAATTCCGAAGGAGAAATTGTACCTTCAGGCGATTACATTGTCGAGTATTTCATCCCTGGTGAAGAACTCTCTTCATCGGTTTCCGTACATGTTCAATCGCCTTTCGACATTCCTGAAGGCCTAGAATTGAGTGTGGTCGCTACCGCACGAGAAGGAGTCTTCTCGGAAGCAGAACCGGCAATTATCTCTGTTAGACTTCACAACTCGATGAATGAGGACGTCGCCCTTGATTTCGGAGAGTGCAAGTTGATTATCAACTCAAAAATGTTAGATGAATGTGGGCCAAACAATTTGCTAGCAAACCAGATTGTTACGATTGCTCAGATTCCTTACTTACTAGATTCTGGGATTAATGAGTTCACAATCTCCATTGGAGATAGTGTACTTTCTCAAACAATTACAATCGATGCAGTTTCCGATTCCGACCAGGGGGTTAATTCAGGCAATCTTGATTCTATTTCACTAAATTTGGTTCTCGATGGAGATAACCAATTCGGAGAAATGGAAGCTTTTAGTCCAGACATTTCTATTCTCAACAATGGGCCAAATGATGTCGCTCTTGACTTTACGACTTCTTGTCGTGGTGAAATTTGGGTTGTGGATTATACAGGCAATGTTGTCATGGATTCACGTTCAATGAAAGAATGTTCAGAAAATGAAGTTGAATATCAAATGCAGCCGGATACAATGAGATCTTTCTCGCAGCCGGAGTGGAACTTCATCGACATGTTTGGATGCCATGTTCCTCCTGGTGATTTGCTGGTAGTAATGGAAATCCCTGAACACGACCTGTATGCTTCAGAATACATTACGCTAACAAGAGAGCGTGACACATACTGTGAAGATTCAGCATTGTCAATCGATGCTGAAGTCAGCGGCGAGAACATACTAACTGTCATTCCAACTGTCATAGGTGATGATTTTGAAATGTCTTGGTTCACTATTTGCGGATTGGAGACAACACTGTTCGGTGCAGGTCAGCAAGTCGACATGCGGTTCTCTGAATGCAGCTACCTTGAACAGTTCTCGATACAAACATCAGAGTTTGGATTGGAACCAATTGAGTTCGAAATGGATGGGTTGGATGAGGGAGAATACACTCTATTCTTCGAAACTACCACATACCCACAAGTTCGTTCATCAGTCAGTTTTGATTGGCCGATTATTTCTGAAGAAATAAACGAGGAAGAGATTGCTGAAGAAGACGAAGTTGTCGTTTCAAGAGTTATCTCAGGAACATGGAGTTTGACATCTAACGAATTGGGAACCTGCTGGTTACTGAACTCTCCTGATGAAGGGATTCTAACTCTGGCCGGTGCTCAGGGCTTGGTCAACTGGGCTCCAGAACGCGGTGCAACGGGCGAGTATCTAGTCTACGAATCTGAGGCTACTGCAGAATGTTCTGACTTCGCTGCCGTTTCATTTACAGTTGAGGAAGTGTATTCACAGGGAGTAATCACCGAGACTGTTGAAGATGATTCTGAGGTAGTTGAAATTACACCAATTGTAAGCGATACTGAGGAAATCAGTCCAGTTATTGTCACCGTTAGCGTCGTTGTTGCCAGCAGTGGTATTCTCTCAATTCTTGTTGCTGTAATCGCTACAAACGAGTCATGGAGAATACCTGCAACTAGTGCAGGACTCTGGTTCCTAGGATTGGTTGGAAGAACTAGCGAGACTAGTGATGGCCGTTACCAAAGAGGTCGTTTGATGGGCTACCTAACCGCAAACCCCGGTTGCCATTTCCGTGCATTGATGGCCGCTCTAGAAATGTCGAATGGACAAATAACTCACCACCTCAAGATTCTCGAAAATGAGGACAGAATATGGAGAAGAGCAGATGGTCGTTTAGTTAGGTTCTACCCATTCACCTCAAACCTACATCCAGGAGTTCTAGACGATGACTTACCGATGCCTCCTCTGTCTCCTGACCCTAACAGCTTGCAAGGGAAGATTCTACGTTTGTTGGATGATGACGGGCAACTGGATCTGTTCCCAACTCAATCAGAACTAGCACATCGTCTAGAGAGATCGCAACAATTGGTTAGCCACCACCTAAGGACACTTCAGAAGTATGGACTTGTCGAGAAAAAGAGGAGTGGCGTAAGAAACAGATACTGCTTGACAAGAGAAGCTGTGTTCTTACTTGAGACTACTGAACTGTGATTCTGTAGATGGTTTCAAGGCCATTACATATGTCGACTACTCGCCCCGTAGGGGCGAAGAGGTGTTTTGATGTCGGAATACATTCCACAAAATACAGAACAATCCTGGCAAAAGGCTTGGGAAGATTCTGGAATTTTCAATGTGGAATATAACAAGGACAACCCCGTGTTCTACTGCCTTGAAATGTATCCTTATCCATCAGGTAAAATGCATATGGGCCACGTTAGAAACTATTCCATTGGTGACGCTGTAGCCCGATACAAGAGACTTATGGGATTCGATGTTCTCTACCCAATGGGATTCGATTCATTTGGTATGCCTGCAGAAAATGCTGCAATTGCTGAAGGAGGGCACCCGCATGATATCACTGAGAGAAACATGGCTTCGATTACTGAACAAATCAAGCGTATGGGATTCTCGTATGACTGGAGACGACTTGTCAAGAGTCACGACCCACAGTACTATCGTTGGAACCAATGGTTTTTCCTAAAATTCCTAGAAAGAGACCTAGCATACCAAGAGTTCGCTCCCGTTAATTGGTGTAATTCTTGTGATACAGTTCTAGCCAACGAGCAAGTGAAAGCTGGAAGATGCTGGAGGTGTAACGGGCCAGTGATTCAAAAAGAAATGAGTCAGTGGTTCCTCAACATTACGGAGTACGCTCAAGAGTTGCTAGATGGCCTTGAGACAATCGAATTCCCAGAGAATGTGAAGGCTCTACAACAAGATTGGATTGGAAGATCTGAAGGTGCTGAAATCGAATTTGCTGTCGAAGGAATGGATGAAAACATCCGTGTTTTCACTACTCGACCAGACACCCTATTCGGCGTTACATTCGTGACACTAGCTCCTGAACACGAGTTGGCGGAAAAGTTGGTTTCTGGAACCCAATACGAAGATGATTGGAAGGTTCTTCATGATGAAATAATCGCGATGAGCGAGTTTGATAGAATCAAAAATATGGGTAAGAAAAAGGGAGTTCCAACTGGAGCATTCGCCATCCATCCCCTCACAGGCGAAAGAATACCAATATGGGTTGGAAACTTCGTAATCGCATCATATGGTACCGGTGCTGTAATGGCAGTTCCTGGACATGATGAGAGAGATTTTGATTTCGCAAAGAAATACAATATTCCAATAAAACGTGTTCTGGTAATGTCAGAAAATGAGCCAGCTGATACTGAACTAGAAGCCGCTGAATGCGATTTGGGTTGGATGGTGAACTCTGGAATCGAAGGTTTCGATGGCCTATATGGGGCAGAGGCAAAGTCTGCAGTGTGTGAAGCGCTTGAAAATATAGGCGCAGGCAATGGTACAATCAATTGGAAGATTAGACCATGGCTGATTAGTAGACAGAGGTACTGGGGAACTCCAATTCCAATTATTCATTGTGATTCGTGTGGAGCAGTGCCTGTTCCTGAAGACCAACTCCCGGTTGAATTGCCTAGAGATGTTGTCTTCGATGGCAAAGGAAACCCGCTTGAGACCAGTGAATCATTCTGCAATGTAGATTGTCCTAAGTGCGGCAAGCCTGCAAAGAGAGAGACCGATACGATGGACACTTTCGTTGACTCTTCTTGGTACTTCCTAAGATATACTGATTCGATGCAAACCGAGAATTGCTTCAACCCAGATATTGCAAACCATTGGATGAATGTTGATTTCTACTGTGGTGGAATCGAGCATGCTCAAATGCACCTAATCTATGCAAGATTTTGGACCAAAGCTCTGCGAGACATAGGCTTGCATAATGTCGATGAGCCATTCAACGAACTACTGTGTCAAGGAATGGTAAACAAGTCTGCGCCATGGTGTAATTCTTGTGCAATTACATTGCATGTCGATTACTCTGAGCAATCTTGCCCGCACTGTGATTCACCACTTGGAGAGCGAAGTGCGAAGATGAGTAAGAGTCTAGGAAATACGGTTTCTCCAGAAGAAATGATTGAAAAATATGGAGCAGACACTGTAAGATTGTTCATTCTGTTTGCTGCAAACCCTACTGCTGGAATGGATTGGTCGGATTCTGCTCTTGAGGCGAATTATCGACAGATGGTTCAATTGTATGGAATGCCTTCCAACATCCTAGGATGGAATGGTGGCGCTAGTGAAATCGATTTGTGGATGCAAGCACGCCTCAAACAGAGATGCTTGCAATGGCAGGATGCGATGGACAATTACGACTTGCGTGGTGCAGTAGATGCAAGTCACTTCGACTTGATCAAAGACCTGAATTGGTATCGACGAAGAGGCGGTGAGAATCCAGAAGTTGGGAAAGAAATCCTCAATGTATGGACCCACATGATTTCTATTGCAACACCGCACTTGGCAGAGGATTGGTGGAAAATACAAGGCAACACCGATTTGATGGCAGGCAGGGTCTTCGACTTACCTGGAGAATTGAGTGATGAAGAAATGGCAGCACTAGAGGCAGAATCTTATCTTCGCTCTTTCCTAGAGCAAGCAAGAAAGGTTGCTAAGATTGCTGTTAAGCACCTAGGTAGCGACCCCAGTCATGCCGTAGTGCACATTTCCAGACCGTGGAAGAGGGAATTGGCCCAAGCAGCTATTGAACACATCAACTCAGGTGAAAATGTCAAAACATTCGCCGGAGTTCTATCCGGATTACCATTCGCTCAAGGTGAAAAGCGAGGCGAAATCATGGGATTCTGGGGCAAGAGAATGCTACCGCAAATCTTCAAGTGGTCGGATGAAGAAAAACTAATGATTTGTGGTAAAATGGATGAGGCTGCAATTCTAAGTGCTGCATCAGACTTCATCTGTAGCGACCTCGGGCTCGCTAGCGTCGACATCGAGGCCGGAGTCGCTGACGTCGGACGAAGTGGTTCCGCTATCCCCTTGGCTCCCTCCATCGTCTACAGTTGAGGTGGCTTCTGTGCCTACTTTAGGCACTGGCTTAGGAGGTAAAGGTGGCTGTGGTTTGAAAGTAACATAAGCCGCTACTGCAACTAATATCCCAGCGATTATGAATAAAATCGAAATCAATGAAAATGAGCTTTCATCATCGCTACTAGCTTTGGTATCATCACTGGTTTCTACAATACAACCTGTGGAAGATACCATTTCACCGATTGGTGTAGAAGGACAGAGGTCGTTCAGGTTGTGAACGCCGTCGCCGTCATCATCTAACTGAACACCAGAACAACCCTCTGAGTCTACATCCATGCCACTTGGGGTGTATCTGCAATTGTCGTCTGAATCTGCAACTCCATCGTTATCGTCGTCATCATCTTCGGTCGTATCAACACACCCGTCTTGATCCAAATCCATTCCAACACCCGCTTGTCCAACATAGCCTCGTGGACAGAGGTCTGCTGAGTCAGAAACCCCGTCAGAATCATCGTCTGTATCTTCAAAGTCGTCATGGCAACCGTCACCATCATGGTCGAATGATGCGTTCCAATTTATTTCACCACGAGGGCAATCATCTGACAAATCTAGGACGTTGTCCCCATCATCATCTGCATCTCTATCTGCATCTCTACAGCCATCTTGGTCGTGGTCGATATCGTGCTCACTAACCCAGTCGAATGAATCGGATGGACACTCATCGTATTCGTCGAGAATACCGTCGCCATCGGTATCATCTTCACAAGCATCGCCAACCCCGTCTCCATCCAAATCTGATTGGTCATCATAAATTTCAGGGCACTTGTCTAGCTGGTCAACATATCCATCACCATCGCTATCGACATCTTCGCATCCATCTTGATTCTCATCGTTTTCAATTGTAGAAGTCCAGCCTACAGGCCCTTCTGGGCATTCGTCGTAGTGGTCGAATATTCCGTCTTCATCATCGTCTAGGTCCTCTGATGCATCCCTACAACCATCACTATCATGGTCGGTAATAGGCGATGAAGTCCATCCGACCTCTCCCGGTGTACAATCGTCCCAATCATCTCCGATTGAGTCTCCATCGTCGTCGTCATCACAAGCATCGCCGTACAAATCACCGTCGGTATCAAGTTGGTCTGGGTTGGCAACTCTAGGACAGTTGTCAGAGCCATCTGTAATGCCATCTGAATCGTGGTCTCTTGCATAATTCCAAATTGCAACATCGCTGTAACCGGATGATGAAAGGCTGAAATTACCCATTGTAACTGTGTTCTGTATGGTCATTCCAATCAATGGAGATTCGTCGAGGCCGAATTGGAGTGTACGGGCAACATCATCACCAGAGCCGCCTGCTGAAACCGCCCAAACCCATTCATTGGAAGTATCGATCTGTGCAACGAAAACATCTCTCTTTTCGCCATTGGAGTCTTTGTCCGATAGTTGGTCAAGACCTAAAGTGAAAGCTGAAGTGTATGTTCCGGTAACGATAACGTTGTCCTTAGAATCGATGATGAGAGTTTCAATCAATTCCCAACCGCCTCCACCTGCATTATTCACATTACTCCAGATTCCATTTGATGTAATAGTGGCGTGGAACATATCCCTCCAACCGTTTGATGTTGCGTTAATGAAACCAAACGCCGCAGTCCCTTCTAACTGGCCTACAATGTGAACGGTTCCCGTGCTGTCAACTGCACAATCGTTAGCCCATTCTTCACCAGTACCGCCTGCGAATGAGGTCCAAGTTAAATTTCCACTACCATCCAATTGTGCTACGAAAATGTCAGTTTCTCCTAGGGATTCTGTTCTCTCAACGAACATGATTGAACCGATATATGTTCCCGTAACGTGAAGGAATCCATCCGAAGAATAGCACATCCCTCCAAAGATTTCAATCCCATCTGGACTGGTAATTCCATTGGTCCACATCAATTGGCCGTTTTCATCATAGTGAAGTAAAGCGATGCTAATACCTTCAGACCCTTGAAGGAAATCGCTACCAATCATTAGGAATCCTTTGTGGAATATTCCTACCGAAATACCACCATTAGGTCCTATTTCTACATCGAACCCTGTAAGATCATCCTGATTTGAAATCGTTCTTATCCAAATTGGAGTTATTGTGTTTCCTGATAGAGCAAAACGGCCGACAAAGGCGTCTCCTTCGTGATTGTCATCACTCTTGTTTAGAGTGAAAGAAGACATGTTCATTCCACAGGCTTCTCCAGCAGTACCAAGGCAGAAGTGCCCAACTAGAATCAAATCTCCTGAGGTATGAAGGGCTATTGCATCTATTCCGTCAGCACCTGCGCTACCATAGCTGAAAGCTGAAGTCCAATTTCCTGTTGCATTCATTATTGCAATATACATATCTGTATCACCGGACAGTCCCTCTGCTCCTAAACCGATATCTTCGAACAAAATCGCTGAAGTGAAAGAGCCTGCAACTACAGTACTACCGTCATCTAAAACGATGTGTCCGGCGAGAAGGTCTTCATCAAACCCGCCTCCTGAAGTAGCCCACCCCAAGGGGCCTTGGTCTTCATCTGCAACGGATACGAGTGGAAGAACCATCACCAAAACAACGGTCAGAGCCAAGATGCGTCGCATATCCTCCCATCTGCTTCTCTCACTTGAATTGATGGCATAATTGTCCACAACATCAATGCTGTGCCACAACTTGGGATTTGCATGGGCAGAGTATTCTCTCACACTACAAGAGAGCAGATGCCTCCTGAACAGGTCAAAAAAGGCCTAGCTGCATTCAGAAACCCCAGCAAATGGCCGGACTGGAATAGTAGTGCTAAGAATATGTTAGCCACTAAACCTGAGACGATGGATGAAGGTGACCACATCGCAATTTTCCAAGTAATCAAAGGTAGTCTAATCGAAACAAAATGGTTGGTCAAATCGATTCGTGAAGGAGATGATTTCTGTGAAATCGAGTTATTGGGAGAAGGTCAAAGCAGAAATGAACGACCAATTGCAAAGGGATTGAAGAATTTGCAAATTTCAATTACATTCCTCTACCAAGAAGATGGAGGCATTGAAGTACACGCTAGTTGCGAAGTATCGATAATTCTGTCAATGTTTTCTAAGCAAATTAATGCCTTCATGAAAAAGCAAGGCGAGCAGTTTATCAGGGATTTATCGAAGATAGAATGACCGGTTTGACTATGGTTCGGGGGCTTCCAGAGTAAAGCATGGCAGAAGGCGGCTCGAGGAAAAACAGACGCCGCAGCAAGAAGCCAAGAAAACCGAAAAAACATGGCGGGACTGCCAAAAAATTGTTGATTGAAAGGCATGCGGAATACGATTCGGCTGCGAAAAAGGCTGCAAATGAAAGATTTTTACAAAACCCTCTGCCGATAGCAATCCCTGAAGATTTTGAGGAGCCAAGACGCTTTTCCTTCGACTGGGAAAATAATCCTGTGAGTCTCAAGACTGAAGCCGTGCTGGCTGCTAAAGTCGTTCGTCGTGGTGAATTCGGTTGGCTACCAGACGAGAGGGTCGCTGAAATCGGAGAAATGGTTGACGACCTAGATATGACTCTAGACCAAGCTCTATCTTTACGAAGTGCACTACTACAACAGAAAACCGTCTACTCTCACGGACAACTGCAAGCAAGAGGGAAAGCGATTGCGAGATTATATCGAGAAGGTTTGAGCATTGTTAAGTTGTCAAAGAAATTCGATTTTCCACCAATGAATGTATTTCGTGTTGTGCTCAAAGAAATGGGATGGTCAAAGGCTAGAATCAAAGAAACGCTGCGTGCACCTTCAAAATTCAAAGAGAGAGAAAGGAATGAGTTCAAAGCGGCAGAAGCCGCCGACAGAGTCAGCAATGTTGACCAATCTGAAACCCATTCAAGAGCCGATCTATTCGAGGATATTCTCGCTGATTGGTTCGAAGAGCAAGGCGTGAGAGTTAGACGTCAAGGTGAAATGGTCAAAGAGCAAATGGCCGAACATGGTAGGCCCGTGAACACTCCAGATTTGTTATTCCTAGACCATGTAGAAATTAATGGCGAGCCGGTTGCATGGATAGATGCTAAGCATTTCTACGGTGCTGATGTCAATTTCCAAAGAAAGAAAATCGTTAGACAGGCCGGTCGTTATGTCGATACTTGGGGGCAAGGTGCCTTGGTGTTTAGACATGGCTTCTGTGAAAATGTCCACATCCCAGGTACGGTTTTACTTGATTGCGGCCCATTGGATTTAACTCCGCTAAATCACTCTACTGAAGAATAGTTTCTCTCACACCTAAGCCAAGTGACCTAAGTCTCTGAGCTAATTCACTGGTATCGAAATCGGATTGCAAACTCCTTGGTACTACAATCAAAGAGGTTCCCAACATACACAAATGGCAACTCATCGAATCATCTGAGTATTCTTGTACTGTGCTTAGTAGATTTGCTCTGGCACTTTCTTCTAGTAATCCAGATTCTAATGCAAAACGATCTGCCTCTTCCAGCAGTTTACTCCAAATGCTCAAATTCCAATCAAAGTCCTTCAATCGCTCAACTGCTGCGTCGCCGGCTTTCGTTATCTTCAACTTCCAATCAGGGTCGTCGATATAATCCGAAGTATGCTTCTCTCCTTCAGGTTCCCAAACTAAAATTGCTGGACAACCAACATCAAACCCGAATGCCTTACCCGGGAAAGGAGGGCTACCAGGAGTTACTCGCAGTTCACATCCTCCTGCCCATAGGCCAAGGATATCCCCTAGGCCTCCGGAAAACTTTCTCTCGATTCTATGAGCAAGTCTGGCAAGTTGGCCTTCATCGCCGCGGTCAAACAATTCACCAAGAGCAAGGCTAGTCGCAAATAATCCTGCAGCAGACATGCCGAAACCTTGTGAAACTGGTAACTCCAATTGTACTTCGATGCTAACCGGTGATTCAATGCTGAATAATTCTCTAAATGAATTCAGCATTTCTAGATACAATTGTTCGCCCTCGACAAACGGACTTCCGTCCATTGAAGTTACCGTAATTTTGTCGGGCCCTTGTGGTAGAATACACACTGTCGATAAAACGCCATCCTCTAGACAGAAACCTGCCCCTTTGGAGCCTTGATTTCTAGCTAGTAGAGGTTTTGAGTGGACTGAGAACAGGAGAGTCACATGACCTCCAACCTGAACTGTGACTTCACTCATCGTGCTTACGCTATACGACATAGGTCATGATGATTCGCCAAAATGGCGAGGTTCATTCTTGATTCAAGCAAGTGCTGCGTCGACTTCGCTGGTAATCTTCTCGAAGCGAGAGACTAGTTCAGCGCAAGCATTGTTGAAGATTTCTTCAGCAGGAAGTGAGCCATCAGACTCGAATGAGAATACGTATTCCCCTTCAATGTCCTCCATGACAATCGCATTATCGAATGCTTCGTCACGTCCGGTTCCATATCCAACTTGGTGAAGTGCTCTCTCCAAATCTAGAACTGCGTCAACATCTGTGCATTCCTTGTTTGTGAACAACTTGGAATTGATTTCACGTCCTGACTTTGAGGTCAGATTTAGGTCGAATAGAACTTTTGCCTTCTTTGGCTTTGCAAGTTTCGCCTTCTGTCTTGGTTGGAAGGTAACTGCTGCTGCTGGGCACCACTTTGCGTGGTCTCTGCCACGGCCGAGGGTTGCGTAAGCGTACAATTCTAGGTACTGGCCCTTGGAAAGGATAGTTAGCGGAATGCGCTTGTGCTCGTCCTTGATTTGCAACTTGGTTTCTCCTAGTACATTCAGGTCGCCAGCGTATACTGTCTTGAACTCTTCATCAGAATCAGAGTTAGGACCTCTGATCGAAAGGTGATAGATGATTTGAGACATAGGTGAACCCCACTGGTCTTCAGGAAGATTCTCGTTGTTTGGGTCGTCCTCTGGGAAAACGAATTCCTCTAGGAATGTAGGTACAGGAACCATTGCAAGGCGGTGTGCTAGTACTTCATCAGGTAATACGTTAACAGACTCGATAACTTCTCCTTGGTTGTCCTGAGTAACACCCTGCTCGAAACGAACCTTGGTGATAGCCATCTTTGGAACATCTGCAAGAATTGCACGGCGAAGACTGTTCACCTGAGCTGCATTTGTCTCGGAAAGAATGATTCTAATCTTGTTGTCCTTTGGCCAACCATCTACAATTTGCGCCTTCATTTTCAACACCTCAAATAATCAGACACGGCGGCCACGGCGGCCACCCTTCTTCTTTGTACCATCGTGTGCAATTGGGGTTACATCTTCGATGCGAGTAACCGTCACGCCTGCACGAGTTAGAGCACGGATTGCTGCCTGTGCTCCAGGACCTGTATTGTTTGACTTGTTTCCACCAGGACCACGGTATTTGACGATGACCTGTGTGAATTCTTTCTCCTTAAGTTGGTCAGCCATTCTTTCTGCTGCACGAGTAGCAGCGAACTGTCCACCGGAGTCCTTGGATGACTTGACTACTTGTCCACCGGAGCATGTTGCAATGGTTTCAGCACCTGTCAGGTCGGTTGCAGTTAACAACACATTGTTGTAACTAGAGAAGATGTTGATGATTGCCTTGCGCATCATTCACCGCCTCCTTCAACAGTGTCTTCTGCCTTAGGGGCATCGTCAGCCGATTCGTTGACTTCTGATGCTTCAGATTGTGAGAACTCTGGGTCCACTTCATCTTCAGCGTATTCAGCAGATTCTCGAACTCCCAAGATTGTTTGACGAATGATGTGGTTTTCGTCGTTTAGCTTGGAGCGCGGGTGGTAGCGAATCAATTCTTCTTCGTCTCTGGTTACAGGGTAGGAAGGGATTGTTACCTTTTGGTCGCCAATACAAATCTGTCCGTGGGTAACTAGTTGTCTTGCTTGCTTCATTGAGCATGCTAGACCCTTGTAGTAAACTTGAGCCTGTAGACGGCGGTTGAGAATATCTTCTGCAGTAAGAGAAAGGATGTCGTCCAGAATTGCGTCTGTTGCGATCAATCCTTTGCGGTTAAGAGATGCCAGTAGAGCATCCTTCTCACGAGAGTAGTGTCCTTCGGATGTGTCTACACGACCGATTAGCTTCATCGCTTGGCCACGAATACGGCGCAGAGCGGACTTTGCTTTCCAAATCTCGGTCATGTTCTTTAGACCGTGATTTGCCTTGATTGCGTGTTCTTCTTCGATTCTGTCAGCCTTCCAAGGATGAGGAGGTGTGTCGTACTTAGGTCGAGCAAATTTTGGATGTCCCATGTCTTATTCCCCCTATTGCTTCTTTCGCTGTACTCCAAGAGTCAGACCAAAACGACCGTTGGAACGGCCGCGCTGTCCACGTACTTTGTGGCCTCCAGCGTGGCGAACTCCACGGTAGCACTTGATTGAACGTAGACGAGAAATGTCGTCTTCGTGGGTGAGTTTGAGATCTTGTCCGGAAAGATGTAGTTCGTCTCCAGATTCTAGGTCGCGCTGACGGTTCAGCATCCATAGTGGGACGTTTTGAGCGTAGTTCTCAATCGCCTCACGCAGAGTTTCCTGCTGAGAGACGTCAAGGTGTCCAGCCTTCATACCAGGATCGAATCCTGTTGTTCTACAGATATTAGCTGCAGTACGGTCTCCAACACCACGGACAGCGGTTAGAGCAGTCCTTAGGGGCTTCAAACCGTCAATATCGGTATCTGCCATTCGAAGCATGTAGGAGAAGTCGTCTCCCAATTCTTGTTCATTAGCCATTACAGTTCACCTGATTAACGCGTACAACATGATGTCGAGCGACTTTGCGACAAACCTCCCCTATATCAAGACCGCGATTCATCATTCGCGAGACTGCGCCACAGATTCTCCATTTCTTAGCCCTCTGTTCGTGGTGCTAAAAGCCTATTGTGTTTCAAGGCACAAAAGTAGCATCGAATCGTGGGGTTGTTTCGCAACAAATCCAACATGCGCGCCCCCCTTGGAAAATAGTTGCCTGTCAAGACTTCCCTGAAGCTTCGGTTGTAACTGTGGTTCCAGTGCGACCCGTAGGGTCAATTTGCCAAATCCATACTCTCTAGATGCGTCCACAATGTGAGAAATTGTTTCCAAAGACAAATCAGAATGAACCAATTTTACAATTCTCCCTGTAGCCTGCACGAGCAATCTTTCCTGTTTATTCTCAAAATTAATTGGTTCGGGGTGGTGGATTTGTGGCCTGCGTCCATCGATAATGCTCCAAGTGACTTCTTGCCCTGGAATCAATGCTCTCAAAAAATGTAATGCTAGGCCTGATTCTACCAATGCTGCGTCTAAAATGCTGACATGTTCGCCTTTCCTAGGTGGCCTGCGATGTTCAGATATTTCTTCTAAATCTCCTTCGATTATCAGTGGCTTATCCTTGAGGTCTGGCGGGATACGAACAAATCTACGAGAGATTCCTGGAGCAGACAATTGACCAATCCACAAAGATAAGCGATCTACTCTACCTCTGCCACGGCTAGTCCATACCCACGTTTTCCCAATATTTGGCCAAAAGGATTCTACTATTTCTTCGACTTCTAGACGCTGACTGTTATCTAGGCGCGGTGACAAATCCAACAGAATCGCTGGCCCTCTTTCTCCGTGGTTCAGTTTGTCTTTCCAAGCCTCAAAGATTTCAGGTAATTTAGGCGCCATTTCTTCTAGACCGTGAGTGCGGGAATTTCGGGGTCTTGCAGGGTCGAGGTGCAACATGGCAAATTTTTGCTCTGATTCACCAATTGTTCCATCGCCGATTTTAATTGTCGAGGATAACAATGTATCCCCAAACCCGTGCTCAGCCACTCTTTTGAGATTGGAATTGGCGGCCATTGCTGTTGATTCATCCATCTCAATACCATACCCCTGGCGGCTTAGCATAGCGCAGTAGGCTGCCAACTGAATTCCACTTCCGCATGCAGGGTCTAGAATTGCGCCGTCGGGCAAGCTGCATTTCCTAACCATCTTCGCTCTTTCAACAGCAACCTGCCATGGTGTCGCCAGAGGTTTAGCCTCATCCGCATAATGGAAGACTAAGCCTTCTGGAGCGGTTGAATCATTTACAGTAGAACCGCTAAGGTCTGCCTCGCTAGGACTCAAATCCAAAATATTCACCCAGATATATCGGAGCGAACCAATAGGCTCTCGAATGCAATTCCTGCATCCCTAAATGCTTCTTTTCCGCCTTCTTGTCTGTCGAGAATACTGATTACTGCTACAACTTCACAGGAGGTCTCTTCCTCAATTCTCTTGACCGCTTGGATTGCTGAGCCTCCGGTTGTAGTTACATCTTCTAGGATGATTACTCTGCCCCCTTCTGAAATTGATGCTCCCTCGATTCCTGGAGGATTGTTTGTCTTTCTACCTCCTCTCCCTTTGGCTTGCTTGCGCACCATGAATCCTAATCTATCTGAAGTAAAGTCAGTAGCGACAACCAATGCGGCCAATGGAACGGCTCCGAGTTCTAATCCACCTACGAAATCCGCTCCTATTTCGTCACATCGGGCGTTCATCAATTGCCCCACGAGGCGGCCTGCTTCGGGGTGCATCATTACGGGTTTCATATCGAAAAACCAACGTGATGTTCTACCACTGGCTAACGTGAATGCTTGGTCATTACCGCCGTCGAGAAATGCTAATTCTCTAACTAAATCCACAAGGCGGGCCCACCGAGGGTCGTCGCGTAGTTGCTGAGGAACCGACATGTACTAGGCCATCAGTTTGAGGGGAATGAACCTTCCCTTGGAGATATTGCATTGTGTGGTAGCCCTTATGAGCCACCTGCAAGGAGCACAAATGGGTAGCCATGAGTCAACAGGGCGCAAGAGATGTTCACGACCCCCTATTGGGTCTTGATATCGAGCGCCTAGAAAAGGAAATGGAATCTTATGAAGAATGGCTTGATGAGAGAACGGAAGAAGCGTACAAGATCGCTGAAAGGGCTAGAGCCAAAGGGCTAGATCATTCTCTAGAAGTTGAAATCCCGCGTGCTTCCGATTTGGCTAGTCGTACAGAAAAACTTCTCGTCGAACACCTTGAAGGTGCTGAGGTTGCTGATGATATTCGGAAATTATTGGCAGAAAACGATCGTGAAACGACTTCGATAAAGATGGCTACAATCGTTGCGAAAAGATTCAGAGACGACGGGCATGATTTGCAAAAAAGCATTGATGTTGGGCTAAGAGTTGGACTTGCCATTCTTACAGAAGCAGTACTTGTAGCGCCACTGGAAGGAATTAGCGAAGTAAGGCTATTACCAAATCTCGATGGTAGTCAATTCCTCTCTATCCACTTCGCAGGCCCTATCCGTGCAGCAGGCGGTACTGCACAAGCGCTTGCAGTATTAATCGGGGATATGATTCGTAGAGAATTAAACGTAGATGCATACAAACCCAGTGATGATGAAGTCGAGAGAGTAAAGGAAGAGTTCGGATTATATCGCGGAAATCTACAGTATCGCCCGCCGCCTGAGGAAGTTGATACAATTGTCAGGGCTTGTCCTGTAATGGTTAACGGAGAATCCACTGAAGACATAGAATGTGCAGGATATGGCCGTGTTAGGAATATAGACGAAGCAAGAATTCGCGGTGGAGTTTTGCTGGTCATTGGAGAAGGTTTGTGTCTAAAAGCTCCAAAAATCCAAAGGCATACCGAGCGTTTGAAAGTCCCGGGTTGGGATTTCATTTCCGCTTTTGCAAATAAGAACAAAGACGAAGAAAATTCGGGAGACGGAGATGGATTCACTTCTCGTAAAGTCCCTGAAATTTCAAAGTTCATGAAGGACATTATTGCCGGACGTCCTGTTTTCGGAGCACCATTAGAACCCGGAGGTTTTCGCCTCAGATATGGTAGAGCAAGGCCTTCAGGTCTAGCAGCCGGTTCGTGTAACGCCGCATCGATGGCGGCGATGGATGATTTCATTGCTGTGGGCACTCAAATGAAAATTGAGAGGCCTGGAAAGGCATGTGCAATCACTCCCTGTGACATAGCAGAAGGTCCATGGGCTATTTTGCGGAATGGTGATTTCAAACAATATCATGACCTCGAATCTTTCCAAAAAGACAGAAAGGAAATCTCATCCATTTGGGATAATGGCGAGTTGGTTTTAGGCTATGGAGAGTTCATGGAGAATAACAAGAACTTGGTCCCAGCTGCTTATTCCCACGATTGGTGGGCTGCTGATTTAATCGATGCTTTGGACAGCGACCAAGCGGTCGATGAGTTCTGTAGAATTATTGGAACCGATAGAAGAAATATGCCTGAAGGAACGCCTGGTTTACCGATAAATCAATCCACTAATTTGGATGAACGGTTTCACATTCGCAGAAAATGGAGAGATTCACTGATTTCTCTAAATCCTTCGTGGGAATCTGCTAAAGAAATCTCAATCAGATTCGCAACATCTCTAGTCGGCTCTCACAATCCGTGGTGGCTGGATTTGCCAATTGAATGGGTTCCAGCCTTGCTTCAAGCAATAGAATCTGCAACCGTAAGAAATGGAAGCCTTCGGTTCATCGATGGCGTAAAAGGATGGAATGCCGATTTGATGGATGAATTACGCCCAGAGGTAGAGTCTACTCTAGATTATGGTTCTATACCGGGGCCTAGTATCCCAGTTGAAGATGGAATCTTTTCCGAAACTTTGCCTCATGGATGGGTCCTCCGAATCCATGGGCTTGTCAAAGGTAGCGCCCTACTGCTAGGCCTCGCCCATCATCACGACGGTGACGATCTGGTGATTACAGATGGCTGGGAAGCAATGTTGGATGGATTAGGGTTCACAATCAAGGGCAAAGCTCCAATGCGAGTCGAAGATGGTGAAGCGGTATTCAAAAACAGGATTGCTGAATTGCGTAATGCCGCAATTGTTCTAGGAGAAGAAAAAAAGCGCAAAGGCGAGTTGGAGCAAAAACGCTCTACTGTCAAGATTGCCGCTGAAACCGATGCGAGGCAGCGAGGTTTAGGAATCGCTGAAACCGATAAAATTGGTAGAGATGCTGCAAATAAATTACCAGACCCTGGCCCGAAAAATCCTGAGGAGTATTTGCGCGCACAGGTCTTAGAAGACGATCACCAAGTGGATGGTATCCTAACTCAAATCCGACAAATATCTCGCCTGAGATGGGAACATTCTGCCCCTGTAAGAGTAGGATGCAGAATGGGCCGTCCAGAAAAGAGTGCACCAAGAGAAAAACCGACTGTTCACTCTCTATTCCCAATCGCCCTTTCAGGAGGCAATCAAAGATTGATTGCAAATTCTGCTGCGCAACAAGATTTACGAGTAGAAATGGGGGTTCGATTCTGCACAGTTTGTGAAAAGAAATCTCCTATGATTAACTGCCACCATAGAAAATTGGATGATTTTGGTGAGGAGAAACCTGGCGAGGTTTGTGGAGGAAGAACCGAGTTAAGAGTCTCAAGCGAAAAACAAAACGCAAGGCGTAGGGGCGAATTACAGACAATTCGAATAGATAACTTACTCGAGGATGCCAGAATCTCATTGGGTATCGATAGAGTCCCAAAGAAAATGAAAGCTCTCAAGAAATTGATGAGTAAAAATCAAACTCCCGAGGCCGTTGAAAAGGGCATTTTACGAGCAAAGCACGGTCTTCCCGTATTCAGAGATGGAACCATTAGGTTCGATATGAGCGATGTTCCTGTAACTCACTTCACACCAGAAGAAATTGGGGTAGAGTGGGACCAATTGAAGCATCTTGGCTACACTCACGATTGCTTCGGAGAAGAATTGCAAAGCGATACTCAGATGCTAGAAATCTTCCCACAGGATTTCATCTTAGCAAGAAATGGTGCGGATTATTTCGTTCGAGCTGCACAATATATTGATGAATTACTGGTTCGATTTTATGGAATGGAACCATACTACCATGTCGAGAAACCGGAAGACCTTGTCGGCCATCTAATCTGTGCATTAGCGCCTCACACATCCGGTGGAGTTCTTTCAAGGCTGATTGGCTTCTCAAACAGTTCTGGAGGATATGCCCATCCTCTTTTCCACGCTGCTAAGCGACGAAACTGTGACGGTGACGAAGATGCAATCATGCTGCTGATGGACGGTTTGCTAAATTTCAGCAGAGATATTTTGCCGGCAAATCGCGGTGGTAAAATGGATGCCCCTCTAGTTTTGACTACTAGATTGAATCCCACAGAGGTAGACAAAGAAGCACTGAATGTAGATTCTGCTTGGCACTATGAAAGATGGTTTTACGAAGCGACGCTCGAGCAACCTCACCCCAAGGCTCTTGCAGACAAAATGGACTTCATCGAACGTAGACTTGGTACCATAGGTGCGGTGCGTGGAATGGGTTACACACATTCAACCAAGAGCATGGCCGAAGGCCCTCCTCTCTCTGCATACAAGACACTGGAGACAATGATTGACAAAATGAATGGACAACTCTCTTTGGGTCACAGGCTTAGAGGAGTGAATGTTCGTACTGTGGCTTCTAGTGTAATCCGCTCACACTTCTTACCAGATTTGCGAGGAAATCTTGTGGCATTTACTCGGCAAAAGGTTCGTTGTTTGAAGTGTGGCCATTCTTATCGAAGAATGCCATTGGCTGCAAAATGTATCCAACCGCCTAAACAAACGGGAAGAGGAATGAGTGCTTTCGGAGTGAAAAAGGCGGAGGGCGACATGTGTAATGGTAATCTAGCTCTTACCGTAACCGAAGGCGCGGTTAGAAAATACATCAAAGTCACAATGCACGTAATGGAAACTTACGGGGTAGACCAATACACTAAGCAGAATGTTGAATGGCTTGCAGATAGCGTTGAAAGTCTATTCAATAACGATAATGCCAAGCAGCTAAGCTTGTCAGATTTCTTGTGATCAGTTTGGTCTAACTGGGTCTTGCCATATTCCATCTGACTCTGTGAATGACTCAAATTGAGGTGCTGCAGTAGACTGATTTTGGTCGGTTTTCTTCTTGACCAATGCTCTAACAAAAGTCTCACCAAACGCAACAGCTATCGTGCACAATGAGAATAAAATCAATCCCGTAACAAAGGCGCTTTTCATCGGCCAAGTTTTCAGAGTAGTCGTCGTTTCAACGCCTTCATCAACAATTGTGATTACAACAAATTCACCCTCACCCGCAGTGGAAGAATATGTTATGCAGTCATCATTAGTATCTCCTTCCCAGGAATAGAGAACCTCAGAGTCGCTCTCAACGGTTATGCTGGCGTTGTGTACTCCTCCATTGATTGATTCGAAGCAGTGTTCAATCTCATAATCAACTTCTGAGCCGATTAGAGTGGAAAGTTCGCCTTCACGAGATTCGGAAAAATCTGCACCTGGCCTGTTTATTTCTTGGATTGCGCTTTGCTGGCTAACGGTGTACCAACCTGTGTTGACCACGATCAACGCAATTATCCACAACCAGTAGCTATTCTTCATTATCAACCCTCACGGAAAGAATTTGCAACACTCTACTCATCCACTTCAACTTGATTAGTTTTCGTTTTTCATCTGTTACTCCAGACCACTGGCCGACATCATTGATTGAGAACCCGACCAATTCCACTTCAGTTGCACCTAATGCAAATGCAATACATACTGCTCTGTCGCCGTCTGTAAATCCACCAGGGTTGTACATTCCATCAATTTCATATGGAGTTTGATGAGTCAATAACACCTCTTGATTTTCATCGATTATGGATAGTATTCGCGCCCAAGAATCTTGATTGTCTCCATGTGCATGGAGGCAGATTGGAATCCCTTTGTTCAGAGCTTTCTCAAGATGAGGGGTGCCATCTCCGTCCGTAACAATCAATGCTACCCTAGAGAGGTCAGAAATCGCTCCAATCGCCCCGTCGGCGACTATCGCTGGATAGTCAGGAACAATGTCAGGAGGTGCTGCTGCACCGACGACGGTTACCTTCGATTCGAAGTGCAAAGACGGAGTGGGATTATTGCATTGTGAGACTAAGGATTTCGCACTTTCATAGTCAGATTCAAGGCCCCAGCCGAATGATTCTCTGATCTCATCTTGAATGAGAATCAAATCATGATTCACCGGCTTCATCGCACCGTCCACAGCGATGCCCCACATGAATAAGAGGGTTCAAATGCCTCCTCTTGGAATTCTCAATCGTGCCAAAGCCGATGACTATTCCAGACCTCACTGACGAGGTCACGCTTGCAAGATACCCCTTCTTGCCACAAGCAAAATCTTGGATTACTAGCATGGCTGTAAAGCACGGAATCGATATCGATGAACTGCTAGATGGAAGCATGATGGACAGGGCACGAATTAGAGCTAGGTCTAGATTGGTCGATTCGGTGGACAGTAAAGATGGCGTGGAGGTTGCTTCAATCGGTGACATCCATACTGAAGAAGGAAGGTTGCTTGAAGCGTTTTCATTCTATTATGCTCGGCTTGTAGTGGGAGCCAGCGAAGATGAGAGATTGATTTCCAGGTGGGCACAAGCTGAGGCTGAACGTGCACAGCATATTCTGGAAAGAGACCCAGCAATCCAAGTTATCGCTAACACCTATCTTTCTGAAATCTCGTGCGACGAGAAAGGCATTTGGAAAATTGGCCTCTCGGATTTCATCGAATTGTGTACAGGCATTACAGGTTCTCGTTGGAGATTACCAAATTGCGAAATCAATGACGGTTGGGTCACTTTACACGATGAGGGAGACCGTTATTCATCAAGAGCTAAAGTCGCTAGATTATTGCGTGAAAGGATGAAAGAAGACATCAAACTTGATGCTCTTGAAAAGATGACAAAGATGGATGAGAGCCTTTTGATTAGGTTATCAGAACCTGTGGGAATGATCCGCGGCCTCGTGGCATCAAAGACTGCTGAAACCATTGCTCTAATCGGTGCTGGCGAAGATGATTGGCCGCCATGTATGAGAAAGATTGTGGGTGAACTTGCTGAAGGTGTGAATGTAAATCACTTCGGAAGAGTATTCCTCGGTTCTATGGCGAGATGTATCGGCCTGCCTCAAGAGACAACTGTTGATTTCTTCAGAGGCGCTCCTGACTTCAGTGAAGGAACAACCACATACCAAGTGAACCATCTTTACGAAAGAGAGTACACTCCTTCCGGATGTTCAAAATTGAAAGTCAATCACAACTGTGCAGTGCGAACAGGTGATGACAAATTGTGCGACCAGCCATGGATGGACCATCCTCTGAAATACATACGCGCAAAACAAAGACGGCGAAAGCGACAAGAAAGTCTGGAAGTGAATGTCGAGCCGCCCAAACCGGGCGATGGTTGATGAACAGGAAGCGCGTCAGCGCTAACATATCCGAGGTGGGACTCTATGACAAGAACTCTAGTGATAACTGTAGATCGAGATAATGATCTTGGTCAAAAAACAGCGATTCGCGGTCCTGTCGTTGGACGAAAGCAGGTTCTAACCGCTGCGCTGAAATTGGGTATTGCCGACCCGGAGGAAAGCGATACAAACGCAATCCTTGGAGCCCTGCACCAGCACGATAACCTCGATGAAACCAATGGCGAGAATGACGAAGTTGAAGTTACAATCCTAACCGGTGACGAGAAGGTCGGTGTTCGCTCCGACCGAGCAATTGCAGCGCAATTAGAAGAGGTCGTAACCGAATTCCAACCTGACCAAGCAATTTTGGTGACCGATGGTGCAGAAGACGAATCTGTATTGCCGATTATCCAAAGCCAGGTCAGAATCGACCACGTGCAGAAGATTATCGTCAAGCAATCAAAGGGTATCGAAGGAACATACTACTACATCGCTAAGGCACTTGAAGACCCTAAGTGGCGTGCCAAGATGCTGGTCCCACTGGGCGCAATCATGGCGATTTTCGGCCTTGGTGTTATGCTACCAGATACGCTAGGCGGAATTGTAATCGGTTCACTTCCTCTTGTGTTCGGTTTGTTCATTCTCTCTAAGGGACTTGGAATAGAAGCAACTGTTGGAAGAATTGCCCAAGAGATGCGAGAAAACGCAGACGCTGCTATGTTCTCTTCACTACTGTGGACAACTACGGTATTCAGTGCAATATTTGCTGTAGCAATGGGCTATGACAAATACATAGAGTTGGAAGCTACTACCAATACCTCAGTTGTATGGATTGGAGTTGTTCACTCGGCACTAGCATGGATTGTTATTGCATTCCTTACCTCTACTGCTGGATTCATGCTACTGCGTCTGAAGAAGGGTTCATTCTCTGGAAGACTGATCATCCTGGCTGTATTCGGCATGGTTGTCTATTCCTTCCTGGACCAAGGTCTATTGATTGCAATGGATGTGTTGACTGGAGTAGGTTACAACTTCACAGTTCAAGAGATATGGGAAGACATGCTTGAGCCTCTAATGTGGATTGCAGTACTGTGGGTCACTACCACAATCGTTCGTGCTGTACAGGCAAGGCAAGCCCAATCTGAAAGATACTGGGGTATCTAATCAAGAGTGGAATACCGCTTCGTGCATGCACTGTGGGCATGTTACCTTAATCGGTCTAATGTCTGGTATACCAAGTGGTGCTGAACAAGCTGGACACATTATTGCTTGATTGACTCTAGATTGATTGGATTGGCCCTGAACTGAAGGGTCGTATTTCATTCGATACTGATCAGGATTATCGATGTAATTAGGCCCAGTGTTAACTGGTTGTGCATTTTCTAAGTCTACCAATTCCTTACTTGCAACCGGGTCAAAATCTACGACCGGATTGTTCACTTGTGGCTGCATAGCTCCTGCCTTGTATGCAGCGAGTTGAGATTCAATTTCAGCCAGCCCAACTCCGTGATTTCTGCTTACAGCATCCATCTCCAACATTTGGTCATAGCCCGACAAACTCGCTAAACGGGCAAGTACATCTTGTGGAAGCGCCATGAAAGTCCGCTGACCTCATTCCCATTGAAGGTTCGTTTTGACTGCATCTGTATCCAGCGGTTCTAGGCGTTAGCAAGTTTCAACAACATCTCGACGGTGGGGCAAATATGGCGAACTCTCCTCGATTATGGGCAAATCCACCAAGTAACTCGCCACTCCCATTACCTTCACAACCGATGTTTTTCACGTCTGCAGAATTAAGCGAAATGTCACTTCCAGCAATGCCGGAAGCAGATAGTTTAGACTTGAATGGTCTAAAGGAATATGTTGGGAGTTTCACGCTAGAAAACGGGAAGATGGTCAAGGACGTTATCGATTTAGAAAAGCGAAGACCTTTGCTAATTGTTGGAGAATTAGCTAACCCGTATCGCCTGTGTGACTTGATGGCCCCTGACATGCCAATCATTCCTGTGAGGCTAGAAGGGATATGCAGAACATGGGCCGATAATCTAGACGCGAGGGATATTCAACCAGGAATCCACCATGTAACATTGGCTCGGTCGCCAGGATGGTGGGAGCGCTCTTTCATCACTTTGCTAGAATTGTCTGACATGAAGAAATTAGTTGCTTGGCTAGACGGGTCATTTTCCAACACGTGGGCACCTAAGCGACTTGCTGAAGGCGTTATTAGATTGGAAAACGACATGGAATTAGTGCCTCCCCAATTGGAAGAAATATCCTGGGATGGGATAGAAGAAAAGGTCGAAGTTGACATCCCAGTGCCAAATGGGCCTGCCCTTGATTTGTCAACAATAATGGTACCAATCAATACCCGTTCAGGATGCTACAACAGCCGAGGAAGAGTAATCCGGTGTGCACACTACCCACAAACTGAATTCCATGACAATCTCTTCAGAAGAGGCTCGTCATTCAAGTGGAATCAAATCCTAAACTTCTTGTGATTCAATAATCCAAAGTTAGGTAGGGCTCTATCAGTTCGTAAATTGGAACAAAAATTGCCACATTAGTTGGTAAGTTTCGATGCCAGCAACCTCTTCTGGCCAACCGTGCCCTCCAAACTCTAGACCATAATGTTCCACTAATACACCAGATGAACATTGACTGTGAACGATGTGTTCCACATCTAAATGGTAATGTGAGTTTTCGTCTTGACAATTTGACTTATCAGCCCAGTAGTCGATCATTCCAGGAATGTTACTCATCGTCCCAACCCCTTCATGTTCACCATCTTTCCAGTCCCAGTCATCGTCATAATCTATGAGAAGGTCCAGTTTGCCATGTATGTGCATCACTCCCATACTACCGTAAAGGTTGCAAGTTTCTGGATTCACAGGCATTGTTCCAGCAAATGATGCAACTGCAGCAAATTTGGAGTTTAGTTGGCATGCTATTTCGTAAGTGAACATCGAACCTAGTGAATAACCTACTGCATACAGCCTATCCTCGTCGATGCAGTAAGATTTTGAGAGCTCGTCTACTATTGCTTCTGAGAAGTCATTGTCATCTCTGGATGTTGCTGCTGAGTTGAGGAACCACTCCCCTTCTTCTGCAGTCCTATCTTCTTCGGCAATCACATATGCCATGATGAATTTCTCCTGTTCTGCTAGGGCATCGAATTCATCTTGTTGTGGGAAATCTTCCTCTGCGCCACCGCCGCCATGGAAAGCCAAAACGATTGGCAGCATTGTTCCAGCTTCTGAACTTGGAACGGTAAGTCGGAAATACCTGTCAACTCCATGCGCAGGAATTGTTGTCATTGACTGTAGGACTGGTTCCGAAGGCATCGAGCACGGGTTTTCAACCTCAATTAATTCCTCTGCTTGGATTTTTTTATCTTCTGCAACCTCTTCTACACATCCAGTCAGAGGGAAGGTCAACAAGACCATGACGATTAGATACACCACAGTCGACTTGGCCATATTATTACCAGTCGAAAAATTGTTATTAATTTTACTTAATAGTTCATCGCTAACTCGGGGACCCCGGGCTTTCCCGCTTTGAGTCAATATAGTGCGCAGTGCTATTACAATACATGAATGGAAGAGGTTCACAGAAAAGCGCTAGACTTGAGCGTCTGAAGATGGAAATTACAGAATATGTTTCCAGAAACCCAGGGTGCTCTGCAGCTGATATTGTAGATCATCTATCAAACACATTGAGGATGAGAAATCACGGATTAACATCAAGGAAGGTTGGTTTCTTCATTCCTAGGTACCTGAAGAACATTGTTGGATTCAAACTTGACCGCTCAACAGGCAAGAGAATCTACAGTGTAGCCTGAAAAGGTCAAATCGCTGTTGGTAATGGGGTGCTGTGATGAGCGCCCCTGAAGCGGACGACCTTTGGCCATCTTTAGATGAGTCAATTGGGCGTCAACCTTGTTTTCCAAGTGGCCCTGTTTGGTCGGTTTTACCTACCTTGAAAGGCCAGATGACAGACATGCTTGCTGATGTGGGCGGGAATACTAGAGAAGGAGTTAGCATCGATTCTTCCAAGGGCCCCGTCCACATACACGAAAGTGCCACAATTGAGCCCTCGGTACACATAATTGGCCCAGCATACATCGGACCTTGCGCTGTAATTCGACATGGCGCTTACATCCGAGAATTCTCTTGGATTTGTGGCGGTGCATTGGTTGGACATGCAAGCGAAGTCAAACACAGTATCCTTCTTCCAGGTGCTAAAGCGCCGCATTTCAATTACGTAGGAGATTCGGTACTAGGACCAGATGTAAATCTAGGAGCAGGAGTCAAGCTTTCCAATCTTAGGAATGATGGTGGGGAAGTTCACACTCGGATCGATGGAGAAAGATTTGCTACTGGCCTCAGAAAATTCGGTGCAATACTGGGCGAAGGATGCCAGTTAGGCTGTAATGCAGTAACTAACCCCGGTGTGGTGCTAGGGCCAAGATGTATGGTCATGCCTAATACTACAGTAACAGGAATTCACTCTTCAGACTCTACAATTAGGTGATTTCATGCTATTCGGCACTGATGGAATCCGTGGTGAAGTTGTAGATTCTCCTAGCAGTGACGAGGATGCAATATCATATCTTGTGGATAATCGAAAAATCACTCCAAGATTAATGAAACTGGTTGGAGAGGCACTTTCTAGGAATGTGCCTGTGGGTTCTCAAGTAATTATTGGATGGGATAATCGTCCAAGGAATGCCGAACTGGTTGCATCATTGACAATCGGATTGCATTTGGGAGGATGTACTGTAATTCACGGTGGGATTTGTGCAACGCCTGGTTTGCATAACGCTCTGCTGGAAACCGGTTCTGCACTGGGCTGCATGATTACTGCAAGTCACAATCCCGTTTCAGATTCCGGGATCAAAGTCTTTGATTCCTCCGGATTCAAAACGAGTCCATCTTTAGAAAAAGAAATCTCAGAGTTAGTAGTTCAACTAGCTGCGGAGGAAAGAGAGGTTGACGAAAGTGAACTCTCGGTGTTATCAAAACCAGATTCGTTTTTTGATGCCAATTCTGCTCACCAAAAGCTGCTAGTTGTGAGATTGGCCGAGTTGAGCGGGATGTTCGCACCGCCCTCCATCGAGAAGATACTCATCGATTCCTCCAAAGGTGCGGCAAGTGAATGGTTGTCCGATTTCCTCGGTGAAGTCGGAATTGAAGCAGAGGAGGTTTCCGCTGGTGCAAATGCACTGAATGAAAACTGCGGCGCAGGAGAATTTAGCCCGACCGATTCTTGGACTTGGGAGGAGGCTGCAAAGGATTCTCACGTGCTCATCAGTTCACTGCAGAAAACTAATGCTGGCAAAATCATCGCTGCTGCATTAGATGGAGACGGCGATAGATGTCTATTCATAGAATCTACAGAAAATGGCTGCAGAATTGTTGATGGCGACGAGATGGCAGACCACATTCTACGTTCTTCCAGTGGTAAATGGCACTTGGCTGCAAGCATAGAATCCGATCTATCCCTAATCTCTTCACTGGGCCGGCTGAATGCTGATCTGGAATTTTCTCAAACAGCGGTTGGAGATAGGTGGCTATCGCATGCGCTAAAATCGTCTGATTGTAATATTCTCGGCGTAGAAGATTCGGGGCATTTAGTAATGGCTTCTCCTCATCCGCAAGGCGGTAGGTGTCTTGTTGGAGATGGAGTTGCTAGCATGCTAGCCGTCCTATGTGCAATGGCCTGCGAAAATAGAGCGCCGGCGTTTGCTAAAGGATTCAAGCGCAGGGTTTCGATTTCTCCCTCTAACAGATCCAAATGGACCGGAGATAACGATTTAGCGAATACAGTTGAATTCATCGCTAACAAAAAATTGGGTGAAATGAAGCGCAGTGGTTTGGTTGGAGAAGCAAACCTAATGTTGCTTGAAAGCGATGGTGTATCTTTAGGAATTCGAAACTCAGGTACTCAAGCGAAAACAAATGTCTCACTTCGAGTCGCTTCTGGAAAGGATTATTCCAATGCATTGGAAGCAATGGAACAGATTATCCTAACACTGCGAGAACAATTGTCCGACTAGGTGTTGGCTAATTCTGCCTCGAACTTTTGACCTAACCAAGTTACTAATCCGAGTAATATGGCTGTTGCCATCAACATAATCAGCAGCATTAGGGAAGTTGCTCCTGCTAACATGAGAATGCCTGCAACAATCCATGCTAAAATTAAGTCAAGAGCTCCAAGTACTCTCCATCCACGACGTAGCGTTACTACACCGATTAACCAAGATGTTGTAGATACAACCAGCATCAGTGTCATCATCAATACTGTCGTATGCTCATAGTGACCGAATGCACCAGAAGGTATCAGCAAATGTCCTACCCATAAACCAGAAGATATCCAGATTTGCTTATCGCTAATCACGCTGTATATCGATGATACTAGGCCTATGGTACCTAGAGCTATCATGAATATTGCAGTAGTTCCGTCTAGAACTGAAATCCATCCCCCTAGGGCATTCCAACTGATTGGCAAGAACAGGGCCAAGCCAATTGGAACTGCAGGTTGAAGCCATTTAATCGAGTTCTTTAATGCGAAAATACTGGCAAGGATTCCTGCGATTCCGAATGAAATCGCTATGGTCATTATGGCCCATGTGATTCTTCCAATTGCCCCTCTGTGGTCTCCTAGTCCTCGCTTAATTCTCTCTGATTCAACCCATTCGAACAATAAAACGGCTACAATCAAGAATACCTCCAAAGAAATTACTGGAACTATCCAAGATAACTCATCGCTGAAAGTCGGAATCAGTTGGATACTATCTACTCCCATCAGAGAGGTGAGGATCCTTGAAGTAAGCAATAGGAGAACAATTCCCTCCAATACTGAAGGGATTCTCAGGCCGAGGTCTTTTCTTCCAAGTAGTGAAATCGTTGCTAGAATAATTAGAGCTCCGAGCAAAACAAGAATTTCCCACTGATATTCCTGAGTTACATTCGCATCGCCAAGCCTTCCAGCGATTTGAATTAGAGTTAGACCTGCCATAGTAATGGCAACAGGAGATTCAATTCCCATGATATCTGGAAGTTGTAAATTGACTTGGTCTGCTCTCCAGCGAGCGATTCCAATAAACAGAACAGATACGAATGATGCTACTGCAATAGCAGGAAGGGATTCTCCACTGGTCCAAGCAAAGAATACGCCTACGAGGATTGTCACGATGATGAATGAAATTACAATCGTTGGTTTGTGATGGATATCGCCGACGACTAGGTCATAATCTCCCGATGAAGAGCGTCGGCGTGAACGCTTTTTCTGCAACTCAGATAATTGTAGTAATTCTGCATCAATCATCTTGATTTGTGAACCTTCACTATCTTGCTCAACTTGTGACTTCAATTCTTGTCTAGCAAGATATTTTTCCAGTCTTTCATCGCGCTGAGATACTTGCTTCAAACGCGATCTGATTTCTCCTTGGGCTGACAACCACGCTCCTGTAACAATGAAACTGATTCCAGCCAGGTACAGTGTCATATCATCCTCAAGGCTGACCGAAGCTAGGCCAACGGTGACTAAGACCGCTATGCTAGCAACAGCAGATGGAAGGAGCCTCTCCAATGTCGATGCTCTAGGCAGATAAAGTCCGACAACCGTGGATATTGCAGCAAAACTGGCTAGTCGAAGGTTGGCAATATCAGAAGGGAATTTATCGCTGTGAGAAAGAGTTGATGACAGAGGTTCGTCCAATCCAATAATCATCAACATAATTGCAATGAAACCTAGAACAATCGAAATCAGATTGCCAGGCATCAGTGCTTGGTGGGAGAGCTTCTCACCTTCCATCAATCGCTTTGCATTTATCTCAGACCAACTGATGATTAAAACCGATGAAATGCCAAACAAAGCAATCCATACTGCTCCAAAACCATATCTCCACTGGAGTACTAAGGCGGCGATTGCCCACGATACGAGAATCGTTCTTGGGGTTCCTTGGTGCCTATCCATCCGCATAGCAATCGAGTGATAAATCAGCAACAACCCCATTACTGAAACCACTCCATAGGAAGGTACAACTCCCGGACTTGTGATGAAAAGCATTGAACAAATTATGGCGATGAAACTAATATTCCATAATCGCATCATCCCGCTATCTCTCATTCTTGCACTCAATTCGGACATTCCAATCAAACGGCCTGCAAGATTTACTCCACTCTCACCTAGTTTGAAATTCAGAGGAATTTGAATCAATAATAATGTGATTAAGTAAAGGGAAACATCGAGTTCAGAGAAACTCATCGGTAAGATATCGACCGAAATCAATCGGCCTTCCAAATTGCTGACAAATAGTACAAGCCATATCCACGGCGCCAGAGTCGCAGTTCCTGCTAAAGACGGGGAGTCCCTCTGTATTGCAAGGAATGCAAGTCCTATCCAAACAACGGCCTGACATGCCAACAATACTCTAGCCATACTAGTTTCATCAGCCGGGATTAACAGAGTTAGTAAAATCACAATCACGACCGACCCGATCCACAATACGTGGTCTGAAACAGCATGCTGATGATTCAGAATCGCGAAGGTAGTAATCGCTGCACTGAAAACCGCATATATCGACCATGGTTCAGAAAATGGAGTGTCGATGACTCCTCTAACCATCAAAATTAGAATCGCCAACAACACTGGTGCCGGCCAAAGCGCATAGCGTTGAAGTCGTAACCAATTCTCCCCCCTGACTACGAGATAAGATGGAGTAAATGCGGATAGAAGCAAGATTAGCTGTGCAAGAGCATAACCTGTCTCAAGACGATTCGAGGCGATTGCAAGAAGAGCTCCAATCATTCCCAATCCTACAGATACTGACCAAAGACCCGGCTTTCCAAGACCCATCGCTTTGAATGCTGAAGAAAACCAATTCTCTGCTTTTGCGAATCTAGTAGCAGTCACTGCATTTATTCCAGTCACTCCAAACATCAGTAAGAAAAGAAGCAGTTCATCATTGAACGATTGGATTTCAATTCCAAAGATAATCCAATCATTGCTAATTGCATGAAGACCAATCCACAGGTAAGATACTGCAATTCCAAGAGATGCAAGGTTTCCTGAACTCCTTAGATAAGCCAGCCCATGGAATAGAAGCGTGCCTATTCCAATCATTACCGCCACTCCTTCTTCACCATATGGTCCGCCTGCAGCAGAGCCGATTGCGAGAAGAACTAACGTCGCCTGAGTTGCGATTGCATCTTCATTGTGATATTGTGCTACAGCAATATTGAGAACAACCAAACCGAGTAATGTGCCTCCCAATTCAGTCTCTCCAATCCATTCCCATGCATACATTGAGATTGCTAAACCATACAGGATTTTCATCGAGATTATAACCCAAGTGACGCCTAACAGATGCATTCTTTCTCGCGGAATCCAAATTTGACCAAGCCACATTCCAAAGCCGGCCATCAGGAACAATCCGATCGCTGAAATTGTGTGGCTAAAGATTGGTGAAGTTCCTACGATTGTACCGATAGCAGACCAGACTACAATCATGGAGATCATTAATCCATAATGCAATCTCTTCTCTCCTTCCATAGCGTATTCAGTGACGCTGTCTACTTCCGGAGCATCGTCAACTGTGCCGTCTCGATTTATTCTACTTGGAGCATCGCCGCGAGAGAAAATCTCTGCAACCTCTCCAACTGCAACATCGATTTCTTTTTCCTGAGTTTCATCTGCCTCTTTTGGCGCTTCTTCCTCAACTACTGATTTAATCAAAAATTTGTCAAGGTTGACCCCAGAGTCTGTCTCAAAATTTCTCTTGGAGAGGATTTCGTCTTCAGATTCCTTCTCCATTGATGGGGCACCATTTGAATTGGCTTTCAATATCTCCCTTCACAGATTGAATTAGGATTGTATTCGCGCGTTTTTTTGAAGATGCCAACCGCAAGGGACAAAGAGGGCCCGCGGGTCGACAGTCCATGGCCGATGTTATGGGTGCCCCTTCAGGCGACCTATCAGAGAGCGGTATCAATACTGATGCTACTGTATATTGGAACTTAGACAACATTACTCTCATCGACTTGGCTGTCGAGAGAAATGAAGGTTATCTGACGTCCGAGGGAGCATTGGTTACCGAAACTGGTGAGAGGACTGGGCGCTCCCCTAATGACAAGTTTATCGTCGATGAGCCAACGACAAATCAAGATGTAAATTGGGGAGATGTAAACATTTCAACCGATGAATCCGTATTCAACAGATTGAAGGTTCAAGTCATCGATTATTTGTCACAAAGAGATTCCTTATTTGTTCAAGATCTGTACTGCGGTGCTGAAGAAAGTGAAGCTTTGCCGATTCGTGTCATCAACCAGAATGCATGGCACAATGCGTTTGCAAGAAACATGTTCGTGCGCCCTACTGCAGAACAATTGAAAACCCACTCCCCACAATTTACAGTCTACCATGCACCTCATTTCGAAGCTAATGACGACGCATTGAATTCCCAATGCTTTGTTATCGTAAATTATCAACTCGGAGAAGTAATAATCGGAGGCACTAGGTATGCTGGTGAAATCAAGAAATCTATTTTCAGTGTGATGAACCTTATTCTTCCAAAGAAGGGTATCCTTCCTATGCATTGTTCCGCTAACACCACCGGAGAGAACACTGCGATTTTCTTCGGCCTTTCAGGTACTGGAAAAACCACTCTGTCAGCAGACCCGAAGCGTGCTTTAATCGGTGATGATGAGCATGGTTGGGGTGCGAATGGAGTATTCAATTTCGAAGGCGGTTGCTATGCCAAACTCATCAACCTTTCAGAAGAGGATGAGCCAGAAATCTTTGCAACAACTCGACAAAAAGGAACGGTCCTTGAGAACATCGTTGTCGATTCCAATGGCATTCCTGACTTCTTTGACACGAGTAAGACTCAGAACACTCGCGGCTCATATCCAATTGAAGCAATCGAAAACAGAACTATGGACAGTAAGGGTGGACACCCGCAAAACGTGATTTTCCTAACCTGTGATGCGTTTGGAGTTCTTCCTCCAATCAGCAGATTGACATCTGCACAAGCTGCTTACCACTTCATCTCAGGATACACTGCAAAGGTTGCTGGAACCGAAATTGGAGTAACTGAGCCAGAGGCAACTTTCTCTGCGTGTTTCGGTGAACCGTTTATGCCAATGCACCCTGGCGTTTACGCTGATTTACTCTCCAGCAAAATGGCTGAGCACGGTTCCACTGCTTGGTTAATCAACACCGGATGGTCTGGTGGCTCATACGGTGTTGGAAAGAGAATGAAAATCAAGTACACTCGTGCAATGTTGAATGCTGCCATGGACGGCGCCCTTGGCAGCGTTGAATATGTCACCGATGAAAGATTTGGATTTGAAATCCCTAAGTCTTGTCCAGGCGTTCCTTCCGAGGTATTGATTCCTAAGCAAACATGGGATGACGGTGATGCTTACGATGCTACTGCTGACAAGTTAGCTACAATGTTCAATGAGAACTTCGAAAGATACTCTGAGGGGGTTTCAGCCGAAGTTAATGCTGCTGCTCCGGTCGTAAATTAAGCAAAATGTGCACAATTGTGCATCATGTGCTAAATCCGTAGTTTGATAGCGAACCAATGGCAGGGTAAACATGTGAGGGCCATGCGTACACGTACAATCCTTCTTGCCAGCCTGATGATTATGATGTCCATGACTCCGCTAGTTTCAGCGGATTATGAGAAAGGAATTGAACAGGGAAAAGAGTTCAATGAGTCACCGATTTTCGACCTGCCTGCTAAGACAATCGATTCGGTTGGACCGAGAATAGACACCGGGGCATCCGGCCGCGCGCCATGTAGCACTGTACAAACAGATGCCGGCTCAGCAGGAGATGCTGGTAACACTAGTACAACTGCAAAGAGCCTGGGTACCGACCCTACAAATGGCCCTAGTGGAGTAACCGGTTGTGTAGATGCAAACGACCCTGAAGATATGTACAGTATTACTACGACTTCTGGCAAGGAAGTCGATGTTGAACTCGTAGTTCCAACAGGAGCAGATTTTGACCTATACCTAGTAGATGCAACCAAGCAAACATTCTACGATTACTCGGAGTACAATGACCCTCTAGAACAAGTAACAACTGGAGGGACTGCATTAGAAGGAAATGCAACAACATTCTATGTTTGGATTAATGCATACAGTGGAGATGGAACCTACACTTTGCGAGTTTGGACCAATAATTCAACACCTAAGCCAGATATGACCATCACTATGGTCGAAGGGCCTCTCAAGGCTCAAGCCGGAGATACTGTTTCAGTAAATTATACTGTTGAGAATCTTGCTAACAACACCTCTGCGACAACCGGTGTTTTCGATGTATTCTTCATTCTATCAACAGATACGACTTACGACCAATTCGATACAATTCTAGATGAGGTTTCAGTTGAGGCAGATTTAGCTGCTGGTGCATCCAGGAATACTACCACTAGTATTGTTCTTCCAGCAAACCTATCCAATGATTCGTACCATTGGATCGTATGGGCCGACGGTTATGGAAATATTACCGAATCTGATGAATTGAACAATAATATGGCCTCGCCTGACAAGATGGTTGTAGGAAATGATTGTACTGACCTATTAGGAGGTACGCAAAATGATGGTGGCCTAGGGGCCGATGCTGGTAATGATGTTGCTAATGCAACCAATATGGGCAGTAATGTAACTTCGTCATACACAGGTTGTATGGATGGTGCCGATGGTGATGATGTGTATGCCTTCGATGTTCCAGCGGGATATTTCCTCGAAATTGAATTAGATGCGGAAGACCAAAATTCCGACTTGGACGTATTCATTCACTATTCTAACGGTTCAGAAGTTGACCGCGGTTACACCGCTTCATACCCTGAAACTGCTACTGCAAAACTAACAGATTATGAAGGAGTTGGCGGAACATATTACGTCAATGTCACCCACTATTCTGGCGTTTCAAATTACACATTGGATGTTTGGACTAACCAAAGTATTCCTGCACCAGACTACACCATTGATACGGTTACTAGCGCCGGCAGTGGACAGCCTGGAGACATGTTTGATGTCACAGCTGTTCTAGAGAATGAGGGAACAGTGGACGGAGTGACAAACGTAGAATTAACTGCAATCCTTTCGGTGAACACTGGCGTAGACTGGTATGACCATGAGATTGGCTCCACTACAACGAGTGGAATCCCAATAGATACAAACACTAGTGTAACAATTAGTTCTACAATTCCTGCAGATATTGTAGAAGGCGGATACTACCTCTATGTAGTGGCTGACCAAGACGACCTGATTCTAGAGAGAGATGAGGATAACAACCAACAAACCCGAACTGGCCAATTCGATGTTGGAAACGCAGAAACTTCCTGTGTCACTCAAAATGATGCTGGAATGGGTGGCGACGCTGCCAACAACTCAGCAGGTGCTTTCGACCTAGGGAACTACGCTGATGCGGAATACCGCGGCTGCATCGATTCTAGTGATACTGCTGATCATTACACTATCACTATTGGCGCAGGTCAGAATCTGAATATCACTCTAATCGACCCGCCATCCGGTGCTGTAAACCTTGCACTGCTGGATTCTAGTGGTGTTCAAGTCGATTCAGACACTGGTTTGTTTTCAGATTCTGAAGTTACAACCGTTGGCACTTCTAGCGATGGTGTAGCTGGAACATACACCATTATGGTAAACCGTTCGACTGTGTTCTGGGAATCTGGCGGAGCTGGAACTTACAGACTTCTAATCGGAAACCCAGCGGGATATGTTGCACCATTTACTTGTACAGGACATTCTGATGCAGGTATAGGAACAGATGCTGGTTCTGACCTATCAAGTCCAATTGTCCTCGGAGCGAACCCATCGATTATGGGTCAAGGTTGCTTGGATGGCCAAGATACTTCTGATGCTTACCAATTCAATCTTGAAGATTACAACAACGTCAACGTGATGTTCTCACCAGATATGGGTTCACCATTTACTGCAAATCTATACGATGAAGACAGCAACATGGTCGCTGGCTGGAATGGCACCGAATGGATGTCAATGGATGATTCAGAATACGAAGGACAGGACGGAATGTTCACCCTAGTTATCGACTCTGCTGGAGGAGAGGGTTACTACAACATCTCAATCAACTCAATGCCTCCTGCACCTGCAGACCTTGCAGTTAGCAACCTATCCTGCGGTGCAGAAATGGTTAGCAATGAGGAATTGTTCTATTCATTCGAAATACACAACTTACGTGGACCTGCAGTTGGAGATTTCAATTGGAGCCTAGATTTAGTTGATGAAACTGGAATGGTTGTAGAACAAATAGATTCGTCAACCATGAGCACATACTCAACATACGGACAACTCGTTCTTGAAAGAGCATCTTCCACATTCATCGATGCAACTAGTGCATCAGGAACATACTCGTGTCATGTAATGATCAATATGGACCGCGCTATCGACGAATTTGAACTCATCAATAATGAAATGATGGGAGACAATTTCACAGTTCAAAACGAAGAAGAATTGTGGGCAAACGACGTTGATAGAGATGGTTACAACACCACAGATACTGGTGATGGAATCGTTGACGATTGTCCTGACAAGTACGGAGAGAGTTGGGGCGACCGATATGGTTGTGCTGACCTTGATGGTGATGGATGGTCTAACCAGAACGACTTCTCTCCATTGGATGAAAGCCAGTGGGTCGACGAAGACGAAGATGGATTTGGAGACAACAGCTCAGGCTACCTCGGTGATCAATGCCCTGGTGTAGCAGGTGTCGAAAATGGAGAAGGCGGAGATGGATGCCCTCCTCCATTCGTTGATACTGATGGCGATGGCGTCCAGGATTCTGATGACGATTGCGACTCGACTCCTGCAGACGTAGTAGTTGATGAGAACGGCTGTGAGGTTGATACTGATGGCGACGGCGTAGTTGATTCAATGGATGATTGTCCAGCAACCGCAGTTAACGCGACTGTCGACTCAGTAGGTTGTGAAGTAGTCGACAACAATGGCGGTGGCACTGACAACAACGGCGGTACTGACAACAACGGTGGTACTGACAACAATGGCGGTTCCGGAACCGGAGATGGCGGAGAAAGCACTGATGACTCTGCGGAAGGCAGCACAGATGTTGTGATGATCGGAGGAATCGGTTTCGGTGTTGTGGTTATCATTCTACTAACCTTCTTGATTGTTAGAAAGGGTCGTGGAGGCGATGACCTTGCAGGCGACTCATTCACTAACGCAGCATTTGACCAACCTATGGGAGGAATGGCCGCTGCAGACCCAAGTATTACTCCAGAACAGTTGCAATATGAACAGCAACTACTGGCTCATGGCTACACTGCAGAACAAGCAAGAGCATATGCTGACCAGCATTTCCGCCCTTGGCTAAACCAATGATTAGACCATAGTAAGGGTCATCAACGGGCTTCGCCCAGACCGTGTTATGACAGACGTCATTATGCAGACAAGTGCCGGTGATATCCGAATTAGGTTATTCACCGATGAAGCCCCAGATACAACTGCGAACTTCCTTCGCTTAGTTGATGATGGATACTACAACGGACTACACTTCCACAGAGTGATTGAACAGTTCATGATTCAAGGAGGATGCCCTCACTCAAAAGACCCAATGAGCCGAATGGCTGGTACTGGCGGCCCTGGTTGGAAAATTCCTTGCGAGTCCAGCGCTCTATCTATGAAGCACGACCGCCCGGGGATTCTATCCATGGCTAATGCTGGCCGCAACACAGGTGGCTCGCAGTTCTTCCTAACCACTGTTGCAACCCCATGGCTAAACGGTAACCACGCCGTTTTCGGAGAAGTTGTTGATGGCATGAATGTGGTCAAGACTATTGAAGGCTGCAGAAAACTTCCTGGAGACAGGCCTGCCCAGCCTCAACAAATTATCTCAGTCACTAGAGCATGAGGTGGTATGGTGGTCAGCCTCGCCATTCACGGTGGAGCTGGCGGAGATGGGCCATGGAAGGGCCCAACTGATTTGGACCCGCAACGTATTGCATGTATGCAGAGCGTGCTCAATACGGTAGGTACAATGTTAGAGGGTGGCGTTGATGCTCTAGAAGCCGTTACTATTGCTGTTGAAATGATGGAGAATGAACCACTGTTCAATGCTGGGATCGGTTCTGTTATCGCTGCCGATGGTGGCGTTACAATGGATGCTAGCATCATGCGCGGTAGTGATGCTGCTTGCGGTTCAGTAGTCAATGTCAGGAAAATCCGGCACCCTATTCGTGCTGCAAAATTGGTGCTTGACAATAACTGGCCCGTAATGTTGAACGGGTCCGCTGCTGATGACTTCGCAATCAAAAACGGTGTTGAAGAGGTGTCGCAAGAATGGTTGATCACTGATTTACGTCAAGCTCAATGGAAGAAATGGAAGGATGCAAAATCAAGACCTGGCTCAACCGATGAAGACGATTCTGCAATGTTAGACCACGACGAAGGCATGGGTACTGTAGGCGCTGTTGCTATCGACAAAAATGGAATCCTAGCCGCTGCGACCAGCACCGGCGGCATGACTGGAAAACCCGATGGCAGAATTGGAGATACACCGATTATCGGGGCTGGAACTTGGGCTGATCAGAGGGTCGCAGTATCTTGTACTGGTGTTGGTGAAGCTTTCATTAGAACATGTGCTGCGCATGAGGTTGCAACAAGACTACGTCTTGGTGAATCTCTAGAAACTGCATGCAATAATATGCTTGATATGGTTGCTCCAATGGGTGGACGTGGCGGAGTAATCGCAATTGATTCGGACGGAAATATCGAAATTCCGTTCCAGACCATGCTAATGTATCGTGGATATTGGAAAGATGGTGAAATGATGACCGGTATCGGACCAGATTTATCTTCTCAATGAGTTGTAAATCTCCAAATCACTTTGATTAGATTCTTCGATTTTTAATTCGCTGGGCGGCTGGAATTTATTTTTCTTCAGGTAATTGAATAATCTGAACCACCTAAGCTTGGCAAACAGAATCATCGCTCTCTTTGTATCTCCAAATGTAGGATGAGTTGTGTCGCTTTCCTTTGGCCAGCCAAGTTCATCTAAGGCTTCCATGCCATCTTCTGCAATAATTACATGGTCAAACAATTCAAGATTTGATTTTGCTTTGTTTGAATTTAATTCACCACGCGCAAAAATCTTGGTGTAATATTCTGGAGATGAGTGAAGGTGTCCTTCAGCAAGATATTCCTGGTATGATGTGGCCTTGGTCCACATCCAATAGTGGTCATAATTATAATTTGAAACCAATCGTTTGATTGGGTGCCTAAGGCATGTCAACATAGTTACCCTCTCGTCATTTGCTAAGGTTTCATAATCTGGCCCTCCCCATTCACATGCAACGAATGTAACGCCTTTTTCTTCACATTCATCAATGAATGATGACAACTCGCTAGAGTCCATTTTCCACAAAGGAATTACTTCGCCGTTATCAACTGGATTTCCATTCTCATGGTTTGGCCAAAACGTCTCGCCATTGGCCATCGCTCTTCTAATCACATATGTTCCAGCTGCTTTGTGCAGATGCTGGAACCAAACGAGGCGATAAGCGGCCATTGTTCTCTGCTCGAGATTCTCACCTTTGACGCTTACTAGAGGGAAAGGGACATGGACGGTCGGCTATGCCGGAGGTACATGGGAGAGGTACGAATAGAAGCTGACACCATGGGTGAACTGGAAGTTCCTGCTGATCGATACTACGGTTGTCAGACCGCTAGGTCTCTAATCAACTTCGATATTGGTGACGACAAAATGCCTAGGGGTGTAATACGTGCTTTTGGTATACTAAAACAGGCTGCTGCTAAGGTTAATTCTGATTTAGGTCAATTAGATTCTGATGTTGCAAAACTCATTATTTCTGCTGCAGAAGAAGTAATCAATGGTGAATTAGATGACCATTTTCCGCTAAGGGTTTGGCAAACAGGTTCAGGCACTCAATCTAACATGAATACCAATGAAGTCATTGCAAATAGGGCAATTGAAATGGCTGGCGGGGTGCTTGGTTCCAAGTCACCAGTCCATCCAAATGACCATGTAAACCGTGCTCAATCGTCGAATGATACATTCCCAACGGCTATGCATATTGCAAGCGCTGAAGCGATTACTGGCGAACTAATTCCTAGTTTGGCCTCACTTAGAGATGCTCTAGCGAAAAAATCTGATGAGTGGTCAGATATTGTCAAAATTGGCAGAACGCACCTAATGGATGCTGTTCCCCTAACACTAGGTCAAGAAGCGAGTGGGTGGGTTGCTCAACTGGATGCAGACATACGAAGAGTAGAGTTTGCTTTGGAAGACCTGCATGAATTAGCATTAGGCGGAACTGCAGTTGGAACTGGGCTGAATACTCATCCTGAATTCGCTAATCGAGTGGCGTCTGCGATTGCATTGAAAACCAATCTTCCATTCGTTTCAGCCCCGAATAAGTTCTCACAATTAGCCGCACACGACGCGATTGTTGCTGCAAGTGGTGCACTGAACACATTAGCGGTGAGTCTGATGAAAATTGCTAACGACATTAGGTGGCTAGGGTCAGGACCAAGGTGTGGATTACAGGAACTCTCACTGCCTGCAAACGAACCGGGATCATCCATTATGCCGGGTAAAGTCAACCCAACTCAATCCGAAGCGTTGACCATGGTTTGCTGCCAGGTTATGGGAAATCACACTGCAATAACAGTGGGTGGAAGCCAAGGAAATTTCGAATTGAATGTATTCAAACCAATGATGATTCACAACTTATTGCACAGTGTAAGGATTCTTTCTGACTCAATGCGAGCATTCAGAACTAAATGTGTTGAAGGGATTGAGCCCAATGAAGGAATGATCAAAAATCATCTTGAGAATTCATTGATGCTAGTAACTGCATTGAACAATCATATTGGTTATGACAAAGCTGCAAAGATTGCAAAAAAGGCTCACGAAGAAGGCACTACTCTAAGAGAGGCCGCGCTTGAACTTGGATATTTGAGCAACGAAGAGTTTGACCAGTGGGTTAGGCCAGAAGAAATGACTGGCTCAAAATAATCACTAATCAAAAGTGGTTGTAGGATAGAAATAGACCCTCAACAGTCATAAGCGGAACTCACTGGCACCCGATTACCTGTGAAAGCAGGATGGGAGAACTGGCAAGGGGGTTTCATCCGGGTGGGATATCCGCCCCCTTGCCAGCCTCCGCTGGTGGCTGCCGGGTCGTCGTCACCTTCGTCTACTCCGAAGAGTATCTTCCAGATCGTTGACGCCTTGTTGCCAAGACGCCTTCTTCCCAGCGGCCGGGTTTCTGTTCACTTTCCACCGAAGTGGTCAGCTCCCAGGGTGGTATCGATTTGTGCTTCCCGAAGGTTGCCTTCCTCTTTACCGGTTGCCGTCTCTAGCATTCCCACCGAAGTGTTCCTGTTTGATTCGGCATGTCGTCCGTTTTCTGCAGCAAGCTCCAGATTCGGTTTCGACGTGGAGGTCCGTTTCCACCCGCTTCCGAAGAAGCGAGTGGCGCGGTTACCGTCCGTGGCGTCCGTTTCCAGTTCTGCTTCCCGAAGGTTGCTTCCCTGGTTCGGTTTCGCCGAGCCGTTATTTGTGACAGAGGTTGTCCCGAAGAACTGTTACTGTCACTCCTACCGGCGATGCACAGTCATTGGTACTTCTGCAACTAGGTTGCAGCCCTCCCTGTTCCACACTTCCCGAAGGTTGTGTGGCTGACTCTTTGCCGAAGCTCCGAGTCATCCTGTGGGCGGGGGAACTTACGATCTCCGAAAAGTCCGTATCTTCCCTGGCGCCTCACTCGCTCTGTCTCCAGAGTTTGTGACCAACACTTTGCTCGGTTTGAGCAGGCCGGTTGGCAAGGGTCCCGGAGGTCTTCCGAGGAAGTCCTCCACCACTCCTAGTGGAGCGGCAATTTTCCCTTGTGGAGAGGAGGCAAATAAACTTTACGCTTTTTTTGGCCATTTTCCACCGGAAACGAGGGGTTGCGAGTAATATTTCCACTGCTTCCTATGGAGAAATTACGCAATAAATAACATTATTTTCGCAAAGATCTGAGCTTTGCGGCAAGGGCAGAATTCCTACTATTTTCTACGGTTTTTTCCTGCTTTGAGCGGCGTTGAAATAAGTCCCTTTCCCACACCAAAATTTGCCCATCTTCGAATCCGAAAGCGATTCTGCTTTCTGAAAAATCTGAGACTCTGGGGCGGCTAGTTTCTGCTGAAATCACAAGTTCGCCCGAACTGGACCTGACTTCAACATGGCCGCTGATGGAATCCCATCGTCCACACCAATGTAAATCATCGAATCCTGCAACTTGGGTTGTGACTTGAGGCCCACTAGCGGTCCAAATCTGTTCAGAACTTGGAGTCCTAGCGATTATGTCTCCGTTATCCAATGCAGCAACAAACCCCTTCTCGACACAAGTTAGAGAATCGATTGATGTTGATTCTTTGCATATTTCTTCACCTTTGAGTGACGATATTGTTCCGTCTGCATGGCCGAACAAAATGTTCTCTCGCCCCGCTAACCCACACATTACGGGCGACATGCTAGCTAATTCTGTGTGCTCGCCGTCAATCAATAGTCCACATTTCGGACGCCCAAGTGCCAAAATCAGATTTTTACCAGAATGTAAAAACCACGGTCTTTCATCCATACGTGAAACATCAATTAGTCCTCCGTCTAGCGAAAATTGCCAGATTGCACTTTCCATAAAATCTCCATGCTCAATGTCATAAACACTAGATGTTGCAATAACCTTGTCATCATGGAATGCAAGTAAATCCGCTGAGCCTTCCAATGCATAACTCCAAAGAATCTCGCCCGATTTTACACATGTAATGTGTAGACCTGAAGTGACAACTACCAATTCACCAATTCGTATGATTGCCTCGATTCTGTCTTCGCATTGGGCCGACCACAGAATATCGCCGTCGCCGTTCCACATCTTTAGAGAACCATCCCATCCTCCAGCAATAATCGAATCTTCTTCTAGGTTGATGGAACTGACCGGCTGGCCTAAATCTCGAATCATCCAGGCCGCCTGAATCAAATCCATAGTAGGCCTAAGCCGGATTGAGTCAATAGCATGTCGGCTTCAGGCATCGAGAATAATCGACTTGCGAGGCACAGTGAATGTAAGGGCGAATGCCATTATGGAAAACAGGCAGGCGCTGTAATAGTGTCCTGCAGTAAAGAATACCAGAACACAAGAAGTCTGAATCATTCCCCGGGAACCTTTCTTGATTCCAAAGAATGCAAATCCAGCGGAGATTAGTGCCAATCCAATCATCGCCCATCCCACCATGATGTACAATCCAGCTGCGGATTCATCGAGTAGTGGGAAATCCATTTCTTCGTCGAAGTAACTTATTGTCCTCACACATGAACCATCTGCGTAATTCCCTTTACACTCGACTTCTGAAAAGTCACTAGTTTCTGGAATATCGAAATCGATGGTTGTAAATCCAGTCTTCTCAAAGAATGAAGGAGGGTTCAGAATAATCCTATGTCTAACAGCATCATGTTTACCATCGTCATTGTGCCGTTTAATTTCGATGGAGGTTAGTCCTGGTGTCGCCCCTGTGAACTCAAAATAGCCGTTTTCATCGGTCACAGTTTCTAATGGCACGTCAATAATTCCATCAGCGGTTTTGTGCTCTAGCAATACCGTTGCATTGACTAATGGTTCACCATCTGAGGTAATCGTGCCAGAAAATTCAGCAGAATCGTGAGGTGCACCCTGCGCCATTCCATTTATCCATTCATGCGGTCGAACCAGTCCAGATTCCGGGTTAATGAAATCTAAACCATTAGCGAATCCAAGCGCGCAAATCACGAAAACGAAAATCCCTATCATACGTAAAACGGGATGCCCGTCTTCGCTTTTTATTTCGAAAGCGACACCGCTTGATTGGAAAACCGGCTCTTCCTCAGGAAGAGAAGGTACATCCTCAAGCAGTTCGGACATGTCTGGGCCTAAGGGACAGTCCTACTTGATAGAAATGCGTCCATTGGACTTGGAAATCAATTTCATCATCTCTGCTTTTCCGCACCAAAGAGTCAGTTCGAGATCTTTCTTTTCAGTGACTATACCTAGGTCGTAAATCTGACTAACATAGGCCTCTGCACTGCGTTCAAAAATATCTCCGGGCGAAACAACAAGCGTGATCTTTGGCCCATATAGTGAATACATGATTGACTCTCTAAGCTCATCCATACCTTGACCATCATGGGACGATACAACTAGAGGTTCATTCATTCCCATCGAGTTTACAATCTCGATTGCTGATTCGAGATTTCCTCCAAGGTCAGACTTTGTCAATACAACCTTGATGTTCATGCCTGATTCATCTCCTCTCTCCAAAACTTCGCGCCGAGTAGTTGACAATTTCCTTCTGAATTCACTTGACTCATCACTGCTGTCCACTACAAGCAATAGCAGGTCACACTGTAGAGACTCATCCAGAGTTGCGTGGAATGCATCCAACAAATCGGATGGGAGTTCATCGATGAATCCAATTGTGTCTGCCAAGAGAATCCTGGGACTCATTTCCATTCTACCAACTGTAGTTTCCAAAGTTGAGAATAACTTGTCCTCAACCAAAACCTGCTTGCCGGATAAAGCAAGGAATAGAGACGATTTACCTGCATTCGTGTACCCTGCAAGACCTACTGTTTTAGCACCGCCTCTCGTTCGTTGACGTCTTCTTTCACTACGCGCCAAAGCGTGCTTTTTCTGCTTCCTTCTCAGTTGGGTTAGTTCTCTTGAAACCGTTTCTAAAACGCCTTGAATGCCTTGTTGACCTGCACCACCAAAACCTGCTCTTTCGCCAGTTGTTTGTTGGTTTACTAATTCTCTAAGGACACTGCGGTCAGCCAATAATTGGGCGATTCTAACCTGAGTTCTAGCCTCCACACTTCCGGCATGAGAGATGAATAATGAAAGCAGTAACCTAACCCTATCCCATACTTCCACTTGGACTGATTCGTGAATATTCACCAATTGCCTTGGTGATGCATTTGAATGAATGATTACCAAGTCAACGCCATGCCAGGGGTGGCCCTCAACTGCGCTGGATATTTCATCAGCAACGTCTTGTAATCGGCCCTTTCCGAAATATGTCCTAGGGTCGTCATTTCCTTTCTGATACTGAATATCAACGACTTCGATACCCATCGTTTCAGCTAATGCAATCAATTCTGCAGGGTCGCCATCCCTGTGCATCAAAACCGCTCTGCGCCCTTGATGATTGGTTCTAGCCTCGCCCAGAGCTACGCCACCAGTTCCTGCAAGGACCTGGATTGGCTCATCCATACACGTGCGAGAGCCACTTACTGAAAGAACCCTTGTGATATCGTAACGCTCATTGGGGGGATGCTGTAGTTTAGACCATGGCTGATAAGTGCTCAACTACCCTTGAGTGGCGCGGCTCTAAGGAAATCGGTACTCGTTTGTCTAACTTGATTCCTGATGGGTTCGACTATGAGTTGACGGAAGAAAGTGGAGAGTCTATTCTAGTGGTGAATGTAACTGCTGATAGTTTGGAAACACTGAGAGAAGATGTTGACAAATTGCTAACAATTTTCTCGGACCAAGATCAATGAAGATCTAGGATTACCGGTGCGTGGTCGCTCACTTCAAGGCCGCCCTGCCTATCGATTTCTACAGATTTTGTCCTCTCTTTAGCTGCCTTGTTTCCTAGGAGGTAGTCGATTCTCCAGCCTCTATCCTTAGCTCGTGCCTGTCCTCGATTCGACCACCAGGAGTAAATCTTGGCGTCTGGACCAACATGCTCTCTGAACAAATCGTGCCATCCGTCGCCTAGTAAATCGGTGAACCATTCTCTTTCGTGTGGCAGGAATCCGCTTGATTTCGCGTTACCCTTTGCATTCCAGATGTCGTTTTCAGTATGTGCGATGTTGAGGTCACCAGCTACAATGACTGGCTCATCTGAATCGAACATCGGCTTGATGAAATCTCTCCACTGTGCCATCCAATCTTCTTTGAACCTCTGTCTCTCTTCCTTGGAAGAACCGCTTGGAAGGTACGTGTTGACTAGTGTAATTTCGCCATGCTGTGTTACGAGAACTCTGCCCTCCGAATCGCCAGGGTCAAGGCTACCCTTCATACCCCTGCCGATTTCTTTCATGTCGACTCGAGAAATGGTAGAAACTCCAGAGTATCCTTTCTTTTCTGCGGGATGCAAAATCATCTCGCTGCCGGTTGGAGGTGCCCATTTCGGTGGCAATTGTTCTGGTAGACAGCGCACTTCTTGAAGCATCCAAATGTCTGCATCAATCTTCTCAACAAATTTGTCGAACCCTTTACGAATTGCGGCCCTAATGCCGTTAACGTTCCAAGTTACTATTCGCATGTTGGGCTGTCATACTAGACGGTGCTTCAAATCACCCCATCCGAAAGATGCCCTCTAGAATCTGTGAGCGTGATGGATTTGTTTTCTCTCTTAGTGATTATGTGAGAGCGCCATCCAGAAACTCTCTCATCTAGTAAATCCTCAATCGCATCAACTCCTCCAGATAATGAAATGCAGGAAAAATGGCTCATCCCTGGTGCTTTCTTAGTATGAATTGCGGCTAAATCGAGGATCGCTACATCATCCTTGACCAAACCGTGTAATCCTTTGAGAGGGCGGTTGTCCAAAACAACATCCAATGTTGAAACTTTAACCGCTTCACCTACGGCTGCGCCATCACACATTCGGACTTCATCAGCTTCGATTTTGAGGCCCTTGGAAGTTACTACTCCGCCCTCATACGTGTCCGTAATTTTCATTCCAGTCTGAATTGGTACGCCGACTTCTTCTAATGTTGATGCCAATCGTCCAATAAGGCCAGACCAACCCTCGCCTACAACGCACAAACGGCCCTTCAGCAATGCTTGTCTCCTCTCGGGAATATCTTGCCCCCAACCAGAAATTAGTCGCATTGCATCCTCTCTGATTGGGTCTTTTCCTAATTTCAAATTCAGCATTTCTTTTGGACTATTTATCGGATAAAGAGCCCCGTGCCCCACGATTAGTACCTTATTCGGCCTCAAAGGTCTAAGCGAAGGCTTGACCTTGCTAACCTTCTTGACCATCTTGTGAAATTCTCCCCCTTTGAGCAATAGGTGGGGGCCGTGTTCCAATTGGTGTCCAAATGATTCCTCACTAGTGCCTCGTCCACCAATTCGTTTGCGTTTTTCAACGATGAAAACCTGGTTTTTCGCTATGTGTTCACGGGCTGCTGTAACAAGTCCGTGGATTCCCGCACCCACTACTAACACCCGCTTCATGGACACCCGACAGGGTGCATAATCATCAAATCCTCGCACCTTTAGCCATGAATATGCCCGACAATCCGCGACCCCCTCATGATAGGGGCTCCAAATTGTGGGATGCCTCAGAAGGCCCTAGTCGGCTACTACTTTCCAGCATGGATAGATGGACTAGTGCTCTGCTTGCAGATGACGGCGTCGATATGCCGTTCATGGGTGGAAGTGACAATGTTGAGGCGAAAATAATTGCAAAAAGTAGCGGTATTTTGGCTGGATGTGCCGCTGTAGACCATATGATTCAGATTTGGGCGGGGAGTTTGCAAATTTCATGGAGCCATGGTGAAGGAAGGAGCGTGAGTTCTGGTGACGAGGTCGCTACCATAAGTGGAGACAAAGAAGCGGTGTTATCTCTCGAAAGAACGATTCTCAACATTCTTGGCCAGTTATCTGGAATCGCAACTGAAGCGAAAAAATGGTCTTCAAAAGCGCCTGGGCAAATCGCTTGTACTCGCAAAACAATATGGGGCCTTCTAGACAAGTGGGCTGTTCACTTAGGTGGCGGCCTCACTCATAGATTGACCAAACAAGATGCTGTAATGATCAAAGAAAACGACCTTGCGGTCATGTATCCAGAAATCGACAACAATGGTGCTCGGATTTCGAAATACTTGAGCGAAGTAAATCCTGATGAATGCGGGGCATTCGTTGAGGTTGAAGTACGCGAGGAAAAGGAAGCCATTATGGCTGCGTTTACCTGGTCTGAAAGAAGGATGATTAATGGTTATGACCGACTGGTAATTATGCTAGACAATTTCAATCCTGAGCGCTGTAAAGCAGTCGCTGATGAGCTAGATGAAATGGGCCTTCGTGAGCACGTTGTGCTTGAAGCAAGTGGCGGTATTTTACTTGAAAACATAGAAGATTGGAGAGAGTGTGGACTAGATGTACTCTCTACTAGTACAATCAATCGCGGAACAACTCCATTAGATTTGTCAATGTTAGTAGAAGAATTGTGAGGAATGAAAATGTCAGATGAAGAGGAAATTGTAGACCCGTCCCACCCGAGATATGAGTCGTTGATGATAAGGAAGAAAGTTGCTGAAGCAGGAGTTAAAGGGATGCTAGCAGATTCGGCAATGATTGCACACGGCAGAGGAGAGGCTTTCGATTATTTACTCGGTGAGCAAACCATCCCCTCGGCTAGAGAGGCCACAAAAGAAGCCGCTGCTAGGTTAGTCCGTGCTAGAAAGCCTGTACTATCGTTGAATGGTAACGCAATCGCTCTTGCAGGACAAGAGTTCTTGACTATTGCTAGCCAGTTAAATTGCCCTGTTGAAATCAATATCTTTTATCGCACGCCTGAAAGAATGGGCGCTCTGTTAGGGCACCTGAAAATGCTCAATGTGAAGTTGGGATTAGATGTTGAAATCCTTGGTGGAGTTCCAGATGCTAGAATCGAAGGACTAGAGGGGCCTAGAGGTGCTTGTCAGAGTAACGGAATATTCGAAGCGGATACAATTCTTGTCCCGCTAGAAGATGGAGATAGGTGCGAGGCTCTAGTCGCAATGGGGAAAGAGGTCTTAGTGATCGACCTCAACCCGCTATCTCGCTCATCAAGAGGGGGCACCGTGGGTATTGTTGACGAAGTGACTAGGGTTGCTAAGAATCTAATTCAAATGATTCCTCAAAGGCCAGAGCCTACTGATTGGAATAACAATCAGGCATTACAAGCAGCGCTAAACCACATCACATCTTCGATGTCAAACAGGTTTGTGTGAAATCAAAGTTCTTGTAGCTTATTTGCCAATATGCTACTGATAGATTCTCCAACATCGCTACAGGTTGCTGTTCCACCTAGATCATAGGTCAAAGATTTGCCATCTCTAAGGTGCTCAGCCACGCTGTCATCGATCAATTGAGCCACTTGCACTAGACCTTCTTCGCCATTCTTGCGCCCGAGCCAGTCCAGCATCATCTGTATTGAATTGATACTTGCAATAGGATTCACTTTGTTCTGACCTGCGTGTTTTGGAGCGCTTCCATGAACCGGTTCAAAGAATGCGTGATTATCGCCAACATTTCCAGATGCAGCCATGCCCATTCCACCTTGCAGAACTGCTCCTAAATCGGTAGCAATATCTCCAAACATATTCGAAAGCACTACTACATCGTAATACTCAGGAGTTCTAGTTAGCCATTGCATAAAGGCGTCAATGTAGCCATGGTCAGTCCCTATGGAAGGGTATGATGTCGCCACATTATCAAAGACCCTGCGGAATAGCTGGCAACCTCTTGTGACATTGCTCTTGTCGATGCAAGATACTCGGCTTACTCCGTCGCTTGGCGCGCCGTTTCTAGTTTGAGCGATGTCGAAGCCCATTCTAACCAAGCGTTCCGTACCTTTGGACGAAATCGGCCTAGGGTCGTAAGCAACTTCACCTTCAAGACCAGGGAATGTCATCTCTGGCGGAGTGTATTCTTCACGTCCTAGTGCTCTATCTGCACTACGGCGAAGCAATGAATGATACAGGCCTTCAGTGTTTTCTCGCAGGACGGTCATGTCAACCATGCCCGGCTCCCAAATTTGTGTGAACTTTCCGTGAACTTTGTGTGGAACTCCTTCATACAGTTTGATTGGTCTTACGTTTGCATACAAATCAAGTCCTGCGCGCATTCCCAAAATAACCGAACCGCCAGCAAGATCACCGTTTGGTAATCTAGCACCTGGATATCCAATTGCTCCCAAGAAAATTGCATCGGCTTCATCTCGACAAAACTCGAATGAACCCTCTGCCCACTCTACGCCTGTATCTTTGTAATGTTGACCGCCACAAGGGATTGTGACTTGTTCAAACCCGTGATTGGTATGAGCTTGTACGGTATCTAGAATCCGCATCGCCTCGATTGCAACTTCCCTGCCTGTTCCGTCGCCGGGCAAAATCGCGATGCGGTGGTCGCTCATACCCACGGCAAAAGGCGCACCTAAATGAACGCGCGCCCAAGCAAAGTTGCCGATTCAATGAGGCCGGTGTCCATTGGAAGATGAAAATAGTCTCTACAAGCGCGCAGTGATACACTATTCCAATAGAAGCGTACCCGCAGGCGCATACTGTACCTTTATGGAGCGCCAAGTCGAGCATAATAGCATGGCTGAGGATGGTCGCGATAAATCTGAGAGAAGGTTGCGTGTGGACCAAATGCCACTCGCTGTCAAACGCCTTGTCGACACGATGATTGGAATTGACCCAAACTTCGAATTCGAAGATTGGTTAATCCAAAAGGCAAACGAAGATTTAGCACTAATTGAATTGGATATTGAGAGAGAGAGGAAACAACTCGAACAACGTATTCACAGATTGGAATCCCTTGCCAAAAGATTGGCTCCTGAAGATATTCGAGAAGTTCCCAAAGGACAAACCAATCTATTCGATTGCTTTGACATCCCTCTACCTTTGAAGCACCTAACAGATAGGATAGAAGATATTACCGATGAAGAGCCGCATCCTGCTGGCACTTTCATCAATCTGCTCCCAAACGATGGTTGTGACGACCCATTGCTTGCAGTAACTGCACAAATGATGTTGATTGTTGCTCAAGAAAAGGTGGGCAGGGGTGCAAGTTGGATTGATTTGGAGGACCTCTTTTCTCCGCTTATTGAAAATGGAATTTCACAAGAAGAATGTGACGAAGCTTTGGACCACTTGTTGATTACAAGTCAGATTCATGAAATCGATGATGATTGCTTCATTCCTGATGAATGAGCGTGGGAGCCCTAGGACTCCCTACTGCGGTTCAATATATACCGGAGTCGTATCTAATTCTGATGGGCCTAATACGATCAACAATCATTGGTGTTTCAGCGTGGTGGATGATGGTTATCCTAGAGGTTAAACCACATGTAGCAATTGGAGTGGGTATTTTTGCAGCATTTATGTCAGAATCTATGATTCAGGCTAGTGCAAGAAGCCACCTACGTCACAAAGCGACATCACTACAATCCGAACTAAATATTGCAATCGGGCAAATAACCGATATGAAAAGGGCTCTCGATATCACCACTAAAGACCTTAGAGAAGCCCTAGATGAATTACACCGCAGAGATGCGATTGGTAGCCCTGCTGCCAGAGAGTTACTAGCTCGCCAAGAAGGGGCGATGGAAGCACAAAGGACCGCTCTTGAAGTATCCACAGACCGCTCCTTCGAAACACTAGAGTCGCTTGAAAGAATGATCATTTCCCAAGGTGAACAAACTGCTAGAGTACAAGAGGTTCTTTCGATGGTTCTGGAAAAATTAGCTCTGGAGCCTCGCCAACACATCAATATGAGAGATTCTGTACTCACGCAGGAGAATAATTCAACACCTGCTATGACAGACGACATAATATCCCTGATGGGTTGAGTGATGTTATGCACGACTCGATGATTGAATTGAAGCGCCTGAGATGGCGCACGAGAATATACTCTCCTTTCATCGTAGTCGGAATAATTAGCGTAGCGCTTGCAATCATAATGGGACTAGGAAAAGATGACCCATTGACACTTGGCACTCATTTCTATGTGCTGATTGGTGGCGTTTCATTCGTTTTATTGGGTATGATGCTGTATCAAAATGAAGAAATATTTGCCCAAAAATACGACATGACTCACATCTTAGATGTGGATGATAAAGAAGAGAGATACAATGCCTATATGGAGCATTTATCTGATTGGATTACGAACGATATCGAAGAGATTAATCCAGTCAGAACCAGAGGTTCAGACCCGTTGGGGCCTGATTGGGGCAAGACCGACTTCAAACTGGGGCATGAGCCTGTCAGGCGTGACGCTATAGTTGAAGGGAAGAAATATTCCGGGATGGAAGATGATTTGACTCCTGGAGAAAAGATGGTTGCTGATGCTAATCAAAAATATGCGACTATGGCTCAGAAGAGATGGGAAATTGCAGAATCTAATGATCCTGATTTAATCGAATATGGTGTGGATAAATTGGGAGATCTTGTTAGAACAGATTACTTTGAGAAAAACGCCGAAGATGGCGTGTTCGACAAAGTAGCAAATCCGGACTCTGAGACCCAGTGATACAATAAGCCAACACTAAGAGGCACACAGGATGAAAGCCATCGTTGTGGCAGGCGGTCATGGGAGTAGATTGTACCCCCTTACCAACTTCACCCACAAAACGCTGTTACCATTATGTGGTCGTCCAATCATCGATTATGTTCTATCAACAATTAGGCAAGCGGGAATAAAAGACATCACGATTATTGGAAACAAATTCATCGATAAAATCCGTGAACATGTTGGCTCTGAAGTAAAATATGTACTTGAAAAAGAGCCGTTAGGTGTTGCTGCAGCATTGCAGCTAGCCAGAGAAGGTAACGAAGGTTGTCCGCTTCTGATTTGGTTTTCGGACAACATAACGAATATTGATCTCAAATCAGATGTTAGTGATTTCACTAAAGGAGCGATTCTACTTACCAGAGAAGTCGAAAATCCGAGTGATTTTGGAATAGCAATTCTAGATGGTGACACTGTGATCGATGTTATTGAGAAACCAGAAAACCCACCAGGCAATCTTGCAATAGGAGGGATATACATCTTCGATGAACGGTTTTGGGAAAGGTTGGATTCTGTTCAGGATTCACCCACGTTCTCGATTTCAGATGTAACAAGACAATACCTTGTAGAAGGTGATGCCAAGGTTATCTCTTTGGGGGAGAACACATGGATAGATTGTGGAACTCCAGAAAATCTTCAAAGAGCTGCCAGAATGGTTGATGACGGCCTGTTTACAATAGGAGCGGAGTGAAATGCGAATAGGAATTATTGGTGCTGGCATCGTTGGAGGAGCGATAGAGCATTGCTTCAATGACGTTCACGATTTGTTCGTTCACGACCCCGTTAGAGGGACAGATTTGTCTGATGTGATCGAGAATTGTGAAATGGCATACATTGCAGTGCCTACTCCTGCAAATGATGATGGTTCGTGCGACACCAGTATTGTTGAGAGTATATTGAGCGATTTACCAGAGGGGTTCATCGCTGTCATCAAAAGTACAGTTATTCCTGGAACTACAGCTAGATTACAATCTGAATTTCCCCACCTAAAATTAGCTTACTCGCCAGAATTTTTAGTGGAAAGAAATCGGTTGGAGGATTTTGCAAATCAGAGAATATTAGTTGTTGGAAGCGACCATGAAGAAGTGGCTTCAATGGTTCATGAGCAGCATAAAATCGCCGGGGTACTCGATGATGCAGAAATGTTTCATGTCGGATTTACAGAAGCAGAGATGGTGAAATACACAAAGAATAATTTCTATGCATTGAAGGTTATTTTTGCCAACCAAATGCACGATATATGTGCTGCAATGGGAATTGAATGGGCCAAAATTAGGGACATCATCACCACTCCACAGGATCAACCAATTGGTGATTCGCACCTCGAACCAATGATGGGGCTGATGAGAGGTTTCGGCGGCAAGTGCCTGCCAAAAGACACACTAGCTCTTCGAGAATTGGCTAGAAGTCTGGGAGTTGACTATGATTTACTTGATGCTATGCAAAGTGATAATGCATCTCTGAGAGGAATCCCTACAGGAAAAACATCTGACGTATCTACGGAGGATGATTGATGTTAGGTGAACACGGCTCTTTTCGAAGATATGTAAG
>OCVP010000038.1_pt1 | contig 63106 bp, 81 predicted proteins | sample 1539171 | NCBI WGS metagenome assembly OCVP01 (sample SAMEA51879418, study PRJEB22527) | metagenome
CTGGTAAGTCGATTCTGCTTTCGCAGCAGCACCACCTGTGTCTCATCACCTTAACTAGCTATATGCCAGTAAGTTTATTCAGTCACTCCCGATGTGTTGATCAGCACATTTATAATATATCAGTACCCTAATTATTTGTCAACAGGTATTTTTACTTAATAACTTTGCTCTGCTGTTGCTAAGTCATTACTGACCACAGAGTAGGTAAGTTCATCCTTAAAGTAAGACTTGTATATCCTACCCCATACAACATCAAACTCTTCTTGACTTAGATCTTTGAACAGACACTTGTCTTGTAGGTAAATGTGATACGATTTCATTGTTGTTGCTCCCTCTGTCTCCACATTTTCTTTTCCATCTCCCACATTGCCTCTGCTGTACCTTCGGGAGGTGATTCGTTACCTGCTTTTTCTAGCAATCTATCATACTCTTCAGCAGCATCTAGAATTGCTTTCTTACATTCTTCCAAACTAAAGTTTAAATCCTGCGAAGGTGTCTGATTTGACATCTTGCTTGATTCCTCCAACGACATAAGATTCTATCTCCGTTTCTTGAGGTGCGTTTTGTTGACCTTTACTGTTTAACCAGTGTTCAGTCCAAGGTAAAGGATTATTCCTTAATGGTTGATCGTAGATAGGTTTTAAACCAATCGCTTTCATACGTCTGTTTGCTATCCACTCCACATAATTATATAACAGTTTGGCATTTAGACCAATCATACTACCATCTTTAAATAGGTAGTCTGCCCATGACTTCTCTTCATTGACACACTTCTCAAACATCTTAGAGACAGTTTCCTTTTCCTCTTTAGCTATCTCTACCATGTCTGGATCGTCACCTTTTTCCCAATTTTTTAATATTTGTTGAGTAAGAACTAGGTGTTGTGATTCATCTCTAGAGATAAGAGATAGTATCTTTGCTGATCCTTCCATGAGTTTGTTCTCACCGAAAGCAAATGAACATGCAAAACTTACATAGAACCTAATACCCTCTAAGATATTAACGTTAGCAACTGCAAGATATAATTTTCTTTTTAAATCTTTTGCTGTCCACCTAGCAGTAGGAGAATCCTTTGCATTCTTCTGCCATAAACTACCATTACTATACTCTTGTGCGTACTGTATGAACTCATCATATGATTGAGTTACAGATTCTGATCTTGACATGATCTTATCGTCATCAAGTATGGTATCAAATACTTCTGAAGGATTAGCATATACATTCTTAATGATGTATGTGTATGATCTACTATGAATCATCTCCATGAACTGCCACACTTGCATACATGCTTCTAGTTCTGGTAGAGAACAGTAAGGTATAAAAGCCATACCTGGTGCACGTCCTTGTACACTATCAAGCATGATCTGATACTTCAAATTACTAGTAAAGATATGCTTCTGATTGTCTGTAAGATTCTGATAATCTGCACGATCTTTCTGTAGTGAGACCTCTTCTGGTCTCCAGAAATATCCTAACTGTTGTTGTGTCAACCTATCGAATGTAGGATACTTATAATTGTCGTAACGTTGAACACTCAATGGTGCTCCAAAAAACATTGGTTGTTTAGGTGTTTCTACTTTTGCTCTATTAAATACGGTCATTCCTTTGGGTTCAGATTTTACAGGACTCACACTCTTCCTCCTCGGTGGATAGTAGGTTTTCGATTAGATTATCAACAGTGTCAATTTGACTGACTTCATCACCATCTTTCTTAGCATCATATGTATTCTGATAATAAGATGTCTTCCACCCATACTTGTATGTTGTTAGAAGATCATTTGCCATTACACTAACAGGCACTTCATTGTCAGGATAGTTCTCAGGATTATAAGACCAGTTACCACTGATCGCTTGGTCAAAGAACTTCTGCATTACAGCAGTGATTTTTATATATCCTTCGTTGGATTGCATATCCCACAAAAGAGTATAGTTATTCTTTAAGGACTGATAAGACGGAACAATTTGCTTAAGAGGTCCTTTCTTTGATTTTTTAATGGACAAGTAGTCTCTAGGTGGTTCGATTCCATTGGTTGCATTTGACACAACGGAACTGCTCTCCGAAGGCATCTGTGCGGACAACGTGCTGTGCCTGAGTCCGTACTCCATGATCCTCCCCCTGAGATACTCCCAATCACATGATAGGTCATTTGATATTATCTCATCTACCTCGCTCTTATATGTATCTATCGGTAGTATTCCCTGAGCGTATTTTGTCTTACCGAAATAACCGCAAGCACCTTTTTCCATAGCAAGCATATTAGATGAATGTAGCAATGCATACTGGAATCTTTCTGTCAGATCATGTACTAATTTTACTGCCTCTGGTGAGTCATACTTAGCACCGTTCTTAGCGAGGTAATGTGCTAAACCAATGTATCCTATACCCAAAGATCTACGGTTGATTGTAGAGTGTTTTGCTGCCTTTACAGGATACTGTTGATAGTCTATCAATGCATCTAATCCTCTGACTGCAAGATCACATAAATCATCTAGTTCTTCAAGTCTATTAATCTTACCTACGTTGATAGCAGATAGAATACACAATGCAATCTCACCATCACCATCAATATGTTGAATGGGGTCTGTAGGTAATGTGATTTCCTGACATAGGTTACTCATATTAACCTTGTCTTTGAATGATGAGTGACTATTACAATGATCTATATTCATCAAATAGATACGACCAGTCTCTGCTCTTTCCTTAAGCATGTTAAGGATTAATGTCTGTGCTTTAACAGTCTTCTTAGGAACTGTTTCATCCTGTTCATACTGCTCATACAATTCATCAAACTCTGGTAGACCAAATGCCTCATACAAACCTGGTACATTGTGTGGTGAAAACAAAGTAATGTCTCCATCAGATATGAACCTCTTGTAAAAGAGACCACTTAACTGAATACTATAGTCTAATTTTCTAACCCTATTATCTTCTGTTCCTTTATTGTTCTTGAGAACAATGATGTCTTCTATTTCTTGGTGCCAGATTGGGAAGTGGACAGTCGCTGATCCACCTCTAATGCCATTTTGAGTGCAGCATCTGACAGTTGCTTCAAACTTTTTGAGGAACGGTACAACACCTGTGTGTTGAACTTCTCCACCCCTGATTTTACTGTTGATCCCACGGATCCTACCCGCGTTGATACCAATACCTGCCCTTTGAGCGACATATTTGCCAATAGCCATATCACTGCTAAAGATACTATCGAGGGTGTCATCAGAATCAACCAAAACGCAACTTGCAAATTGACGAATGGGGGTTCTAACTCCTCCCATGATCGGTGTTGGGATGTTGATTTTGTGTTTTGAGATTGCGTCATAATACTTTTTAATGTACTCGAGTCGATAGAACTTATCATCATCTTGAAAGAGAGTTGCTGCCACCATCATATACATGAATTGTGGTGTCTCAAAGACCTTACCAGTGCTACGATCTTGTACAAGATATTTATCTACTACCTGACGTATACCTGCATAGGTAAATAGGTAGTCTCTATCATGATCAATGTAAGAATCTAATAGTTCCCACTCTTTATCAGTAAACTTCTTTACTATTGAGGAGTCATAGAGACCCTTCTCAATACAAAGATCTACATGTGATCTTAAAGTAGGATGTTTATCTGGATGTCCTTTATATACTTCCTTTCTTAATCCAAATAAAAGAAGTCTAGCAGCAACATACTGATAGTTAGGGTTCTCTAATGTAATTAAATCATTAGCAGAACGGATAAGAATTTCTTGAATGTCTTCTGTCTTAATACCATCAAAAAACTGTAGACCAGAGTTCATTTCTACTGCAGATTCAGAGACACCTGCAAGACCTCTGCAAGCATGTTCTACTATGTGGTGTACTCTTTCTAAATCTAAGGGTGCAGTCTCACCATTTCTCTTAACTACGTTTGTCATACTTTTTTCCACTCAGATAATTTGATTTTTGCTTGAAGTCCGTGGTATGTATTAGATTCTACCAGAGACTGAACGTTATGTCCAGCTAGATGCATGTCATTAATATCCTTTTGTTGTATTTGTTTTGGCCATATTACTACCTTGTCTCCTCTATCAACGGTGGTTGAGATTCGTTTGACGATTTCTCTGTTACGAGGTTCGTTATCATAAACCCAAATATAATCGCTCCAATTATACGACCTAGGATCAATGTCGGAGCCAGCCATGCCAACCGAGTTTTCCAAGAAGAGCGAGTCGAAGGGTCCTTCGACGATGTAGACTTTTTCATGTGGATTAATTCTATGGAGTCCATATACTTTTGATTGATTTTCATCCAACATGATAGTGATATATCTTAGTTGGTCTTTGGGGTCGAGGGATCGTCCTTGGAATCCGAACCATCCTTCATGATATCCTCCATCTTCTTTTTCGCTTGGTTTAATGAATGGGATAACGATCCTAGGTTTATCGTTTTTGATTTGAGTAAACGATGGTTTGTTTTTGTTAACCCAAGTACAGAAGTCTTTTGTGTAAAAGAGTTCGTTCCAAAATTTTTTAGGAATTTGTCTATCTGCAAGATATTTTACGGCAGGGTGCTCATTATTTAGAGAAGAAATACTTTCGAGATCTTCCTTCTTCTTAAAAACTGGTTTGTTAAATTTTGGTTTAGGAACATACGATCCTTTACCTGTTGTTCCACTCTTATATCTCTCCATGATGTACTCATCATAGAGATCAGGAGCGTTGTCTTTAAGAAAATTAGGTAGAGTTCTACCAACACCGCAGTTATGACACTTGTAAACTAAATCTGTTTTTACACGAAAAAAATACCCCCTTGCCTTGTTCCTGTGTTTCTGTGAATCACCACAGTAAGGGCATCGGAAGTTGTATACGTCTGTTTTCTTCCTGACAAACTTCTCTAGTCTGTTAGAAAGTAGATTTACATAATGTGCATCAACAAATTCAGTCACTAAGATGGACGGTATGTCCGCTTATCATACTTGTATTGTTATTATTTGTCAAGTTTTTAATGAGGGCTTGTCCTGGTGCAGACACGAGGAAAGATACAACAGTAAGAGCACCAAAAATAGACCACATCTTTTTTTCAATGAGTCTAAGACGGTCATCAACCTTACGTATATCTCTTTCGCAACCTTTCTTAATTGCATTTGTTTCTCTATTAATATCTCTGTTTAAATTATCTAACTTCTCGAACAAAACTTCATCTACTTTGTCTTGCTTATCTAATTTCTCATTGTGTACAGCAAGAAGTTGACCCATCTTCACACTGTTTTCTTGAAGAGTGTCAACTACTTTTTCGAGTCTCTCTATTATTGCTGCATTTATGTCAGACATTACCTTGTCTCGTCTTGTTCTGTCCCTGCTCTCGCTTGTTTCTTTAAACTTTGTGTCTTCATTTGTAGTTGCTTCTGAAGTTGTTGCTTCTTCAGCTGAACCTTTTTCTTTTCTATTGCTACCTTAGCTTGTGCTTGTTGATTCTTGAACTTCTGTTCTAATTCTTCTTTAGCATACAGACGTTTGTTTGCCTGTGCAGTGGTGTCAACGTTTTTCATGTGTGCCATACGCTTGTCCATAAAGAACTTAGCAGCATTAGCAGGTAATATTCTTTCAATCTTGATGTCTCCTCTGTAACGAGGGTTGATCAACAGACGAAGTTTCTGTGTCAGTTGTGCAGGTGAATTTGCATATACTATAGTTTCACCGACCTTTGGTATATTAACTTTATATTGAAATAATCTAGAGCGACCACTCATATCAATAGGGCGATCTATTTCATTATCTTCTTTAATCTTCTTTCGCTTTGCCATCTTTTTTCTGAACTTCATAACAGGATCGAAACCTGCAACAGGACCTTTGGCATTAGCACTACCGCTAAAACCTCCTGTACCCGTTGTCATCATTTCTTCGTTCATATGTTTGTAAGCTCGTCGTTGATGTCTTCATCTACATCCAAGTCGGGAAGCATCCCTACTGGATATTTATTCAAATAGATTAATATAGTTTTGAGTATTGACCAATACTCTCGTTCAAGTCTATAAAAGATAAGGGGAGTTGCTGCCTCGCCAAATACATTATAAAGGATGATAAGATGGTTAATAATAAGATGAGTCCTCAACGGACCCCCTCTAACATAACGTTTTAAGAGTCGTTTTAGATACTTAAAACGCTTCATGTCTTCATCAAAATCCTCACGTGTGACACAATGAGGATTCTCATAATGTTTGATGGCGAACAGAATGTAGGTCTCCTCATTCAGTTCGTCAAATTTCATTTATTAAGTTGTAGTAATTGTCTTGGTAGAACCAGAACCACCTGCTCCGACTGTATCACCTAGAACGAATACTTTGTCTGATGCGGTAGAAGTACCTGCGTCAACGATTGTTCCAGAGATTGTTTGAGCACCAATAGTATGTACCTTACTTGCTGCAGCACATGTAAAGTCAAACTCGATACGGTTAGTACCTGTTCCTCTAGCATATGTAGCAGTAATACTAGCACTATCAGTAGTATTGGTTACCACAAGAGTAGCACCTGCAGTTACATCAACTAGCTCATTGTAGATAACTACAACAGTTCCAGTCGCTGCTGCTGCGTATGTACTCTCTTCAAAGAATACTGCAGTAATATCAGCACCACCTAGGGTGTTGGTTCCTCTTGAACCTGCTCCAACCAAACCATCAACTGCGACTAAAATCTCATCCCAGTATTCTGATTGATCTCCTTTCTTATAGTGACGAAGAACCCAACCTTGTGCGGTTGCAAAGATATTTGATGGATCAACTGCTCCACCCCTTACAGCCCACTTTGGCTTTGCTTCATCAGCATCGGTTACACCGTATAGTGCCATTTTTTCAGTACTCCTAGCTTATTCCTATCTGAGATTATTTATAAAAAATAGGGGTTCAAGACCCCCTATTTTGGTATGTTTAACTACGTGTTTGCAAAGCAGACTTAACTGTCTCTAGTAGTTTGTCATCAGCAGTAGTTTTAGTCAGTTTAACTGCCTTTTCCAGAACGATAATGCAAAGGTCGATGAGTTTTTCACCCAACTCTCCGTCATCTGGAATTTTATTTACTGCGTCTGCAACAATTTTCTTAGCGAATGGTAGTAGAAATGATAGCATGATCTAATAATAATTACTTCACACTATATATGAGACTAAGCGTATGTTTTTTTACCACCCTTCATATAACCTTCGCCCTTCTTATCTTTGAACTTAATTCCTCTAGGGTCTCTGATCTTTTCTTTTGCTTTTTTACCTTTAGCAACAATCTCTGCATACTTTTTCTTGCCATGCATCATGATGCCTTTCTTCTTTTTCAGTTCAGCTTCCTTTTTCTTTGATGCCTCTCTATATTTCGCGTCATCAAAGGTATCACCATACTTCTCTTTAAGTACAACTGGATTAAATTCGTCGGGTAGTATATTCATATCTCTATTATAGCACCTAAGTTCCTAAACCGCGACCTTTCTTCATGTTTTCTTTGCTACCGTATCTAGCTTTGGTTTCGATATACCCTTTGGTATCCTTACCATAACCCATTTCCTTAGCATCTTTCTTCAGTTGCTTCTTATCATCTGCTGCCTTCTTGTATTTACCAGTTCCTGCAGTAGATTTCGCACCTTTAACTTTCTTAGACTGTTTACTACCCTGTCGCATGATGGCATTCTTACCATACTTGCTTGTAATTTTTGATAGCACTGAGTCTAATGCTGCGTCTTTTCTCTTTGGAGAGGTAGGTTTTTTAGTCCCGCCCTTTACGTAGTTACCAGTTTCTTTTTTATATCTGGTTGCTTCGTCAACCGTTTTGTCAAGTTTTGTCTCTTCTGTTGTCTTTTCTGAGATTTTTTCTTGACTACCATAGACATTCTCCTGAGTTTGTACACTATCTATAAGACTTAAGGATGAGAACTTTTCTAGAGTGTCGCTCTCATTACACTTCCACTTTCTAAGTGACTTATTAATTCTTGAATCTGGATCTCTTGCAGTCTTAGCTGAGGTAAGTTTCTTTTTCATACCTTTCATTCTCTTACAGAATGAATTTTGTCTGCCTTCTGCCTTACCACCTTTCTTTGGATTAGGGTCAGTTACAGGTGCTTTGAGATCTGAACCAGGATTTTCTTTCTCGTAAGACTTTCTTCCTTTTTCATTAAGTCCACCAGAGGCAGACTTACCTGACTTTTTTGTCCATGCTGCTCCCTCCATCATCTCTTTTAGTTTCTTTCTTGCTGCAGCTTTTGCTTTTAAACGAGCAGTTTTCTTATGAGGATACATTGTGTCTATAGTATGACTCCTCTGTGGATATGCACTACCACTATGTCCTGCCTTAGTTCCCTTAGTTTTCTTTCCTCTGTCTGCCTTATGTCTCTCTCGTCTTTCTTTTTGTTCACGTTCTGGTTTAGCCATACCCATACCAGATTTATTCATAGCAGAGGTTGTATTTCTTCTTGCTCTCTTACTTCCTGTTTCACCTTCTATGAATGAATTATCATACTTATGACCCTTACTTTCCTTTACTGTTGGAGGAGTACCTACAGACATTATGGCATCCTTTTTCTTCTTAGCTTTCTTAACAAATGCTGCCATTGCACCTTTAGGTTTACCATCACCCTTGAATATACCGTATGATGTTCCTTCCATTTCTACATCTTCTCTCTTGTATGCAGGAACCTTTGCACCTTTAACACCTCTACGTTCTTTGTGCTCTTTCCGACGTAGTTCTATTGTCTTACCTCTCTTACCTTCTGGGTCAAACATACCAGGATCATCATGACCAGGTCCTTTTCTTCTATAGTTTCTGATAGATGCTTTACCATAATCACTACGTCCTTTATCTACCTTTGCTTCATCAACAAACTTGACAGGCATTGATACTGTTCCTTTACCTGGCACATACTTTGTAGTCCTAGGTTTCTTAGGATCATCACTCTTAAAATCCTTGTGAAGTTTGTTGTATGCTTTCTTAGTCATCTGAATGACTTCTTTTAATCCTCTAGTTTTCTTACCTCTTCTCTCTGCATGATCTGCTCTTCTATCTTTTCTAATACCACCACCTAACTCTAGAGATCCATGTGGATTACCATATCTCTTATCTCTAACAGTTGCTCTCTTATATTCTGGTGTCTTCATATCAACCTTTGCTTCATCAATGTCTTCCTTACGACGTTTTGAATCGCACTTCATACAATCACAGTCATCACCGTGATTCTTTTTCAAATCAACATCATCCCCAGAACCTTCAGTTATGTCTTCTTTTTTGGGATTGATTTTGACTTTAGTTTTCTTTTCAGATAGAGATTTAAAACTAAGCATTATTTTTTTCCTAATCTTTTTTCAGCTTGCTTCTTGTATAAACGTTTTGCTTGTTGTAATTTAGACACTGCCTTCTCTTTATCACCTGCATGTGCTGCCTTTCCTCTCTCTATGTCTGCCTTTTTAGAAGCTTTGAGTGCTAGGTCTGCAGATATCTCATCAATTTGTTCTACCTCTTCTTTCTTACAATCAGGTACTGCTCTACCATCTTTCATCTTAGTTGTTGTTGCTGTATAACCTTTCCAACAAGACTTCTTCTTAGGATCTCTACCAATATTCTTACGTGCTGTTGCTAGTGTAGCTTCATCTATTTCTACCTCTTCCTTACGAGTATCTTTCCCATCAGGTTTTAGACCTTTCTTCTTTTGAATAGCATTATGAACTGCTCCTGCATGTTCTTCTGATCCACTTTCGATCTTACCATCACCATCGTAATCTTTCTTTGCTTTCTTTTCAGCTATGTCTTGCACCTGACGATATGCATCGCTCATATCAGGTAATTGTATGTCAGTAAAGGTCTTCATTGTCATTGCAGTACTTTCTCCTTTTTATTTATCTTCTTTAGAAATTGTCCTGGCGTTAATTTACGCACGTAAGCATCTAAACTATCTGTTCCAAACTCACGTGTAGCAGGTTCAGACCATTGGGATTCATCAAAATCTGTTTCCACTAAGTCTTTTAACCAACTGCGAAATATATTATCATGCTCATCAATAGAGATGACGTAATTGCTGCCACGACTAACAACTTTAGAAATGATCCCTGTGTTGAGGTTCTCGACATAGCTACCTATAGAAAATAGTCCTTCTGTGAGGTATGCTTCACGCAACCCCTTCGGATCTAATTTAGGTGCTATCTCATATAAATGAAACGAAACTTCATTAAAATCATCTACACACTCTTCAACTTTCATTGCTCCTTTGAGTGTATTAAACAGTTCCTGTCTGTCTTTTGGTTTTAATCCTTTAGGACATCCCTTTTCAAACTCAGCGTAATTATTTTCAGATGCCAACTTACGTTGTTTAGATGCAGACATACCTTCTATGCCTTCACCATCAGGATCTCTATCACCTGCTGATGTTACCATTATATTTTCAAATGTATAAGCTTGTCCATTATATTTCTGTGCTAGTGAATTAAACTCACTAACTCTATCACCACCTACAATAATATTAACATCACTATATCCTTCTGAGTCTAACGCTTCCAGAACATCAAATATTGTACGCATTTCTTCATTAGAGACAATAGCGTTCGTATGATCTGGGTACGCCTTATGCATAAACTTAACCTTCGTCGAAGGGTCAAGGGGATTCTTCTTATCATCCTGCGTCCTTGAGGGGTATATTCGATACTCTCCATTTTTTGCACTCTCTGCTACTTTTTTTATGAGTGCCTCATGTCCTGTAGTTGGAGGATTAAATCTTCCAAAAGTAATAGATATGCTACCTTGATCGACCTGACCATCGCCAGATGTCGTTTCTTCTCCTCCATTGGTTGCATCTCCTGCTGCTAATTCTGCTGCTGTAAGTCTTACAAGCTTCCCTGCTTTTGACATGTGTGTTACATTGCCAGCTTGATCGGCATACTTTCCGTAACCCACGTGTCTAAGATTTCGTTTTTCTGCTTCCTTTGCTGCCATTGTTCTTTCTGCTTCAGCAAGGAATAAACTAAATTTCTTCATTTATAATAGGAATGAGGTCGCTCTCAAATATTATTTAGGCTAAAGTGAAAACATACCTGGTTGTGCCTCTAGATAATGCCTTGGATAGAATTTATATACTTTAGTACCTTGAGATGAACTACTAGCAACCTCAAGTTTATATCTGATCTGCATGATAAAGTTTTCTTTACCTGCTAATTTCTTACCAGTATCATCTGCACGATATATTTTAACAGTAGGACTACCTGTCTTAACTAGTTCAGTAGTATAACGTCCTTGTAGTAGTTGTTCTTTGAACTCTTCATTGATAACAAAACTTTTAACCTCTTTTTCACTCTCAAATTTAACTAGTTCAGTCTCTACATTTCTAGACAATCCAAATACAATATAGTCTGCAAACTTTTTCTTTACATCTGATGCAAAGTTTGCGTTCAATCCTTTCTCAAGTGTTCTTTGTGCCTGTTCATATACAACCTTTGCTGATTCTTTTAAGTTATCACCGCCACCAGTTTTCTCAGCATCTTCTCTACTAGAATATTTCTTAGTATATACTTCATTATCAAAGAACTCAGTTAATTTCTTCTCATATATTGCTTGAGATTCTTTAACACTCAGTCCCATCTCACCAAATATATTGACAAACTTATCAAATCCTAATCCAGATACCTGATGAAACTGTTCACCACCAGATACTTTAAGAGAGTAATCTGTAGTCTTATATTTTTTATCTTTTGATTTTATTTCTACCTTAACGTCTGCCTTAGTACCTTTCTGATCTTCTGTTCCTGCTGCTATTACTTTTATAGTATCATCTTTGACATTGAGAGATAGATCTTTTGATTGTATATTAATCTTTTGATTACCATTAACAAATCTAATAGCACCATCCCTAAGATCAGTTACCTTTTTCCAGTTCTCTTTCTTCTGTAGAAATGCTGTTGCCTTTGCAGGTATAGAAACACTAACTGATACAGTATCCATAATTGCACTGCCAACATCATTTACTTTTTTCTTATATCCTCTCTTCATCATTTCAGTGAGAACCTTATCAACATCTTTACCTTCCACTAGAGGTAGTTTCCTCTCAGTTTTTTTCTCCATCCTCTTAACAAATCTTGCTGCTACTGCTGCTGCAAAAAATGCTTCAAATAAATCTCCTCGGTTGGCATCAATCTTTGCCTTCGCCATCGTTTTTATTTTTATTTATTTCATCTAAGTCATCTAATGCCTTACTTGACCAGTATACTTCTGGTTCTTCCTCTTGTGTTTTGTATGCCCACTCATCTGTATGTCCTACAGACCACCACTTAGGTAGTGTCTCTACTGCATAGTTTTGTGTACACACCTTGAAATCAGGTATCTTTAGATTATCATTATCAACTAAACTGTTATCAAAGAACTGACATCTATTGTTAGGTTGTGCAGCAAACTGACCATTGTCTAGTGCTATAATATTAAATGTCTTATGTTCTGGATCATGTTCTGAGAAGTTTGTATCTAATACAGAGAAGTCAGGATGTGCAGTATCAATAGTAAACTCATACTCTCCTGCATGCATCTTTCTATCCTTACCAAAGAACTGACATCTACCTAGTATAGGTTTTTCTACTACAGTAATATTATAATCAAAACAATCCCATAGTTCTAATACATCTAATGGTAATTGATTGTCCCAATCTATATCTTCTTTCCATACAAATGCACTCAATGGTAACTTGTCAAACAGTGCACCGTAGTCAGTTAGTAATGTCTCAAAGTATAATGCCTTTGCCTGTATGCTTCGTACAGAAATCCATAGACCAGGTGTCAATTCACCGTATCCTTTCTCAAGATCATATAGATATTCTTTCTTCACCCAGACTTTTCTAGGTGGTAGAGGATGAACTAGGTATGCCATTATTTGTGATGAAACACTTCTACATATGATTCACATTTAGGGCAAGTGAAACTTGACCAGAAATCATATTCAGACTCATCTCCATCATTCAACTCATCCATGTCAAAATCTGATCCCCAGATCAACTCAGTGCCACAGTGCCAACAGTTCATAGATCTCCTTCCTTTCTATTTTCTGAGTAATGAACATCAAACTCTCCACCAGGATATCTACTTTTTAACTTATCTACATTCATTTCTATAACCTCTTCTGGTGATATATCTAATACTATACATGCCTGTATAAAATACCACATGATATCACCTAGTTCACGTTTCATGTGAGTTAGATTCTCTTCAGTAACTGGTTTACCTTGAAATAATATCTTCTTTACTATCTCAGTAAATTCTCCTGACTCTGCACACAATCCAAGTGCAGCAGTTAATGCTCTATGTGAAGAGAAGTCTTTATAATCTAATTCTCTTAAACGATCTTGGAAATGACCACTGTACTTACTTTCATTAGATGTTACAGCGTTAACAAACTTTGTATACTTTAGGAAATCAATCATACTTTAATTCAGCGAAGGATTTTTTACCAGAAATTTTCTTAATGATCTTATCTTCAACACCTGCGTCAACGAGATCTTTCTGTGCTTCATCAACATCATACAACCTCATCTTAGATCTGTCAATACCTAAACAAAATCTTTTGTTTAAAGTAGGATCATAGTATCTATTCTTTAATTGCTTGACCATTATTTGATTCTGTTCTTCCAATTCCTCCGTAGAAATAAGAGCAAACATAAGATCAGCAGTTGCGGGAAGCCCAAAACTTTCGCTTGTATCAGTAAGATCAACATCACTACTCCCAAAGCCAGAACGAGTCGTCTGAGTAGCGGAGACGATAGGTACATTAGTTTCAACTGCAAGACCACGGAGTTCTTCTGCGATTGCTTTGACATAGGTATACGAGTTTACTATAGATCCTTTATACCTCTGAGAGGCACAGATATTTAGATAATCAATGAATATAATATCAGGTTTAATATTTCTCTTCAGTTCTAATTCATTTAATAATGATTTAAAATGTCCTACATGTGCAGATGCTGTAGGATATTCTTTGATAATTAATTTACCTTGAGTCTTCTTACTTAATGCAGATATTTTATTCTCGTACATTGCTCTTGGTAAGTCATGTAATTTTTGAATAGGAACGTTCAATAGATTAGCATCTATTCTTTCGGCAATCTTTTCCTCTGCCATCTCCATAGTAATATAGAGAACGTTCTTACCTTGGAGCAAACAACTACTAGTGACATGGCACATAAAAAGAGACTTACCCACACCAGTCCCTGCAAGAGCAACATTGAGAGTCTTGTTAGGAAGACCACCTTTTGTAATCTTGTTAAAGAACTCCAGATCAAAAGGAATCTTTTCTTCTTTCTGATGATAGAAGTCGTATCTTTCTTCGTAGTTCTGTAAGTAATCATGACCTACATTTTGGTCAAACGACACACCTAATGCATCACTTAGTATCTGTGGAATAGCCCCCTTATCCCTCTTTTCATCCTGTCCATCTGCGATCTTGACACTCTCCATAAGTGAGAGATAAATCGCCCTTTCCTGACACCACTTTTCCGTTGAATCAATGATCCAATCCAGTTCTGCTTTCTCATTGGATAAGCCACTTAATACCTCCATAATATCTTTGAACTGACTCTCTGATAAATCAGTTCTTTCTTGACACTCAATACTCAATGCATTCAGAGAAGGCAATGCATTGTAATTAGAAATATACTCATGGATTTCAGCGAAGATTATCTTGTATGATCGTACAGTAAAATAATCTGACTTCAAGAAAGGTAATACCTTGCGGGTAAACTCTTCATTTGATATCAGATTATTCAGTATGGTAACTTCTAGATTCATGTGTAGTGTAAATAAGAACCAACAATGTATTTTTGAGATGACACTGGTGGTAGTCCTGAGTGTCTATACTGCCAATTAGCAGGGAACAAAAGTATTCTACCACATTTCGGTTTTATTGCAACATCAAGTTTAGGAAAATTTGTTTCTCCTCCTTCTTCTACATCATTTAGATATAGAAACATAACAAGAAACCTTTTAGCAGAAGCATAGTCTCCAACATCAACATGATCTTTGAATTGATCTTTACCATTATTATCATACATCTTCATACGGAACTGTTCAAATCCGTACTGTGCAGGAAAGTCAGGTCCTACATCCAAATAATTAATATAACTTTTAGCACTTACAGTTAAGATGTCAGATAGTCTTGCTTGAATAGACATCCATTTAGGATCTTTATTCAAATACCTTTCTGATATATTTAACTCTCGGAAAGTTGGTCGCTGCTCTCGATCAACATATATGCTGTCGGATTCATGAAACGTGTTAATGATAGTTTCACAAAAAGACTTATCAAGTTTGTCATCATATGTCTTAATATAATCTGATAATCTAGTTGCCATAACTAAACTCTTTGGCAGCAGCTACGTCTAGTTTCTCCATTATCTCTTCGGTGAAATATGTTTCTGGATCCTTAAGTATTGCAGAAGGATATACACTGCTATCACCAACAACGATCCTATTTCCTTTGCGTTCAAAGATTCCATACTTCTCACCTAATTCTAAGAGTCCATAGTATTTGTCTAGACCTCTTTCATCATAGAACAGTCTAGTTTCTATGTCGGAGTTTTCTTTTGTAAGTCTACTTTTAGCCGTCTTAGCCTTAATAATGTTACCAACAACTTCCGTCTTATCCTTTTCTTTTTTCTTAGAAAGATAAATGATCGTAGACGCGGCGTACTTGAGACCAGAGCCTCCTCCCATTTCTTTAGTAGGGATATAAGATCCGACGACATCATAAGTGTGATTTGTAACTATTAAGGGAACATTTGCTTTTCCAAGTTTTAAAGTTAAAACTCTAAAGATTGACTTAACAATTTGAGCACGAGTCATGTCTCGTGTTTCTTTACCTGCTTCAGCGTCTTCAACTTCTTTCGTTGTGGAAAGCATACCAAGAGAGTCTAACACAAACATTAATGGTTTGCGATCACTCTGTTGAAGGTATTTATCTAAAATTCTTATTGCTTGAGTTCTAAATTCTTGGACAGTAGTAATAGGAACTATCAACATACGTGATGAGTCTATACCTCTACTCTCTATTAACTCTTTAGAAAGGGCAGATTCGGACTCGAAATATATGACACCAGAATCGGAATCAGACTCAAGAAAATGCTGAACGATGCCGAGACAAAAATAAGTCTTACCAGTACTTGACTCTCCTGCGAGAGCAGTGATCTTGTTTCCTGGGATACCTCCATAGATCGACCCAGATAATAGAGCATTAAATACATGGCTACCAGTGTCGATAAAACCGCTTGTATCACCAGCTGAAACTCCGTCGCTGACAAGTGCAGCATATTCATTGTCAATCTCCGTTGCTACATCTTTGAGAAAATTCATGTTAAGGGGAACGTTTAGTAAGTTTAGTGATGTGATTAGAACGTTGCTTGGATTTTTCAAACCAACGTGCTTCTACCTCATCGTGAAATTCCTTTTCTTGCATGTGCTCACCTGCACCAAATGCTTTTTTATATTCAACAATAAAAATAGTCATCCAAAAAGAAACTCCAAACTTGCTACCTTTTCCGACTTCCATCCTATTGTATCTAATATAACCTTTATTGGGTCAAGGAAACTCTTCTCAAATTGTAACTCATAATCCACCTGTTTGTCAAGTCCAAACTCCTTTGGGAAGGTGCTGATGAATGACACTACATTTTCTCCAAACTTATTAGGTGTTTTTAAATAAACGAATTTAATTTTTTCACCGTCTTGTATAAGGGGATATTTGTGCATTAAGTTATTCTTCTTATTGTAGTGGTTGTATAACAACGCACCACGAACATGAATGGGTGTTCCTTTACTATAGATACTGGATGGGTTCGCCCATTTATTTATCCCATTGCATCCTCTGGGGAATGATATATCTTCAACAGGTAACTCGTTGAAGTGATCTTTAAAGTTTGCAATGAACTCCTGTGCTGCCTCTTCTCCTTCATTCATGATAACAGTCAAGCACTCTTTAATTTTCTCTCTGCATGCACCAGGTGTACTAGACTTGACCGCTTCAATACCCATAACTTTTAGTTTAGGTTGATCAAATCTTACACCTTCTATGTCCCATGCATTTAAAATATATCTTTTCTTTGCAGTCCATATACCTTTGTTGGCAATGGTCTCACGTTTCATAAACATCTTCTGGTCATAAGCGTTTACGTAGTTGGCCAACGCTTGATAAGAATCCGAAATATATTTCTCAAATTCCACATCACACACCTTATCAAGGAAGCTAACGATGACTTTATCATCCTTCTCTCTCCCCTTGTATACACTTTGAACCAAAGGACCGAGATTAAGATATATGCTATCAGTATCACTTGCAATGACATAATCTATATCCTCCGTCTTAAGAATCTTGTTTAGATATTTATTCATACGACCTTCAATCCAACGGATAGAAACCTGACCAGATAGAGTAATAGCTTCTGCGTTGGCAAGGTTGTAATAGCGAAAGTATTGATTACCAATAGCACCATAAGCACTATTAAGTTGGATCTTTCTCGCCATCTGAATGTTATTAAACTTGGAGATATCTCTTTGTAGTTTATCAGTCGGTGCTTTTTCATATGCTTGTTTTGCTGCGAGCATTTTCTTTTTATAGATCGTACGTTCTTTGTAGATCTTATCCATCATCTCAGGTAGGAAACCTTGTATGTCTTTACGATACTGTGCACCATTGGCACATACACATACATCATCTTCGATGGTTATCTCTTCATTTAAAATCCTTTCAACGCTCGCACTGGGATGTCTAGTCTCCCAGAGTGTTTCTGGCGAGATATTGTACTGCATGATAAGGTGAGGATACAGACTATTAAGGTCAAAACTAACCACCCAATCATACTTTCCTGGTATCGGTTCTTTAACATAGGCACCTGCATACTTTTCATCTTTCTTTGCACCCTTCTTAGGGGGGACAACAATATTTCTATCAGTAAGATAGTTGTAGATCATTGTATCCCACATACGAACCTGTGAGTACACATCTTCAAAGTTAACCTTGGCATCATAACTCATAGTTATGGCAAGATCTAATAACTTCATCTTCTCTTCAAGACGATCAATCAATTCTGTATCTTGAATGTTATATTCAATAAACTTCTGCCAATCTGATGTATAGAAATCTTTAAAGTTTTCATACTCACTATGGTCAACCTTACGTTGTCCTAACTCGACATGAGCGATGTGATCAAGTCGATAGGATTCTTGGTTACTATAAGTAAACTTACGGTAAAGGTCGAGATAGTCAAGAATGTTAACCCCACTAACATCATAAGCATAGTTCTTGCGTCCTTGGACATAAACTTCCCTCTCATTTGCACGATTCCAAGGTGAAATAGAGTTCATCCATTTGGAACCTAGGATTCTTTTAACCCTACGACATATGTATGGTACATCATAAAGGTTTACATTCCATCCTGTCAAGATATCTGGGGTGTGTTTCACCCACCAGTCTATGAAATGCATAAGCATCTCACGTTCAGTATCAAATATAAACTTCTGGTGTTCTGTATTAAAATCTTTGACTGCCCAGATGTAAAACTTTTTAGTCACCATATCTTTAATGGTGATTGATAGCATTTCTTCTGCTGCTGCTTCTACATCAGGGAAACCGTTTTCGCATTGAACCTCGATGTCCATTGCGTACATCTTTATCTGATTGACATTGTAATCTACGTCATCAGGAAACTCTTGTCTAATATATTGATATACGAAACGTTCATACCCATGAACTTCAAAACCTTCTACACCATCATACTGACGAATAAATTCTCTACCTTCTCTTGGTTTGTCAAACTTAACAGGTGAGACATATCTTCCATCAAGAGTTTGAAACTTCTCTTTATTTTTTGATAAGACATATAATGTAGGAGAAAAATGAGAACGGAACTGCACAGGTTTTCCATTCTCATATCCTCTATACAGGATTGTATCTCCTGCTAGTTGGATGTTAGTATAAAACTTGCTCACTGTTTTTTGTAAAGTTTCTCAATAGCAGGACTAGGATCAAGTATAGTCAAGACTGTCTCGGATGTCAAGAACATGTCACGTTGGGATGTGAATGATGGAAATGGTCTTATCTCTGTATCAGAAATAATCTCAAAACAATTTTCAATCAATAAGCTTGGCTCCTCGTCCAGCTCCGTCACCTTCCCCAACAGGTATTCCTTCCTTTGTCTCAATAAGATCACTTTGATCTGCTGTTGTAGCATCTCCTCTTCCACTGTCTGCCTCCACTAGATGATTGTACTTTTTAATAACCTCTGGATAAGTTTCGTATGCTGATACGACTTCATCCATCTTTATCATAATTTTTTTAGATACTGATAAAGGTGCCCAAGGTCTGAAATGAATTTGGGGATCAGGAAGTTGTTGAACCTCTGGTTGTGCATCTGTTTCGATAAGAACTCTAGGTTCATCAACACCCTCCAACCATACATTGTATGGATGTGATAATTGAAACGCAACAGGTTCTTCTGGTTTTTCTTTAGTAGTTACCTCATAAAGATCGCAAATGATGTCTTCACCATTTTTTGTTCTTACGATTCTTACGCTCATTTTCTCTCCTTTCGATTTCGTAGATAGAATTTTTAATGATGTCCTTCAGAACTCTGGTTTCAGATTTGTTGTATTCTTCTGCCAAAGGTCTAACGTATTTCATTATATCACCAGACATGTCACTTGGCAAGTCTAAAGTTATTAAATCGTAATCACCTGTATAATTATTAGGTTTACAATTCAAGTAGTAATTCATAGTTTATTCCAATAGAAAAGAGACCCCTTGGAGGTCTCTTCAGTTGTATACTATATATCACTTTAGAATGACTTGAGGACACTTAAGTAAGATAACTGCTTTTGCTTGGAGTTTAATATCTCCAGACTGTTCAATCACTTTCTTAACTTCCTCTACTCCATACTCTGCACTAGCATCACTGTACGCCATTAGCAATGACTTGTAATCATCGTGCCCTTCTTGAGCATATTCACAGAAGTTTCCTCCCATGAACATTAGAAGTGAAGTAAGAGTCAATTCAATCATACTAGGATTATATACTTATTTGCCGATCTTGTCAACAGCTGATCTTGCTTTATCAAGAATGTCACCCTTAAGAGGAACGAATCCTAACTTAGGTGCTTTGTCCTGATACTCATCACTCAATAGAGTTGATAGAGTTGTCTTGATTGCTTCAGTGTTTCTACCATTACCAGTTTCATATGCAAGTATCCAAGTCAATGTAGCAATAGGATATGCTCCTTCTGCCTCTGGATTTGGATTTGTACCTGCAAGGTTCTCATCTAACTCAATACCATTAAGTGCCTTTGCTCCTGCATCAACTGATGGTTTTACAAAGTCACCCCACTTGTTTTCTAATGCTGCAGGTCTTACATCATCATCAATATAAGATTGGTTTACATAACCGATAGCACCAGGTGTATTCTTAATCACTCCTGCTACTCCTGCATTACCTTTACCACCCACACCTGTTGGCCACGCTACAGATTTACCTGTACCTAGTGTCCAAGTTTCTGAGAATGCTTGCATACTATTAGTAAATGCCTTGGTAGTTCCAGATCCATCAGATCTATGTGCCCAAGTCATCTTCTGATCATCACATCCAACTTCTTTCCAGTTAGTGATAATACCCATAGCAACTTCAACTGCCTGTTGTTGAGTTAACTTAAGGTCACAGTCAGGATTGTTATAACCAAAAGCAATAGTTCCACCTGTCATAGGTATCTGAACTAGACCACGTTTTACTTTGGCAATGTCACTATCTTTCATAGGATCATCAGACGCACCAAAGTTTACTGTCTCATCAATAAATGCTTTTCTTCCACTACCAGAACCAACTGCCTGATAGTTTACTCTTGCTCCACCAGATTTTGCTACGTCTGAGAACCAACGAGTATAGATCTTAGATGGGAATGATGCACCTGCACCACTCAATCTTGTTCTTGCTTCTGCTACAGGGGTCAGTGCGAATAGACCGAGCAGGGCAACTGCGAATGCTTTCATGAGTTTTAAAAAATAAACCTTAATATCTAGTCTACATTAACTGTATCTTAAACTACATTTTGTCTAAAGTTAACCATTCTCTGTCTTGGAATGTAACACCTTTAACACCCCTTGAAGGAAAACTTACTGATAGTCTATCATCTTCAGAAGTTGCAAGATGCGGATAGTATTTTGGAATCCACACAGCATCACCTGGTAGTAACGTTACATCTAGTGCAGGAGGTTTATCCAAATCTAGATTTACCCAATCTTTTCTACTATCAGGTATAACATCCATCTTATCCCATACCTTCCAGTTAGTTGCACCTTCACATTGTACTATAACATTATCATTGTCATCTATGTGAGCACCTAGAGGATGGGGTAAGTCTGGGTTTAGAGTTGCATAGATGTGAGCATCAGTTTGATACCCATATTCTTTTTCTATTTCCTTTGCTAGTTCATTAATCTTTCTGGTAAACCTAGATGCTTCTTTGATATACAGAAACCCAGTTTCCAATACTTCTTTAATAACTGAAGCAGGAACTGAATCTTGTGTAGACCAAGTATCTAAATTCCATTCATATCCTTTTTTTGAATGCAAAAGAACCACCCTGTCGGTAGACATGAGTGGTCTTAAGTTGATGAGGAGTTCTAGTTCTTTCCAACTAAACAGATCCCACCAGTAGTTTTCTTCATGATGTAATTCCATACACCTATTTAGATGTAATCTTTACGTGCATGTTTTTCTGGAACAATTTTCTTTAGCTCTATTGTAAGTAATCCGTTCTCAAATGTAACGTCATCAACTACACAGTCTTCAGATAGTGTCCAAGATTTGTTAAAGTTTCTACGTGCTAGTCCTCTGTGGAAGTACTCTGTGGTTTCTTTATCTTCTGGTTTAGTTCCTTCTACTACTAGTTTTCCATATTCTGTGTAGACTTTTACCTCTTCCTTTTTGAATCCTGCTAGAGCAATCTCTAGTCTAGACTCATGATTATTCAAGTTAATTAAATTATAAGGTGGATAGTTGGAAGAAGGAATATTAAAAAACTGATCGAAGTAGTTGTCTAGTCCAATACTGTTTCTTGAAATCTTATCTAAAAGATCTGGTAAATCGGTAGAGCGATACCTTTCTATTTTTTCCATAATGGTTCTCCTTAAGTAAGCGAGTGTAAATTGTGTCCCCGAAGGCGACAATACTATTTAACCATAGACTCAGGTATAAGCAAACGGTACATTCCGAACATTTCTAGGGGGTTCTCGACACCTATATAGATCAGATAGTTATATCTACTTAGAAGAAAATGAAAAAAGCATTAATCTTTTTCGGTATGATTGGTTTGATGAGTCCAATGGCAGCGAGAGCAGACCTCACTCATAGACTGACTAGCTCTGTTCAACTACAGGTTGATGCGGGCTATACTCAGGTTTCAAGGGCGGGTAACTCTTACAGCACTAGTGGATCTGGTGTTGACACAACTATTACACCGTCAGGTGGTACTGCAGCTAGTAACTTAGGTGGTATCTCTGAGGTCAGTAATGCAGGTGTAGCAACTTTTGCACTTCCTGATGTAGCACAATCAACTCAAGGAAATTCATATAGTTTCACTCAGAACATAACAACTGGTGATGCTATTGTTACTACTGCTGCTGATGTAGGTGATGTATTAGGTTACAGTAACATAGTTTCTACAGCACCTGGTACTGCAGGAGATCTTGCTGGTACTATTGCAACTTCTGGAGCAATGACACTAACAGCAGGTGGATCTGGAACTTCAGCAACTGGACAACTGGTTACAGAAATCACAATCCGATAAAGCGACTATATAATATTATGAAACGTATAGTACTACTAGTAATATGTTTCATGGGTATACCACTGAGAACCCTTGCGGTTCCAGTCGTACCAAATTTCCAACAGGGTTCCATGACGAGCCACACGGAAACTGAATCCACGGTCCAGGAGACCATATTTTCAATAGATTATCGTACAGGATGGGAATACTCAGTAACAGGGGTCGGGGTTTCAAACAATGGAGAAGCACTCAACCCACCAGTGAACACTTCCACAGTGACAGTGACTCCTTCACAATCAGCAACTTCAGCAAGTGGAGTAAACGTATCAGGAACTGTAACAAGTTCCTTCGACAGTTTAGACTTCACTCAAGCGAACAACTTCACCATATCAACACCAGGCGAAGCGTTCCAATTCACTCAGAGCTATCAAGGCCCAGGGATGACCAACCAGACAATAATACAGCGTACCACCACTATCCAAAGTGTCACAGATACAACAAGTACGTTTACGCAATAGCGACCATAACTAGTATTTTATCTCCAACAGTAGTACTAGCAGAAAGTGTCGGAGGTGTTTCTGCCACAGCGAATCCAATAGCAAATTCCAGTGGCTCAGTGACCAATCAAGCTATACAAGTTTTACAGGGACCGTATATAACTAATACCTATGGTAATGGTGTTCAGTGTCAAGGTAGTACACTTAACGTTACACCATACATTCAATTTGCAGATTCAAGAAAGGATCCTTGGGAGGACGTATATTACGAACCACAATATGACATGACTGACTTTACAGGTCGGACAACCCAACAAACTATTACGGTTAAGAACTACCCTTGGGAAACATGGTATGATACCCGAACCAAAGATGACGGTAGTAGATGGTTTGAAGATGGTGCTGACATGGATATCAGAGTTGATGTAGACGGACCTGACGGTAGACCTGATAATCCTGGTCAAGTTTTATGGAGAAAACCTATTCGGACTGATATGAAAGCAAACCAATCATTTAACCTAGGATTGTCTGCTACCCTATCAATACCTATGAATAAGAAGTTAACTAAACAATGCCATGAGGCAGCACAGGCTCAGATAGATTTATCTAATCAAAACGTAGCTAATAAGAGATTAGACTTTGAATTAGCAAGATTGAAAAACTGTGGTGAATTAAAAAAGAGTGGAATATTTTTTCATCCTAAATCTCCTTACCATACCATATGTGCTGACGTAGTAGTAACAGCTCCTGGTGGTCAGGTGGTACCACATCAACATGTAACACCACAACCTAAGTGGAAACAACCTAATAGCAATGATCCCAAAGACTTTGAAATGTCAATAGGTGATATCAATGCCGATAAATGAAATACAAAATATACAATTAAATAATGCGGGTATACCTAATATTACCATTCGTCCTGTTGGAAATAATTACATAGGTGTTAGACCCATTCAACATAATTGGGTCTACTCACCGTACAGTGCTTTACCAATAGAAGTTCCAGTAACAACATTGATAGGAACTCCTATTGTAAACATGCCAGGTTGTGTAAAAGTCAATAAAGAGAACGCAAAGAATCCTGTTAATAAGAATAAACAACTAGTAAATGATGACCCTAAACAGAACGTAGTATTATGTGATGGTGGTATGCCATACTATGAACCACCTGAGTATGATGCTAGAGAATTGTCTTGGCAAACAGTATACGTTGAACCAGAAGAAGCAGAAGGTATTGATACAGGTGAACCTTTAACACCTCCTTCACCAGATGTTGAACCACCAAAAACACCTGGCGATAATAAGAAAGAAGTAGAGTGTCCTCCTAAGAATGCTAGACGTATAGGTGACAGGAATCAGAAGGGTGATGAGCAAGTAAAGGAATATAAACTAACACCTGATGGATTGATCTGTGAGACTATCTGGGAACCTGTTCCAACAATAGAACAGTTTGTACCTAATGCAGGTCAAGTCAGCACAACAGCAGCAATAGCAGTAATTGCAACTGCGTCTGCAGCTGCAACACCATTATTATTAAGAGTAATAAAACCTATAATTAAAAAAGCAACAGACTTCGTAAAGAAAAAATTTGGCAAAAAAGTTACGAAACCCACTCGTCAAGATATTATAACGGATGAGTATCGTAAGAAAAAAGGATTGCCTCCTAGAAAACCTACTTCTTAGGTATAGGATTAACTTGATAACCTTTCACAGGACCTGAAGTCTTTGGCCAGTTCTCTACTAGTTGTATATAAATCTCTTCTCTGATAACTTTTCTGATCTCTTCTAATTGTGCTTCTTGTCTCTTGGCAGGACCGTCATTCATATTGTCAATAATTTGACCACCACCAACTACTGCACCAGTCCCTACAACTGCTGCTGCTGTTACTCCTGTAGTTATTTTTTGAAAATCCATTACTTAAAATTAAAATTTAGAACGACTCTACGATTACTGTCAGTAGATGTTACACCTACATGTTCGTACTTAGAATCAAATATTAACATGCGGTTTGCAATACTATTTACCTTTATACCAGATTTAAACTCAGTCCATCCATTGTTAGTATTCATATAAAAAACACCAGTCTGTCCTACAAATTCTTCTTCAGTAAAATCTGTATGATAACCAGTGTATGTATGTGATTCAGTTTTAGTAGTTAGGTTTGCTTTTATTCTATAGACAGCACCACCTAGTTTATTTAATACTGATTTGCAATGATAGAACAAAGGACTCTTCTGATCTTTAGGTGCATCAAATATAGTATGAGTAAATTGGAATAACCCATCACCCTCATGAGTAATACCATCATTCCAATACCAATCAATATGGTCTCCTAGTATGCGAGACTCCAAATCATTGAACTCTTCAGCACTTAAAAAATTATCAACAGTCTGCATTAGCAGTTCTTGTTTAAATCTTCTGCCATGTTACCACCTATATCTGCACCTTGATCTCCACCAAACATTGCTACCCAACCTGCAGCAACCCAACCAACAAAGGGAATAGAGGAAAGACTAGGAGCAGCAGCAGCACCAATGCTAGTCCCAACCAGTCTCCCAGTTCCTTTTGCTGCACCGACTGCTTCGATACATGCTTCACTTTTTCTGATCTCATCTATTGCAGCTGCCTGACCTGCAGTCAAACCAGGTGGCATATCTATCCAAGACCTATGGTTAGATACAGGACCGCCCTGATTGATCTGACCATCCATGAAGTACTCTTCTGTAACCTTAGTAGTATTATTTGCAAGTCCTAGGAATCCACCTTTCTCTTTAATGTCCTTAGTGATGAATGCTGTCTTTGGATCGTTTGCTGAATAACTTATTTTATATCCTTCTTCGCTTGCTGAGATAACATAAGAAGTATAGTCACCATGAGGTATATCAATCTTAGGTAATTTACTACCTTTCTGAGTAGCAATCATACCAATCATACCTATATGTGTTATGCCTAAGATTCCTCCCAGACTAATACCTATCCATTTATTCATAACTACCTCTTAAAAACTAGGAACTTCTACATCTGACACAGGAAGTTCTGGAAGTCCTACCTCTGGTGTAGTTCCAGAACCCAATCCATTAACACCTGGTACAGATGGCATAACTGATTCCATAACTTTAGATTTAACTCCATCAATGATGGATGCCCTATTGAGGTATACGTATATACCACCACCAACAACGGTAGCAGATACAACAGTAGACGCAATAGCAAGTACATTAATAATTTTTTGCATGATCTTTATTTGTCAGGGACAATTTTTACAGGACCAGATTCAATCCTTATAGTTTGTGCAGGTGCAGTTTCAGATGCTTTAGCAATAAGAAATTCCATATCCTTTTTAGATATGTTAGCACTACCACCACCTTCTCCATTCTTTTTCTTACCAGCCGCTTGTACGCCAAAAGTAGCTAGCGTACCAGTAAAGACCGAAGCTATGAAAGTTGGATCCAGTTTTTGTTCTGGTATTTTAAATGCTGCAGGTAACTTAACATATGCTAACGTCAAGATCCCTGCGGACCACACGAGCACTGCCAATCTTACGAATGTAGAAAGAATAGCGAGTTGCTCTTCTTTATCGTCTGCTGCTTCTTTAAGTTTACCTATGATACCTTTCTTCTTAGGTTCTTCTTTTTTAACTGCTTCTGTCATGATTTAGAGTTTACCTACTCTATATATCATTCTGATACTTGTCTCTTTTTACCGATGTTATACTTGGACTCAAGGATCCACTCTCCCTTTTCCCTGTATGCTATTACCTTTATCTGACTTAGTGGTGCTACATCTACCACATCTGATACCTTAACGATCTCTACTAGTCCCCAATCAGAAAGTAGTTTAATAATTCTATTCCTGCGTTGTAGATCATTCTCTGAAAGATTTGCTTTCTTACCGTCTAATGCAAATAACTCTTTGAAATGTACTATGTAATACTGTCCTTTCTTATGAAGAATATGACATGACTGATATAACTTTCTTTCTTTTCTAGATGCTACACCTATACGAGTAAGAGTCTCTCTTATTTTTAAGAAGTCATCTGGTTCTTTAAGAGTGACTTCAACCATATCATCTTTAGTCCAATCCACATCATTCATTTCTTGCCTCCCTTGCTCAGTTTTTGTCTAATGTAGTTAAGTTGGTCAGGAGTTAAGATCCGTAAGGCTTGATTTGCTTTTTCACTACTATAACCATAGTATTTTTTCACAAGGTCAAGATCTTTCACTTGCTGTTTCTTTGCCCAAGGAGAAAATCTTCTTTTGGGTCTAACAGTATGTATATAAAAATCATATTGCAAACGTTTATCTAAATTAGGATATCTATTCATTTCATTAGCAAAGACAATAGTATCCATATGATGTGACATACACTTATTAATAACATAAGTTGGGTAATTCTTTTCCCAATCTGGATCCTCTTCCATGAGGTAATCCTTAGTGTAATTAATACTATTCAAATAATCCTTTAAAGGATAACGATCATCGTATGCCATAATTTAATAAAAGTAATTCTTTTCTGTCTTGTTGATCTTTCATGTAGTCACCTACTGATCTCATAGTGTAGGTGTGATCGTACTCTTGTGCATCCCAGTCTACAAATCTATCTTTAATTAACTGAGAACTATTATATGATACCATCATGTGTCCACAGGACTGATCACAGTTTTCATAGAATTTATCGTGATCGAATCCTTTGTGCATCCTACCTCGCTTTCCGTACAATGAAGATCTGATTTCATAAGGTGGGTCAAGGTAAGTAAAAGTGCCCACACTATCAGTGTATAGTTCCTCGTACGTCGTGTTGGTGATTTTCCAAGTTTCAATGATGTCCTTATAGTATCTTAGTTTTTCAATACCTCTGACGGTAAAGTTGTTGTCTGAGGCTTGAGGGGAGAAGGAGGACGATTCTGTGAGACCACTAAAGCTACACTTATTAACGATATAAAAACTAACGGAGCGATCAAATATGGTTGAGGTTTCTCTATCGAGATATTCTTTAGCTTCGAGAAAAAGTTGTCTAGCAGAGCCAGGTTCACAGTGTCTGTATTTAAGTTGAATAAGTTCATTGTAGAGTTCATCTCCTTTGGATGCTAGGGTTTGCCAAAATTCTATTAATGGTGTATATAGATCATTCACCCAGATGTCTAGGTGAGGATAAGTTTGAGCAATGTATAATGCAACAGACCCACCTCCTAAGAATGGTTCATGATATGATTTATACTTTGTAAGATCTGGAAGAAATTGTGCTATCTTTTTTGTGGCACGAGATTTGCCACCAGGATAACGCAATGGAGTTTTCATCATAATATTTTCAAGGTTGCAACTGGAACTCCACCAGGACCACCGTTAATGGCACCATCAGGAAGACTGTTGAATGATATAGTAAATCTATTAAAGTCCTGATGATGTGGTGCTGAACAATGTCTTAACCAACCAGGAAATAGAATTAGTTTACCAGGTTCTGCAATTATTTCTTTTTCATTAGGAACACTCTCTCTATCTCCCTGTAATATTTCAAGAGTATCTAACCCTCTAATATCTACAGGATCTAAAAAGACTGTAGGTGATCCTTCTGTAAGATAATATACAGCAGAGTAGTACGCATAGTTATGTCTATGCATTGGGTGACCTGCACCAGATTGTTTAGGTGCCCAGTTTGCCCATGACAATGATATCTTTAAACTTTCACATTGTAATCCTTCTGCTACTCTTGCCTCTTCTAAACACTGATGAAACCAATCATATAATGGTTTAAGTTCTTCGTGTTTATGAAGATCACCATGAGAACTCATGACTCTATGTGGAAAGTTAAACCGACTCATCTGAAGAGTATCAATATAACTATAAACATCATCTCTAAGTTGGAGATCATGTAATTGAAACTCAAAGATATTTGTTGGAAATATTCCTATCTTTTTCATCTGATTATCATAGGATTGTCATAGTAATCTGGAGTAGGCATTGGGATAGGAACCATTGTTCTAGGTTTTATTGGTTGTTGCAATATCTGAACAGTTTCATCAAACCATCTGTTCATTGATTTTGCCATAAAACGATAAGATGTACCGACATAAATTTGTCCACCTACAACAGCACCTGCCATAGCACCCCAGAACAAGTAATAGAATCTGGACTTCATTTGTGCTCTGATCTTCTCACGTTTTTTCATAAATCTGTTAGTCATTTAAAGTTACACTCCAACATAATTTGGGTAAGACAAGCTAATAAGTTTATCTCTTGGTCTACAACAAATGCTGCCTTGTATTGATACTCAGCAATTATTAAAACTGCTGCAGCAACACTAGGACTATCTACTGTTGTAGGTAAACTATCATACAGTTTACGCATGATAGATATAGGATCGTTATCTATATTTTGTTGAACCCACTTCTTAACATCATTAAATTTCTTGTTCTTTAATGATGCTACAAGTGGATCTATCTTAGCATCACCAAGGGTTGCCAAGATACCAGTATCTATCTTTCCTGTAGATGCGTATCTCTGTAATTCGTTGAGTGTTCTTCTAAAGTCTGGGAAGTATTTCTGGACGACTTGAGCGACCACAGAATCAGTGTATTGTATATCTTCTGCAACAAGAATCCCACGACACCGTTCAAAGAATTTACTAGCGAGTTCTTGTTTTGTTTTTCCACGAACATTAAAATCAATAACAGTTGTTCTAGAGTGTAGAGGTTCAATTATTTTATTCTTAAAATTACACGTGAAGATGAACCGACAGTTTTTCTGGAACTCCTCGATTGAGGCACGTAAGAGTAATTGTACGTCGGGTGTCGTATTGTCCGCTTCATCAATAATGAGAATTTTATGACGAGATTCAGATGTAAGAGAAACAGTAGCAGCAAAGGTCTTTGCCTGATTGCGTACAGTGTCCAAGAATCTACCCTCATCAGACCCATTAATAACATAGAAGTCTGCTCCTAATTCATTGCATAATGCTTTTGCAATAGTTGTTTTACCGACTCCTGCTGTTCCTGACAACAAGAGATTTGGTATCTCTCCTTGCTTTACGAAACTAGTAAAAGTCTCTTTCACATTTGATGGAAGAATACAGTGCTCAATCTTTTTTGGTCTGTATTTCTCCACCCATAAAAAATCATTCATACCCAATTTGGTTTGCGAGATGGGTCACGTAAGTAATTAGTGGCGACCCAAGGTTTAAATGCAACATATCTTTTGTATGCAGTAAAGATGTCAATGCTAGTATCATACTTGAATTGATCAGGACCTGCAAATACAAATGATGTTGGTGGTGGGCAATCTGGGAAAATAATATCCGCACACTCTATGGTGTATTGACAACTATGTGTCTTGTTATATCTGTGTGTATATTCTGCACACAATGCAAGACCATGTTCTATCAACCAACGAAAGTTATTCTGTGCCCAGATAGTACAAGGGTGATTACGAAATGCACCCTTATCTGTTTTGTATGGTGCTCCATCTACTTTAGGTAGAACACCGAATCCATGACCCCATTTCTCTGATGCAACAATAGAAAGCATTTGACATGTCTCTAATGGCATCTTTACTATGTGTTTGTCTGGTAAGACTTGTGCTGATTTAATGGGGTCTGGGTCAGTCACAAAGATGTTCATGTGTTTGGTTCTAGTGCTATAAAATATTTTATCCCATTACCTTGGAAGAGTGCAACGTTAGTTTTACTTATTGACACATCATATGCACCAGGTAATAGTTTTAAATTCTCAACTCTAAAACAATAGCAGAACTCAGCATCTGTAGATCCTACTTCAACTGAATAACTGTTTGATGTATCATTCTTCTTATCACATACAGTCAAGTTCATTACTTCACTGTCACCATAAAGACATAAGTCTGGTAGTTGATATACTGAAGCAGCACGTTGAAGTTGCTGAAGAACACTAGCATTAAGATGGAAACTGACATCCTGACTAGGAAGAGTAATTTCCTTCTCTGGAGGTTGTGTAATAATATCAGGATCGGCATAGAAGAATCTAGTTTTAGATAGTCCTGCAGCATCACTAACAGTTACATAATTCTCTTTTGATGTATCAATAGATGGTTTCTCAAATAAAGATAACCCACCTAAAAATGTTGAGAGATCATAGATAGACATCTGTGAATCAAACTGTTCCTCAACATCAGCATAGGCAAGAATATTTTTATTGATACTTAATGTACTTAACCTATTGCCAGGTTTAATAACAAGAGACTTGTTGATAGAACAAAAGTTCTTTAGAATTTCAATAGTGGGTTTGGTAATCATAATCATTTGTCGTAATCTACAGTAAAGGCAGAAGGAGTTCCTGCATTAGTTTGATTTGCTTTTTCGCGTTTGTCGTTGAAGTGTAGGAGGAGTAGACCATAGTGAACAATCTTTAGAATGTCCTTTCTTGCTGTCCCTTTCCTATCATAACGTGATGCATACTTTAGAACATTACTTCTACAGAATGCTTCAGCATCACCAACAGAGTCAATGAGGTCAAGAGTCTGTACGTTTCCTACAGAATAATGACCTCGGTATGTATTAGCAATGTATTCGGAAATCTCTTTTAGATATCCATCCTCATTGTATTTCCTCATAATGAAGGGTTATTATTCCCCTTCATTATACTCTGTTTCTTCCCCTGCGTCAACTTTGGTGTAAAGATCAAGGAATGATTGCTTAGTGTCATCATCGAAACGGTTAACACAATGAGTGATAGCAGTCAATCTGTTGTTGAAGATGTTGAATGCTTGAACAATGTGAACAAGTCTACGTGTTGTAATCACTTCATCAACACCACCATCAAAGAATGTCTTACGGATGATACTTGCCCACTTGACTAGGTTCTCTGCGAACTCTTTATCACATCCTTGATTTGCTAGAATCTTATTCTCAATAGAGGCAGATGGATACTCTTGCTCAAAAGTGATAGGGAATCTCTCAAGGAATGCTTCGTTAAGAACATTAGTTCCTATGAATCTACCATCGTCAGAACCTTTTCCTTTTGTATTAGCGGTGGCTATAATCGTGAAACCTGCAGCAGGTTTTACAAATCTTCCAATTTTCTTAAGGAATACACCCTTACCTTCAAGGATAGATTGTAAACATAGAATCTTATTAGATGCTAGGTCGATCTCATCTAGGAGAAGTACTGCACCTCTTTCGAGTGCTTCAATAACAGGACCGTTATGCCATACAGTTGACCCATCGTTAAGACGGAAACCACCGATAAGATCATCTTCATCTGTCTCGATAGTAATGTTGACTCTGATCAACTCACGTCCTAGAGCAGCACATGCTTGCTCAACAGAGAAAGTCTTTCCGTTACCAGATAGACCAGTGATGAACGCAGGATAGAACATCTTAGACTGTATAATCTTCTTGAGACTATTGTAGTTACCGAAAGGAACATAGGTGTTGTCCTTATCAGGAATGTAAGATGTCTCAACAGCAGGTTGTGCAGAAGGTGCAACATATGCCTTATGGATTTCTTGTGCAGTAAGATTCCAACGACCACGACCTAGTTTCTGGAACTGTGGAAGTTTGTTCATTCTCTTGGTGACACTTTGAATCTGAACATTGTATTTTGTAGCGAATGCTTTTACTTGTTCTGTGTCTATGTCTCCTGCTTGAAAGAAGTTAAGGAGATCGTCTTTAGTAAAGATTGGTTGGAAAGTCATGATGTAATCGGAATCATTTATTTATACATTTATTATAATAGTAAACGATACCATTTGCAAGCCACGTGGTACACTAATTAAACTGTCCACTCTCTTTTAAGCTGTCTGATATCACTTACTCCATACATCGCTTTACAACGTTGTTCAGCATCTTCTCTTAAATTTGATTCGGTTGTAAATTCTACTTTAGTTAATCTATTAGATTGTAATAGAATATAGGCAGACCATTTGGTAGTTTTCATAAAAGTGTGATTGCTTGAACTGTTTTGTTAGGATCTCCGAACACTAAATATTACAGGAGGTAAAGACAATGTTACAAATTAATTGGAAGATACCAGATGTTCCAGAATACGATCCAGAAATTCATAATCCAGAGAAGGTCTTTGCCCTGCTGTGTTATCGTGGAGTTCACTATGCAAAATGGGTTTACATAGATGTAATCTTCAATAAGAACTGGAATCTATTTAATCCTAGGAAGGTCAAATAGTACATTATCTATGTAATTATTTGCCCAAGTTTCATCAAATAAATTTACAAGAATGGCACGTGTTTTGTCATTCTTTTTTTGTTGTTTACAATAATGAATCTGGTCATCATATCTTAGCATAGTCATGATCCAGTTGTCATCTTTTTCAGCAGAATCTACTAGATCACAATATGTTTTTAAGTAGTTTACTACAAGAACATAGAAGTTTGATATGTCTTTGTCATTACTTAAACGCATAAACTTAGCATAAGGAGAAAATACATCATCACCCCATGCAGGTATATGTCTTTTCTCACTAAAGTCAAAAGCATTACTAATATCTCTAATCTTATCCCACTCTTCAAATCCTTTTACTGGTGATACGTCAACAATAGCAGCACTAACAATCTTATCATTAGCAACTATATCACATCCAAAGATAGGTAAATTATAATTAGGGTCTGGAAAAAATACACAGTGTAATATCTTTAATCCTTTTAGTTCTGCTAGTTCTAAATGTATCTTCCTAAGTTTAGGTGTCTTGTACATTGTATTTCTAATGACAAGATCTTTCCTTTTAACTTCTGGCATAGGACACTCTAATGGTTCTACACCTTCAAAGTCCTGCATACAGTATGCTAATAGAACTGCTATGTCCTGATTAATATTATGCATAACTGAAAAAGAACTCCTTGATTAGTTTATCTGATTCTTCTTTACCAAAAGCACTACCTAGATATCCTGAGATAGGGTCAAGTCTTATCATATACTTATCAAAATCATTATAGCAACTAGTATCTTCTCCTGTGGGTTGTGCTTCATCTAACATCTTTTTATATACCGATAGATATTTTTTAAAGTCAGGAAGATAATCATCTACCTCAGACATAGTGCAATACCTAACAAATATATTTTCAGAAAAATGATTACCAGGTTCAAAGAATCTATATGTTCCTTCTGCTTTTGGTAACTCAGGTACAGACATTAGATATTTTTCTACAGGATGTTGGAAGTCAAATACTATGATGACTTTCTTTTCAAAGAACCCCATGAGATCCATACCAAAACAGGGAAGGTTATGTCCTGTCTTAGGATAGATTACATTGTTATGAATGTTTAGTTTGTCATCCCATATATCAACATGCCTAGACTTAATAAAATGTTTACCAGAATACAAGTCAGCAGTGAGGTTTACTCCCCTGTCATTGATCCAGTGAACATGTTGTTTTTCAAATGTCAAATCAGGAAACGTTTCAAAAACCGCTTCCTGATAATTTTTCCAGAGACTCATGCTATTTGATTGATGAATGCGTTGAGGATTGTTTTGTTAGTCATCTTAGAACCCATGTGCTTTTTGAATGCACGTTGTAGTTCTGCCTTAGTAGCAACCTCACTCTTTTGCTTGACTTCGATATCCTGAGTTCCTTCTCCGTTACCTCTGTCAGGCATGAAGAATGCTTCAGTAAATCCACAGTCATTCTTGATAGATGCCCATCTTTCTTTTCTCCATTGCTTATCTAGTTTCTCATAGTCTGCCATAGCGTACTGTCTGAACATACGATTTGCATCACCTTTGTTGCATAGACGAATACCTACCCAGTTGTAATCAGTAATTTCTCTAAGGAAACCTACGATACCTGATGTAGTAGCACTTGAGCAAGTATCTATTTTCTTAGTGTAACCAGTTGTTCTATCACGTAAGAAGTAAACTTTACCATAAGTAGTTGCTAGACTCTTTGCATACCACTGACCTTCGTTGTGCTCATAAGTTGACTTAGCAGTGAAGTTCATTGGTTGTGCTTCGCCATCAGTTAGACAGATAACATTTACTTTAGATACTTTCTCTTCTCTCTTTAGTCTGTCAACAATTTGACGTGAAGCATATAGTGCTTCTGCTAATGGAGTTCCACCTAAACTATACTCTTGACAATATCCTAACTGTGAGTTATGGAAACTGTGGCACTGTAGGAAAAGATACTTCATTGACTCTTCAAGATCTCTAGTGCGTTGTCTAGAAGATAAGAACTCTAGTAAATCTACATCATCACCAATCGCTAACTGATTTTCTTTTGGTGACATGCATGGATGAGTATGATCATTACCATGATAGTAGTAACCTCTACCACCTTTGAAACCACTAGCAAATCCGTATACTCTGAATGGAATGTTTACTTTTTTGCAGAACCAAACTAAATTGTATACTTGCTTAAGTGTATCAAGGATAGTCCAAGACATAGAACCAGACCAGTCAAGATACATTACAAGACCGTGATTCTTACCATCTGGAACAACAGTGATTTTCTTAAAGATATCATCTGTTAACTTGTACTTGTGAAGTGCATTTGTATTGATAACACCTGTCTTAGAAGTTGCCTGTCTCTTGTAGTTCTCTGCAGACTTCTTCATTTCAAACTGTTTTACAAGATAGTTTACAGTTTTAGATGCTGACTTTTTGAAATCAAGATACTTTTTGATTCCATAGTTAAGTTGCTCCATATACCAGTCTTGTGTCTCACGTGAAGACATTGCTCTACCGTTGAAGTGATAGTATAGTGTCTCTGTAATTTGCTTAGAAGGTATGATGAATTTGTCTAAGTCGATTTTTGGTAAGTCTAAGTAAACCCACTCTTTAGCATCCTCATCAATTAATGAATCTAATGCTTCTATAAATGCTGCATCTGTTTTTGCTTCTGTCTCAACAGTACCTGTATCTCCACCCATAGTAGAAGGTAGTGGTGCATCTTGCTCATCTTCATCTCCCTCATCTTCTGGATTAGAGTCTGACTGAGCAGGTTTCTTAGAGTCAATTCTTTGCTCTTCACCTTGATTGTCTGATTGAGATGGAGTCATTTCAAAGTCATCTAAATCAAAGTCCATGTCATTTCCTTCGTTAGGTAATGATGCAAGTTTCTCTAGATCTTTCTCTTCCATCAAACCATATAGTTCGATTGCTAGTTCTACAACTTCATCAAAAGTTTTTGTTGCACCTGCACGTTCTACATATACTCTCTCTTCATCAGTGAACTCCATGTCATAGCAACCTTTGTAGAATAGATTGATACGATCAATAAAAGCAATCTCATTTACATCTTCATTAGCAACACCAAAGAAGTCATCTTTCCATAACTCTGCATATCCATTGAAGAAAGTTTTCTTAAGACCTGGATATGCTGCTCTCATCAACTTCTCGATTCTTACATCCTCTAGAACATTAAGGAATGACTTGTTAACATTCTCTGGTCTTTCGTTAGGTGTGTATAGTGCATGTCCTACCTCATGACCTACTAGAAGATCGTATACTGTGTTAGAAGCATTCTTCCAGATAGGAAGACATAGTAGACGCTTCTCTGTATCGAAGTATGCTGTGCTTACCTTACGATGCTCTACTGTAAGGTTTTCTGTTGCTAGTAGTCTAGCGAGTGTTCCTTTGACTTCTTGATTGATGTTCATTGCTGTTCCTTAGATGTCTTTATTATAGCGGAACTGTCAACAGGTGCGACCACTTGTGTGCCACTTTTCTGATTGGCATTCCAATGTCGTACTACCCCTGATATAATAAAACAATTAGTAATGAGATACCAAGCACAGATAACAGATCGAACAATGACCACAGCATTATCATATTCCTTCGTTGTTTCATCATTAAAAGATCCTAATGAGTACTTCCATATTTTCCAAACTTTATGCATCATCTACCATTTTACTGAAATCATTTATCTTTTCAAAGGATAAAGTTCGTTTGAATTTATCCATAAGAATTTCACCTTTATGTGATATCACAAATAAATTTGTGTCAGCACCTAGTTTTAAAAGTATACTGATTAGATCATTTGTTGCAGCAGCATCAAGAGAACTATCAAATACTTCATCAAGAATCAACAGATTAGTTGCTGCTGAGTTCTTCATACGTGCTACCTCTCTCCAAGTAAAGAGAAGTGCTAAGTCAATCTTTTGTTTCTCACCTTCTGAGAATGATGAGTAACTAAACTCATCTCTAAACCTACTCTTAATAACTTCATTAAACTCTTCATCAAGAGTAAAGTTAAAGTAGGTATCCATATTGTGCAGATATTTATTAATCAATGTATTGAATACAGGCACATACTTTCTAATAATTTTTGCTTTGATACCAGAGTCTCTTAGTAAATTAGCAACGACTTTGAACTCATCTAGTTCTTCTGATACCTTACCACACTTGTCTCTGACATCTTCTAGATCTGATTCAAGAGACTTTAGTATATGATTCTCTTTATCAATGTTAGGAGTATCATGTGCTAACTTATCTAATTCTTTTTCAATAGTAAGTACATCTTTTTCTAAACGAATAATGTCTCTATCATAAGATGATACCTGACTACGAAGTTGATATACCTCTTCAGATATAGTTTCTAGTTCCTGTATAGTTTCTACAAGAGTAGAAATCTGTTCTTTAAATTCGTTTGTTTTCTTTGTAAGAGATACACCATCCTTTGTTAGAATATCTACCTTATCCTTTTTAAAATCTGGATTGATAACCTGAGTACATGTAGGACATGTATCATTGTTCTTAAAGAATTTTGTTTCTTTAGTAACTCTCCTTAGTTCTGATTTGATATCAGATTCTGTAGACCTTAACTCTTGTAGTGATTTCTTATGACTATCAAAGTCTTTTAATACGTCCTTTGATGTTTCTAATTGTTTTTCAATCTCCTCTTTGTCCTTGCATATATCTAAGATCTGGAGGTTCTTTGTATTTAATTTTTTTAGTTGAGTTTCTTTTAATTCATCATTGACTTCTTTCAATGAGTCGATTAACTTTTCTTGTGATGTTACTTTCTCTTCTGCCAACATTACCATATGTGTGCAGTCTTTATCTTTTATATTAGCAGCACGAACTCTATCCTTAAGGAGTTGATTCATTTGTGAGAAGATCTGGATGTCGAGTAGATCTTCGATAACTTCTCTCCTGTGAGGTGCTTTGAGTTGCATGAAGGGGACAAATGTGGATGAACCCAAGATGACGACTTGTGTAAAGGACTTGAAGTTGAGTTTGAGAATGCTTTGTTCGAGGTATTTCTGCATGTCTTTAGTTGCAGCATCCTGATCAAGTGACTTATTGTTCCTATAAACCTCGAACGTAGTAGGTTTAATTCCTCTGAATACACGGTACTCATCCCTCCCTATAGTAAATGTCAGTTCGACTTTAGTTCCTTTTTCGTTGATACTATTTACCAGTTGACCTTTAGAAATTTTCCTAAACGGTTTGTTAAACAAAGCAAATGTCAATGCATCTAACATAGTAGATTTACCTGCACCATTTGCACCTACGATTAATGTAGATGAAGTTGTATTGAGGTTCATCTCAATCCACTGATCACCTGTGGAAAGAAAGTTCTTCCACTTCAAAGTTTCAAATGTAATCATTTTTTAGGGGGAACTATAAAATCATCTGGGGTGACAATAGTATAATTATAACCAAAATTGTCACAGTTTAGGGCAACTATATCTGGATCAACTTCCATGACTGTTAAGTCTGTAACGTCATCTGCTTCAAGAAGATAGAGATACCTTTCAGCATCTTCTCTTTCTTCAAAACAATGTACAGTCTTTTTGTTCTTGTCATTCATAACAGACCATACACCACCTTTTTTTCCAGTTGTCAATACGAACACTATAGTTCTGCTGCCTCCATGTAAAGTGATCTCATAACTGATTTGACATTATCTTTATTTACTTTGATATCTATTTCATCTATGTAGTTATCAAGTAAAGTTAAAGTGTCTTCGGTTTCTATGGTAGAATCACCTTCCTCAAGATTGACACTAAGGTCTTCTACAATTTTAAGATCTGCAAGACCTATATCTTGAAGTTTTCGCACATTGTAATCGAATCTAGCATAGTCACCTTTGTCTTCTACTATGAGTTTGACGAATGTTCCTTCCAGACTTTTCTCATCCAATGGCTCCAATTTATTATTATAATACAACTTATGAAAAGTGTCAAAGGGATTTCTGTAAAAAGTAGTTCGTAAAGTTTCTGTGTCGAAGACATGGAATCCTCTTCTTGCTCCATAATCACTCCAGTATAATTGGTAAGGGTTGCCAAGATAATAACAATTATCCATATTAGATTTAGTATGATAGTGTCCAGAAAATACCTTTTTAAATTTCTGGAATATATACATGTCAGTTCCTGTCTGCATTACATGACCAGGATGTGCTTCAAAACCATTGAGTTCTAGATGACCCATACACACAGGTGCTTCACTCTCAGTAATTACTCTAAGAGTTTTATCATAGTTCTCTTCACATATCCAAGGTAGCATAAGGATATCTAACCCATCATAGTTAAGAGTAGTTGGTTTATCTACTGTATCAAAGTTTTCGTACTCTCCTAATAGTTCTGTTGGAGCATTTATCCTAAGTGTATTCTTATAATATATGTCATGGTTACCTACTAGACTAGTCATATGACATCCTAGTTCTGTAATAGGATCAAACCACATTGACTTTGCTTCATCAAGAGACATATAGTTTATTGATCTACGTTTATCAAACGTGTCACCTAGATTAATAATCTCTTTGATACCTAGTTTTTCTATAAATGGTATGACTATTTGACCATAGAATTTTTTATAATGTTCTATAAAGTACACGTTGTCATTACGAACACCAAAGTGTTGATCAGTTATTAATAGTATCTTCATCGTTTAGTATTCATCTCCACGCGAGACTTAATTTGATTATAGTCTGCACTTGCTTCTCCGTCAACTGAGAATACATGTTCGTAACCAGACTTCTCTAATATCTTTTCCTTTATATCCATCTGTCTTTTCTCTTTGGCAATTCTACGAAGGAAGGCATAGTAAACTATCTGTGTAAAATAGGCAAAAGGATTTCTAGATTTTTCTGGATCAAAGTTATCAATGTATTGGATACAGTTCTCTATCCCATCACATACCATGTCATCTTTATACATGTAGTTGATGAAGTTCGGTCTGTACGATAGGTGGGTAGCTATCTTTAAAAAACACCCTCCTATATAATTGTTCACGCGGGGTTTGGCTTTGCCAGATTCTTCCGCTTCCTTGACTTTTCTTTTATATTTGATAATCTGGTTTAAAAACTCAGCGTTATCAACGTAGTGCTGCTTCTTTTTGGGATTCGCCTTCCTCATATTTGTCCTCCGACAATAGATTTATTATAGCAGGGCTTGACAAAGGTGTCAAATACCACTACAATAACCATGTAAGGGTTCAAGGGGATTCTGTAGAGTCTTTAAAGATCTTTTCAAACTTCTTTCTTGCCTCATCAATCCTACCTACGTAACCAGAAGTTTTACTGAGGTCTGTTTTCATTTGTGGTCTAGGTTTCCCAAAACCGTCGGCACCGTGGATGTATGCTTCATACATGAAAATAACTTCTTTATTCATAGATGAAACAGTAATAATATCTTTCTCTCTTATAATATAAAAATCTTCATCAGATAACTGTTGCCATTTGGAAAACCCAATAGCACGTGCTAGTTTCTTTTCATTTATTTCTTTGTCTATGAATTGTATACAAACTGGTTCTTGAATAAAAACTAGAGACTCTCCTTGATCTTCTGTTAAAACTGCTCGACCAAGTACTTCCTCTCCACTCACGAGTTTGAAAACTCCGTAGAACTCCTCTTCATGTTTTGCGTAATTGATTGCCATGTTAGATAGTAATTTCTACAACTTCATAATTAAAGTTCTCTTCATTATATATTTTGATCCTTTCATACAGATGTCGGAGAGTATAGTTCTTTCCTGTATCCGTAGAAATGTCATCAGCTATATCATAAAGAGTTGCTTTCGATTTATTCTCTCCCTTCCTCAATACACGACCTATCGACTGAAGGTTACGTATTCTTGATTTAGAAGGTGATGCAAAAATAACATTGTGTAGGTTTTTGATATTGATACCAGTAGAGAATGTTCCTAACGATGCAACGATAATAGAATTGCTAGACCTTTCAGTCAACCATCTAATCTCTTCTCTATCTTCTGTCTCAACACCACCATGAACTAAGTATACAGACTTATCTGTATAGCTATTTATCAATTCATGTAAAGGTAGACCATGTTTTTCTACGTAGTTAAAGAGCACTAGTGTATTACCTTCTAGGTCACACGCTAGATTTCGGATAAATTTATTACGGTTTTCATGTTCGGTCAGGTACTCTATCTCATCTTGATATCCTTCAAATAGTTTCTCTTCATGTTTCAACAATAAAATTTTTATTTTTAACTGAGCAAGATGTCCTTTCTTCATCAGTGTTTCAGTTTTAGTTACTTTAGAACATTTACCAAAGACACCTTCTAATACTAATTGATTTACGTTAGTTCCATCCAGTGTCCCAGTAAAACCATACCTATACTTACAGTCATGTAACTTAGACATTAATCTTGTTAGAGATTTAGCCTTGAATAAATGTGCTTCATCGCCTATAATAACATCAAAGCGTTCAAACCATTTACGTGGTTCCTTGTATATGGATTGCCAAGTAGTAATTACAACTGGTTTATCTGTATATTTTTCTTCTCCACCGTATATCTTATGACAGTATGCTGATGCTTTCCATCCATACTCCTCAAAGTCTTTATACATTTGTTCTACAAGAGAAGTAGTAGGAACTACAATAAGAACTGGACGATCAACATTTACATGAAACCTAACCAATGAATAGATCATCAAGGATTTCCCACTGGCAGTTGGCGACAATAGGACTCGTCTGTTGTATCTCAGGCATTCGTATATTGCTTTCAGTTGGTAATCGCGTACTTTTACAGGAAGAGAAAGTGCCCGAACGAAGCCAGCTACAGCCTCAGGAGTTATTAGATCGTTCTCTTCCAAAGGGAGACCAAAATGTTCGTGCTTTTCAGTATGATATGAATACTTCTTTTTCTGACACCAATCTATTAGATATGAATATAGACCGCAGTATATCTCCCCAGTAGCAGGAGAATATAATCTTACTTTCCCATCCCAACCTTTATACCTTCGGTTCTTCTGCATATACTTTGCATTGTCAACCTCAAAGGTAAAAAAATCTGCTAGTTCTTGATGGGTAGATGGTTCAGCGTCAACTTTTAAATATACTTCATTCTTCTTTCGGATTGTAAGATCCATAGATCACATGCCACTTTGAAACCTCTCCCACTCGATAGCATTTTTAATTTGAAAGTTACGACTTCCAATTTGCTTCAAGACACCATCTAAAAAGAAGAGCACTTGATCTATATAGTCTATTTTTAATTGTAATTTTTGTATGTCATCGTCAGACTCGATGAACATATTGACTTCCTCCTTAGTCATAAGTTTAAAGTCAAAAGGAAGTTCTTTATATTTTTGTGCAGGTGCTTTACCTTTATAGTATATCCATTTCTCCCTTACCATCTTTCTATATTCACTCTGCCTTTCTTTCTTCATCAAGGCATATGTGTTATATATTTCCATGTACCGTAAATGAAGTTGGGGAATCCTAGTAGACTCCTCACCATATTTCTCAGGATCAATAACAGAATCAGATTTCCACTGTTCCTGTAATGCCTCTAGATTCATAATTAAATGCCTTGGTCACGTTGGTCAATACTTCCAAAAAATTCCTTTAAAGAAGACTGTAGTTGTCCTTTATTTTCTTTACGGTGATCCCTCTTGATCCCCTTCATCCTGTCGTAGTCCTGATGCATCGCTCCCAGTAACCATGCCTGTGCTAGTTGCTTCGGACCCTCTTTCAACAACTGGATTTGTAATTTGGATAGACCAGCCTTCATCTCCAAATACTCCTGTCTCCACGATGTTGTGTCTTGTTTGTTGGTCATTTTCTTCCCATTGGGATTGGATTTTTTCAATGTCTGCATCGACATCCTTCATAGTATTATATATCTTAGCATTAATCCATTGCGTTTGCAAGTATTTGATAATACCTAATAGGAGATGCTGCGTAAAAGGATTCTTAAATTTTCTTCTTACCCACCTTTCTGCCTTCTGATACCAAGTAATTTTACCTGATCCGATAAGCAATGTTTTTTCAAACTTTATTTTGGGCATCAACGTCTGTCGGTGGTGTTGACATTTCTTATTTCATATAATATGTATCTAAATGTTGCAGTAGCAGTTAGGTAGTTATTGTCACCAGATGTGACATCAAATGGTAGAGAACTTAATGATGTAGGAAATAGTGACTTAAATACTATATCAAAATTAGCAAGGTTGTTATTGTTCAATACCTGTAGAGTAGCATCTGAGAATCTACCATCTTCTGTAGGATGATCTTCCCATTGTACTTGCCATTGATTTCTTTCTCCACGACTTTGAGGTGTTCCTAATGCTCTCATCCAGTTATGGAGTTCCATATAATTTCTTAAATCTTCGTCAACTATAAACTCAATACTTAAATCTTGATACTGTATATTACCTTCTACAGGAATAGGAACGAAACCTGCTGTAGGAATATTGACATCACCTAATACCATTGTAGGTAGGTTTGCTTTCTGACATAGGAAAGAAGTCTTCCTTGCCTTATCTAATAGAAATACAAATCCTATTGGAGACAAAAAGTTCTTGTTCGTAAGCTGTTCTTTATACCAGTTTGCCATTAAACTTTTTAATTATTTATGAACAATAAAAAAGAGACCCGAAGGTCTCTTTGGAAATATGTAATTTGAATTACATGATGTTTGCAACTTGTACTCTTCTGTAGTACTTGTTTGTGTTCGCTGTAAGAGCACCACTACCTTGTGTAAGACCTTGTGCGAATGGGTTAGAAACCATACCGTATCTTGTCTTAAAGCCAATCTTGGGCTGGAAGGTATTTGGGTTGATTGCTCTGACTTGCTGTAATGGAACGTATGGGCAGTAGAATAATCCTGCGTCATAAGGTGAAGTACCTTTGTATCCAGAAACATAGAAGTGCTTATCAGCAACGTTAGCAGAGTAAGGATCAACGTAGACCTTAATGCGTCCGTTAAGTGTTCCAACTAGAGTAGATGAAGTATCGTCTACACCTGTTAATGCGTTGTTACCACTTAGAGCAGGAGTGTAATCTAGAACACCTGCCATTCCAAGAGCAGAAGCCACATCTGCAGAACAGATTAGGATGTTGCCCTTCCCGCGACGAGTTTGCTGACCGATAGCGTTAGCATCTCTTTCGATCTGGAATAGAAGTCCTTTGAACTTCTCAACTGACCATCTTCCATTTGAGTCAACGTCAAGGTCGAAGATACCTGCGTTAGCAGTATTGTTTTGAGCACCTGCAACAGCGTTAGTGTAGATAGTTCTAACAACTTCTCTGTTGATTTCAGCAAGGATCTCTGTTGAGAGAATGTTGCTTAACTCTTGCTCGGCATCTAGACCATGAATTGCTTTCAAGTCTTGAGCAAGCTCAATACTGTACTCAGCTTTCAAAGCACGAGATTTCGCTGTAACAGTTACTTTCTCGATTGAGAAACCCATCTCTCTGAATGCTGTAGATGCACTTGAGTCATCTAATGCTTCAGCAGTAGTTGTGTTCATGCCTGTTGCATCGCCTGTTACCTCGTAGGTACCTGGTGATGAGTCATTAAGAACACCTGGATTTGCTCCTTCAGCGTCGTTAACTGCAGAACCTGATGCTGTTGGGTCATAGTTTGATAGACCTGTTCCACCTGCACCAGAGAAACCTGCGTTAGGCTCATTGAAGAATGCTTCTCTGAAGTCTGAGGAAGCAGGACTTCTCTCATCTCCATAAGCAGTTCTCATTGCAAAGATAAGTCCTGTAGGACCTGTCATTGGTTGAACACCTGCGATATCGTAAGCGATCAACATAGGCATTGATCTTCTGATCAATGAAATTAATACTGGGTCGAAACCTGCGACTGGACCTGTTGCAGTTGCACCTGCACCGAATCCACCTGTTCCAACTGTCTGAAGAGTTTCGTTAAGAACGTTACCCTCTTCTTTTAATGCTATTTCTTGGTTCTCAAGAAGTTGTGCGACTACGCCTTTCTTGTAAGTATCCTCGATGCCTGGAAGAGCTTCGTGATTTAGAACGGGTGCCCACTTTTCTTGGAGTGATTGTAGTGACATTATGTCTCCTTGTTAAGTAGTTTATTAATTATTTGGACCAACGAGCGATTGCATCTACGTATTTCGACATAGTTCCGCTTGCTGTACTTTCAACTAAGGGTTCTGAACTTTCTTCGGTGGGTTCAGTCTTTGCTTCTGCAACAACTTCAGCCTTCCTAGTGAAATATGATTCCTTAATTGTTTCGACTCTCTTGCGATAGTCTTCTTCATTCTCAAACTCAACACCCTCTGCAAGAGAAACTAGTTTCTCCTTTTGTGTCTCTGCGAGACCTGCAGCACATTCGTTCACGATTTCCATTTTAACAAATTCGCCAATTCTCTTGTTCAAAGATACGTTAGCGTCGATTTGCTCATTGAGTTTTTTCTCCATTTCATCAAGTTCCCCTGACATTCCGTCTAGGAGATTGTATTTTTCTTCGGGAACATTAAAGTTATGCTCTACGAAGAGACCTTTTAGACCGTTAAAGAATGACTCTGCCATCTCAGTCTTTATACCGTGCTCAACAGCGAGTGAATTTTCCTTGATCCACTGTTCAGCAGCATAAGATAGATAGTCATCGACTTTTTCAGCCAATTCTGTTTTGATCTTCTCGACTTCCTCAGTCAGAGTAGATTCAAATGCTTCAGTTAACGCTTTAGTTTCCTCATTTACTCTTGAGGTAACTGCGGCTTCAAAGATGGTTACTGCTTTGTCTCTGAACTCTTCTGATAGTTCTTCACCTCCGACAAGAGCGTCAACATCCGCAGTAAAGTCGTACTTGGCTTCATCTGCTGTCTCTGTTTCTTGTTCTTGGATTGTTTCTTCATCTTTGTTCTCCACGTCATCGAAGATCTTACCACTAAGACCTGCACTTACGTTAGATGTTCCTGCAGCTGATGGTTTAGTCTTGATAGACTTATCACCTTCTACTCCTACAGGGGCTGCAGCTTTGCTTCCTAGATTTTCAGTTCCCTTAGCACCTTCTGATGATTTACTATCAGAACCACCGATATCAGTGTACTTACCTTGAGAAGTATCAATCTTTTCTCCAGAAGTCGCACCTTTAGTGATAGCTGCTGTTCCAGTTGCTGCGTCTTCTTTCACTTGCTCCATGTTATCTAACTCTTTATTAGAGGTCTCAGACATTGTTTAACTCCGATTACATTAGCGTTATATACAGTTTTATTTATAAATCACAGACTCTTAAGAAACTTCTCGAATGCGGAAAGCTTCTTTTCCTGTAGATTTATAAGGGTTGCATGATCAATTTCGTTCTTAATTTCCGCTATTCTTGCTTCTTTAATAACTCCATTGTCCCATACCCATTCTTTTCCTTCCATGATACCATTCACAAATGCGTCTGGTGCTGAAGGATCTGCTACTATATCAGCAGCAGTTGCAAGCATAAAGTCATCTTGGACTATGTTGCAATTAGATTCTTTCTTCAGAGAACCCATTCCTCTTGAAGAAACTCCTAACTTTACACCTTCACTTAGTAGTGATGATGCAATGTTACCCATAGGTGTGTCAAGTATCTTTGCTCTACCGACGAAATTATTTCCATCTTCTTTCAAAGATTCTATCTTATGGGATACCCTATCTAGGTTGATTGAAGGACCATCTGGATGTCCAAGTTCTCCAAGTGCACGACCTTTACTGATCTGTGACTCTTCGTACTTAGCGACTTCTCTCTGAAGTGTTTTGAAAGGATACATCCTTCCATTCTTATTAGTGATCTCTGATTGTAAAAAAATACCTTCTATGAAGTGTGACTTCTTTCCGTTCTTTTCCTCAGTTAGGAAATCAACTTGAGTGATCTCTTCAGCTATCAGTCTCATTTTTTGGTTCCTCTATTGGTTCTTCTACAGATGCAGGTGTAGCATCAACAGGTGGTTCATGTGGTAGTCTGTCAGGTAAGACAGGTTCAACCTTAGTTTCACCAGATCCGTCATCTACTAACTTATCTTCTAGTTCATCAGCTGCAGATTGTGCAGTTTGATCTAGTTCAAAACCCATTTTTTGTGCAAACTCTTTTTTCTGAGCTTGTATTGCATCATAAGCTGTAGCAGCCATTGCATCGTTAAATGCATCTACCGCTTTTGCTTTTTCATCGCCAAATATATGATCGACGATTCCTTGTGCTATTTCGCTTGGCATAATAATAGTTACCTACATTATATATTTAGTATTTAGAACTCTCCCCGCTTTTGATCCGCAGGATCAATTACGGACTTTGGGTCTTGGGGTGCTCCTCCTTCTGCAGGTGCTCCTCCTTCTTCGCCTGGCATCATGCCCATCTCTGCTGCCATCTGGTCTTCTGGAGACAGGATTAAACCTGCTTCCGTTTCAGCTTCAATCTGTTTGTCGATCTCTTTTATCTCGACATCAGTTTGTTTCAATATTTGACGACGAATGTGTTCAATCGAGAAGTACTTACCAACGTAAGGATCCATTTGATTAACTTCATTCATTCTTTCATTGCGGATTTCAATCTCTTTGAGTTCTGTAAAGTAATTGTCAGCAATGTAGTCAAACTGAATGTGCTCTTTCATCACTTCCCATTCTTCAATAGAGATGATTCCCTTAAGAATGAGTTGTGTTTTAAGAAGGTCTGTGAATAGTTCACCGAAACGTTTACGTAGACGTGCGACAAACTTTTGGAATTTAACTTCGTCACGTGTGATTTCAGCAGCACGTCCTATGTTAAATGTAGTCTCAGTCTCTAACCTTGAGTTTGGAACGTTGAGCGATTTGTAAAGTTTCTTTTGGAAGTACTTGACATCCTCAAGTTCTCCAAGATTTTGTCCACCTGGCAACGTAGAGATTTCAGTACCTCGTCCCCCTTCTCTTCTGGGTAACCAGAAGTCTTCGAGCATTGACATGAATTTCTTGTCATCTTTTATCTCTCCTGTGTTTGCATCGTATACAAGTTTGTTTCTATACCTACCCATAACTTCACGAAGGTATTGCTCCGCTTTGTTCTTAGGTAAGTTACCAACGTCGATATAGAATATTCTACGTTCTGGTGCTCTTGATAAACGATAGATTACAAGACTATCTTCAATCATTCGCAGTTGATTAACTGCCTTGATTGCTTTATGTAAGTGTGACAAGACCATGTTTTTATTAAGGTCTTGAATACCAGAGTGACAATATGTAATTGAATCTGGTGCAATTTTCAGTCCTTGATTAGTAGAATTTCTAAGTCCCTTTGGATTGTACAGAAAATACTCAGCACTCTTCTGAGTCAACTGAGTATTGAGGTCTGCATTTCTCAATTCGCCAGGTTTCTTCTGCTCGTATTCAGTAACCTTACGAATTTTTCTAGGGTCGATGTATCTTAATTCGACTAAACCGTTACGTGGTTTTTTAGGATCTATAACCTTATGATAGAACAATCTTCCATCGACATACCATCTACGGAAGATCTCATAGGATCTATTATCAAAATCTAATAAACGAAGAATCTCTTGGAACTCTTCTCTCATTAGTTTTTTAATTTTTTCTGATACCTTAAGATTAGATAGTTCTAATTCTACAGGTACGTCGTCAAAGTTACCACAGATAGTTTCGTTAACTACATCGTCAACTGCACTATCACATTCTGGTTGTAGAACCATCTCTCTATAACGAGTGATGAGTTCATATTCATTACGGATTTGTCCATCAAAGTCAACAGAATAGCCATAGTAACCACCACCCACTACAGGTTGTGATCCATCTAAACTATCCTTTTGAACAAAAGAAGGTCCCTTGGGAACCTTCTTTGCTCTCTCTAGTGAAAAACCGAAGAGCTGTTGTGCCATTATATTTTAATGATTGTTCCTGTTATATTTAGGAGGTTAGTCCTGGCTCGATTCTGGCATCCAGTATTGGACTTGTAACTCAACAGTGAACTCTTCAACTGCGTCATTGTTTCCAAAGTCAAGATCTATCGCTGCGATATTACTTGGGAATACGTTATAGAACTTGTAAGATTTAAGTATCTTAGGTTGATCCCCTGCTTTTAGATCTCTTGCTAACTGATGAACTTTCATATCAGCGAAGTAACCAGTACTGTCAGACTTGTCACCAAGACCTGCTGCTGAAGTAAAGTTCTCATTGTAAGCTTGAATGCTACTTGCCCACAATTCAAATGCGGTTCTAACTTTGAACCCACTGTCATTCATAACAGTAATAGTCCAAGGTTCAAATGTCCTGTCTCCCGCGATCTTAAGCACTCGTCCTCTAAATGGAACTTCAATTACACCAACCTGAGATGAAGGCAAATTAGCTGCTCTCACAGTAAACTTACCAAGATCTATGAGGTCAGCTCCTTGAAGTATATCATTAGGGAAGGCTAGATCAACTTGGAATAGATTAGGACGTGCGAAGTCTGAGGTGACCTTCGCTTTAAAATCGTCAATAGTTCCTCTTTCTGCCATTGGTGATATAAAGAATTTCCGTCAGTAGTATTTAGACAAACTAAAATTTTCGAGCATAAAAAAAGACCCCCGAAGGGGTCTTAGTTATAATCGTAGGTCTAGCTTGCGACCTCACCGAAACTAACACCAGTCCGTGTTGCAACGAATGTTAGAGTGATGTAATTGATTGTACGGGTTGGTTTCAAGTATATCTCCGCATAAAACTCACCACGGTCAACTGCCTCTGGAGTATTGTTAGAAGAATCACACTTAACAATAAAGTCTGTAACTCCTCTACGTCCTTGAACATCTCTTAGATATGGTTCGATGATGTTAACAAAGAGTGATCTTTGTGACTCATCATTCTGTTCAAAGAGTTGTGCCTTAGCAGCACCAGAGATAACTCTCTCAACAACCAAGAACAAACGACGAATGTTAATTCTGTCAAATGCACTGGCAAATCCAAGAGCAGTCTTATCACCGAATAGTACTACACCCTGTCCTGGGAATGATACTACTGGGTTAACTCTGTTAGCGTATAAGTTATCACGTTGAGTTTTAGTTGGTGTATATGCTAGTTTAATAGCATTTCTTAAAACACCACGTTGGAATCCTGCAGGTGAGAACCATGCTTCTGATGTCTCAGTTGTCTGTAAACATAGACCTGCTACGTCACCGTTACAAGGGATATATCTATAAACGTCGTTATACTTGTCGTAAATATATTTGTATCCAGAATCAAATACCATATAAGAACTACTTGGTAGTTGCTTAAAGAAGTTGATTATATTTGTGGTAACAGTCGTTCCACTACTTACACCCACAACGTTTGCACGTCTTGGTGATACAAATAACATACAGTCTCTACGCTCTTCAACAATATTTGTTAGTGAAGTAATCTTAGCGATTGCACTTGCGTCATCAGGACCAGAAGGACCAGCGAGAATAAAGTCAATGGTCTGTGACTCAGGATCCTCGACTAACTGATATGCTGTAGCAACATCTGTGTTAGATACTGAATATGATCCACCAGAAGTACCATAATCAGAACCGTTAATGAATCTGTAGTAGTAAGTAGAATTGTTTTTAGAACCCACGGTAGTTCTACCTGCAGGGTAATCAGTTGAACCATCTGCTGAACGCAATAGGTTAAACTGACGTGTTTGAGCACTCTGTCCCCAAACACCATCTGAAGGAGTTCCAGTAGCAGCGAATGTTGTATCTTCGTGCTCACCCCAGAAGATGTATTGTGATTGCTGTTTAATAACTTCTGGATAGTAGTTTGTTTCTCCTACAGAAGTCTTAGCGTCTGATGCTTTTGATAGACCAGTAAATCTCTCAAGTAATGCACCAACAGTACCTGTGATCTTACCATCAATGTCAACCACAAGAACATGTAATTCATCTCTGAATCCACCATTCTGTGATGCAAACTGTGAAGTCTCAGGACGTGGAGCAACGTTGATCCACTTAACGCCTGGTAGATACTCACGCTCTGCATACTCATTTCTTACAGATGTAATAGAGAATGCTGTAGAGTTTGTATCTTGGATACTGTCAGCAGCAGCGAAAGCAACAGTTCCTTTATCACTTGCAATATACAAACGTCTTTCAATTCCGTTTGTTGCAATATCACAAGTATTTGTTCCTTGAGTAATTGTCTGACCTGCAGCAATAATACCTGTAACACCGCCACCAGGTAATCCGATTTCTAGTTTAAGGTTTGTTGGGTCATATGATAGAACATTAACTGTTTCGTTAGAACCAGAAATGCTAATCGTTGTTGTTGCACCAGGTGCGAAATCACCAACAACATTCTCAACTGTTAAGACTATGGAATACTTGAATACTTTACCTGACGCACCAGATGATGCAGATACAGCAGCGTCTGCAACGAACTCAGGGTCGTTACCAGAACCAGGAGCAGGAATAACAGCGATTTGATCAGCACCTGCGTCTGTTACAAATACACCGATTGAATTACCTTTAGCACCTGCAGTCCTTGCAACCCATGTAAATGTGTTGTTTGCAGTTTCAAAAGTTGTTTCGTAATCTTGTAAATTTTTAATTAAAGGTGCAGTTCCTGTGTCAACAGCATTTTTTAAACTTGATGATGCAACACGGACTGTCTTAAGTGTACCTCCGTATGCAAGATACTGTGCTGCAGTAAACCAATACTCATAGTTGTAGTCATTTGGTTCACCAAACTGTTCTGCTAATTGTCTCTCACTTGAGACCTCAACGATTTCTTCTACAGGTCCCAACTCAAAGGGGGCTGCCATTACACCAATATTCGCAGTTGATACTGTAGAGACAGTTGTCAGATCTCTCTCTTGTACGACTACACCTGGCGATGATTGATTCGCTGCCATGTTTATATACTCCTAGAATGCCTTAGCGGTTGTCTAAGATTATTTATATTTTTGAAACGTCACCTAAAGTCAAGCATGTGTTGAACATCACCATATTCCGCGAGTTCCCATCTTTCTCCCTGTGCATCAACAATAACATCATCTTCTAATCCGTCATTAATAAATCCAAATGGAGCCATATCTTGTTCTATAGCATCTCTTTGATCCGCATATATTCTTGCTCTGACATCATTATCATGCATCTCTTTAAAGTATTCTTGCATTGCCATCCATCCAAAAATAACAAGACACATAGCAAGATCATCATGACATCCATCTTCTGCTTGGAATGATTGACCTTTCTGAATAAAGGTAGTCAGTTCAGATATAGTGTCATAATCTGTAACTAATAATTTATCATCTTCTATTAATGCTTTAAGATTAGAACAACCAACTTGTTTAACTGCAGTACTCATCTTCACACCAAGTTGTGTTTTCTTACCAGAGAAACCTTGTCCTAGTTGTTGACCTGCTCTACCACGCATAGCAGCCATTAATAGATTCTCATATTCCAAATCATATTGAATGATGTCTGCTACCTGTCCACCTATATCATTTACCTCACATAGAACGTATGCATTATTATAATGTTTACATACATCAACAATAATATTAGGTAAGACTATTGGTTTTATTTCATTGTTTTTATATCTAGCAACTAATTTGTAAGGTATGGTTGTAGTATCTACAACACAGAATGCTGAGTAGTCACCACCAATACCACGAGATACATCAACAGTTACAATATAATTATGATCTTCTATTCTTTCTTCATATATTGCTAGACCTCTGTTTTGTTTAATAGGATCATCATATGGCATAGCACCTAATTTACTAGGAGATATAAGAGTATCAACAGATCCTAAGAACTCACAGTCAAACTCAACTCTGAACTGTGCTTCAGATGTATTCTCAATAGTTTGTTGTTTCCATTTAGCATCTCTGCCAGGTACTTGAGACCAATGAACCTCAGTTGCAACATAGTTATTAGCACCACGTTCAGCATCGTGCCATAACTTATAGTATTGGTTCATCCCATGAGGTGTAGAAATAATAATAACTTTTGTTTTTTTACCAGAAGATATAGTAGGATACACACTAGCAAAGAACTGTTCAGCAATATGATTCGGAACGAACGCGAACTCGTCCAGAAATATAATGTTAAAGGACATACCGCGAACAGCAGAAGCACTAGTACTTGAAGCGAGGATCTTACTTCCGTTCTCCAACTCCAAGCTTCCTTTGTTCCACCCCAAGATACCTTGTTGCAACCATCTAGGAAGATTCTCGTAAGATAATTGTAAGCGTCCCAACATTTCTCTTGCAGTTGGGGCTTTGTTTGCGAGGATTGCGACATTTACATTATCATTGAATAGCACATACCATAATAGATATGCTGTAACGATTGTTGATTTACCAGACTGACGAGGTAACTTAGCAATATTAAATCTATGTTTATGAAACTTATCTACCATATCCTCTTGGAAATCATACATCTTAAATGGTATGATACCCTCGTCTAGTGAAACGATTTTAATATATGTTCTAATAAAGTAGATAGGATCTTCGGCACATTTCAAATACTCAGCAACTTGTTTCTTAGTAAAATTCTGAGAAACGTTTGCTTTTTTAAGATTAGGATTACCTAAGTATACTTCCTGTTGTGCCATTATCCCTCAAGTAAAGTTCCTTTTGATCTTCTTATCTCTCTTAACTCTTCAAAATTTTTCTGTTTTGTACCACCATCATATGCCCATGCATATCCTTCATCAATCATTTTTTCATTAAGTGATACATCATCATCCCCGACATATAACCAACCAAGAAGCCTACCATACTTACCCATGCCACCGACGAGTTCGGTTCTGATAGTAAGTTCCTCATCTCCATCTAAAGTCTCCTCTAAGTTTTTCTTCATCCAGTTAGTAGCATCAATACCTAATGCTTTTTCTTCTAAGTCTCTAGTTCTCTTCTCAGGAGTATCAACACCTGCTACGCGTACTCTTTCTTTTTTAATAAGATCAAATCCTAAGTCTATTGAAACATCAATGGTATCACCATCAACAACTCTATCAATCGACACTACTCGGAAGTTGTAACAACTCTTCCGACTTGGTGGAACCATTGCTCCCATGTTCTTGCTCCCAAAAATCCTCTAGTGCACTATTTATAGAATCTTCAACAGGGGTGGCATTTTCCATATTTTTTTCTATAACTGCTTTTCTATATCCTTCCCAAAGATCATCATAAAATTGCTCACGATCAATGTCAATAAGAGTTCCTGCTGATGCTGCAGCACACCATGCTATTGCACCAACAATACATGTAATGAAAATCTTATTCATTTGGCCAGAAATGATCGAATCTTAATATGTAGTATATCACAACACTCACACAAATTACAAGTATTGCAATCATCCATACAATACTCCAGACAATCATATCATTGACATTGCGTGGTGTAGTTCTTTTGCATGCTTTAATTCGTCTTCTGCTATCTCTGCTATCTTCTTATCTTCTGGATGCCATGCACTATATTTTGTATATGTCTCATATGCATGTTTCTCTATCTTCATGTTGATGTCATAAGCGTTAACAGGATCAATGAGATAATACCCAACCATGATCCAATAATAAACCAGAACAAGGTGCTTGGCAAAGAACCGATCAATCCAGTACTTATTGCCCTCCCTAGTCTCCATTTCCTCCAGATGCTCGGTCTCATTTAATGCTTGATAGAAGTGCTCCTTCATTAAGTATATGTGTTCTTCTCCTCTAAGTCCTAATGATTCACGAAAATGTAACACACTGATAAATGAAAAGTAAGGTGCTCTTGCTATCACCTCTAGAACCCAGAACCTCTGGAAGTCTCTACCTCTGTAGAGAAAGTCAAGGATATAGATTGTAGTATCCAAGACCCATGTATTAAATTTTTTCATACTAATATTGGATGTGCCCAAGCGTATTGGGGATAAAACCATAGTGCTGTGCCTATAGTTACAAAGATAATTAACGAGGATGTTATTGGTAAATTTTTCATAGTTAACACCCCATTGGTATTCCACATGCCCTAGAAAGGAAGACGTTATCTACCTCTGTTCGGATTGGAATTTGTTTGCAATAATCAATAAAAGAAGGATGCTCGTGTAGATACGAGACATCCTCTTTACTGTGTTCTATTGCTTCATATGCGGTATCGGCGTACTCGCATATTTCAAAATGATGATTTTGGTTGTCATGGTAACCAACCGTGTAATGGGACATGATAGTTTCAACTCCAGTACACTATTATTTATAAGCAAATATACCTAAATGGTTTTGTTGTTTTGCTTTGAAGACGGTTGCTTACAACAACCTTCATCATGTTCTTTTTGTAGATCTTCTATAGCGTTTTTAATTGTAGTGATACGCTTTTTTGTTTGTTTTTGGTAATTTTCCACTTCTAATTTTGGTTCCTGATGTCTCGCCTTCACCCTTTGGATTTTTACCTGGATTGGATTTCCCTAGATTTACAGATTTGCCTGGTTTTTTACTTTGTGTATCGTGTAGTCTTGCAGGTTTGTCTTTGTCTTTTGTAATGACTGACTCTTGACCATGCTTGCGTCCTAAACGACGCATTACTTTTCCGAATCTACGTTTTGACATTCCTTTGCCAGGACTTGTTTGGTATGTAACCTCACGACCTGTGCCTTCTTTGCCATCGTCGGATTTGTATTTATACTCTCCTACACCCTTCTTGTAACCAATACCTTTTTTCTTTAAATCTTTTTCGAGATTTTTGCGTTTAGCTCGATTCGCTTTTTCATCAGATCCCCTATCAGCACTTATATTACCAGTCTGTTTTGTCTTAGACTTGGTTAACATACGTGTTGTAGGATTGCCTTCTACTAATTTGATGAAATCCTGATAATACATAACTTTTAATTGTTCTTTTTGTGCCAACTTGTTAGCGGTAGCATACATTACTTCCTTATCACGTTTCCCATATAATTTTTTAAAACGACCTGCACTCTTCGCTTTCATACCACGAACAATACGTTCCGCTTCTTGATTGATAGGTCCTCGTTGGTCAGTTCCAAACCCTTTAGGTTTAGTGTTCTTACCACCGTAGTACTTCTTCGCCTCTTTCACTAGAAACCCATCTTCACGAACTTTATGTCCATCAGGAATAGGTTTACACTTTTTATCAGTGTTACAATAGTATTGTCCCTTTTTACAGGTTTCCATTACCCACCAACTACTTGCACTTCTTCTACGATAACCGCACTGGTAGCAGCAGCGATTTTTACGCAGCGTTGAACTAGTGCTTTATTGCCTGATGAATATGTATAATCAGCAGACGCACTTGATGAATCAATATCTGTGCTTAACATATTAACATTATTCGCAGCAGTTATTTTTTTACCTGCCGTTCCTGCTGATAAGAAGTTACTGTCTATGGAAGGACTAGTACCGTTATCTACAACAGCGATAAAATCTCCTACAGAGAATGGATGGTTGGCAGAACTATCTTGTAGATGTTGTCCAACAAAGTAATCTCCAGTAGAATCTGAGACTGCCTTTATAATTTGTGCTTGACCTGGCTTACCACCTTTTACAAGAATGAACTCATTCTGCACAAGTGTGATTGCAGGACCACTACCAAAGGTTACAGTTGCTGCACCTGCAGTGGAACCAACTCTATAGAATCCAGTCTGGATCACCTGATATTCAGTTGCTCCTGCTGCTATAGTGTTAGTGCTTAATACATTAAGTACTGTCATTGTCGTGTCTATGTTGTTTCAGTATCTTTATTTATGTTCTTTTGTGCCTTTAACATTTTTTGAAGATCCGATGTGCTACCTACAAACATGGCATTAGTAACATTCGTAGGTCCTTTCTTCTCCTCTTTATCTAATTCTTTTATTTTTAATTGAAGATCAATTAACTTATCAGCAACATCACCTACATTTTTAATAAGTTGACCTGCCACTTCATAAGCTCTAGGATGATCTGACGCTCTTGCCACGTCAAGTATTCCATCGACTGCCTCCTGTCCTTTCATCACTAAGTTATGTAGTTGAGCACGAGATGCTTCATAGTCTTTTACTATGTCCTCTTGCTCACTTTTCTTTAGTGATGGTTTTACCTTTTCTACATGTTTTTTAAGTTCGGAAGGTTCAGTTCCGAAAGTCTTATCTAGTCCTTCAAATGGATTCATCTTGACCACTCACAGGGTTGTATTTCTTCATGTCTTGGAAGAATGATGTAGTTTCATTGAAACCAAAATCATCATCAGCAGTGACTAATGCGTCATCAGCTGCATCAAGTTTAAATACGTTTGCTCCACCTACTGCAGTTGCTGCTACAGTTCCATTTCGACCTCTTTGTACATGAACAGTATTACCTGTTATACCAGTAACTTTCATCTGCTCACTACCAATATAAAGATCATCCCACTTAGCAACACCTGTTGCACTTGCAACTGGAATGTTAGTAGTTGCAGCAGTAATATTAGCAGACAAGGTAGTTACTACAGTTCCATCCTTATCAGTCCATGCCTCTGGTGTAGTAGTATAACGAACCTGTCTTGGTGCTGTAGTTGTATTTGTAGATGAATAGTAATCGACTTTTGCCTTTCTGACGATCTTGTGTTCTGTAACAGGACCGTATAGATATGTTTTTGCAGTAAACCTTAGTGTATAGATGATTGCTCTACGAGAAGTAAAGTCTGACTCATAATCATCTTCATAGTCTATAGATTGTAGAACTACAGGAACATCCTTTATCTCTTTCATTGCAGACAATAACTTGACTGGTAGATTATAATGAGGTTGGAATATAGGTAATATCTGTTCTAAAATTTGTAGACCATCATCTTGGTTCTTAGAAATAATTGCTAGTTCAAAATCTAAATTATATGGAACTGGCATGTAAGTATTATAATTTTCATCTACGTCTTTTGATATCTTTATCTTTTGAGTAGGAGATACTTTTCTTGTAGGATCGTAATTCATACCTGCAATTTCAAAAGAAATTCTAGGTAATGTTATTTGTACTCTTTTATTTGTAGGATCAGGGTTTTGATCTAAACGTGCTAAGAATTTTTGTTTAGGACCATATGCAAGAGGAACTTTCATAACCTCATTCTGTCTTCTCAATTCAATATTATTGAAGAGAGTTCCAAAACCAACAATGGTCTTTCTGAATATTTCGTGGTAAGCGTATGTTCCTAGCATTAGATTGTCAAGTCAGTAGTGTTTCCAACAGTTCCAAATGGATTAGATTCGGAGAAGTCAATAATATCATCATCAGCAGTCTCAAACTCCATGTTTTGATCGTACTCGATGTTCTTATTATCTATAGTATTATAAGATGCGGTTGTCCAAGACGCACTCGATGTTCCACCAGTAATGGTTTCGGGAACAGTAAATGTTCCAGAACGATTTATAACAATAAGAGTTCTAGTAGCAGAATCCCAAGACTTAACTTCAGCAGTTACATTAGATGAACCACCTGTAACAGTCTCACCTGCTGTAAAGTCACCGCTACCACCTGCAGCAAGACCAACTGTAATAGCATTTGCAAATGCAGTTTCGATAGCATCTAATTCTGCAATACCTGTGTCAATCGCTTCGTCACTGTACTCGAAGAGTTCACACTGACATTCCCATACAAAGTTTCTACCTAACTGATAGAAAGGTCTTTCTACTTCTACAAATTGTATTTCAAATAAATGTTTAGTTATAGGAAACCATATTAGATCCCCTTCGTTTGGTCGTCCTTCGACATTAAGTGTTGTAGAGTCGTCCACTTTTTCTTTAAACTTTTCGCGGGAGAATATAAACGTCGTCTTATCTTCGATACGTATTCCAAATTTTGTAAGTAACTCACCTTGTCCTTCCCATCCTTCGACATTATTGACGTAGGCTCTGATTGGTTTAGCTGATTCAAACTTTCCGTCAGAATCTTCTCCGAAAACTGTGTCGCGGTTGACAATAGTTCTCGGAACATAATATATGTCTTGACCATAGATTTCAATGCTTTCTACTACTAGGTTTTCAATGAACTTTTGCTCTTGTGCAGAACCGTTTGCTTTAAAACGTGCACTATGAGAATAGTCAGACTGTACGTAATCTTGTGCAGGTGTGTTTGAGATAGCCATTTAATTACCCCACTATATCCATAGGTGGAATTTCGTAACGATCACGAAGTTCTTCCTCAAGATCTTTTTTAAAGGTTGATCCATCTTCTAGGATCTGTCTACCATTTAAGGTAACACCACCTAGCATTTGAATCCCATCATACTTACTTAAGTTCCTACCCCACTGTTGTTGGAATAGTGCTTCAACGTAATCCTTTAACCAGTTATCATTATACATTCCTGTATATGTATCTGGATCTTGCCTCATTGTGCAGTCTACTAGTATGTAGTCACCAACTTCAAAGTCACTCCAATCCATATCAAGATATAATCTACCTTGATGTTCGTTCCATTTTACTCTACGATTTGCCTGTGAGTTAGTAATCCAATCAAGAGTTTCAAGATATTGTGAGGTTAAGAAGTAGTGTAAAATATGTCCATGCGTCATAGCATAGATGTCATTCAAAAATATCTGATATTTAATATTAAAAATATTTCCTGGTACTATACTAGATGCACCAATACTTGTATATACATGATTGATACCTAATGTGCCAGGTGCAGTATCAACATAATTATTAATTCCATACCATGCACTAGAACCTTCTTGAGAGTATGCTTGTGCATTATTTTTTATTGCTTCGGTTACTTCTATTCTAAGAAATGCTTTATAACTTCCGTTATAATGATATTCTTGGTAGTAATCAATAGCTTCTTCTACTAAGTCATCTAACTGCTCAGTAGCGACGTTTATGTCAATCGTAGGATAACCTAATCTACGAAGGGCATAGTCTTTTAATTCAGTTTTACTTGCGGGTCTAGTAGCAGACATTTGTTATTATCCGAATGAATTAATAGTCAAGTTAGTAACATCATTAGCACCAACGGTTTCTCCAACTTTGAAGAATCCATCTACATTATCAACAGTAACAGAACTGCTATCCATAGCAGTAATAGTTCCAACAGTTCCACTAGTTGCTCCTGTTAGAGTTGCACCGACTTCCATCGCTGTGATGTCAGCGAGTGAGAATGTTGCATCTGTGAATACAGTAGCAATGTCGATAGAACCATCAACAAATACACTTGCAACATCAAAGGTTGCATCATTACCAAATACAGCAGATATAGGAATTGTACAACCATTACCATGTATTTCTGACACAGTAAATTGAGCAGTTCCACTACCCCCTGCAATAGTTATAACTTCAGATGCTGCATAACCAGATCCATCATCATTGATTGTAACAGCAGTTATTGCTCCATTTTCATCAACTGTAGTATCAACTGTTAGACCAGTTCCTGATCCAGCTGAAGTTGTTGCAACTCCAGTTCCTGCTGAGTATCCAGTTCCTGCTGTTGTAATAGAACCAAGAGTCTTAGCACCTGATCCATTAGCATTTACAATAGTAACAACGTCAGATGCTGCATAACCAGATCCATCTGCATTGATTGCAACACCAGTAACTACTCCTGCTGATGTAGTGAGATCAACTGTTAATCCAGTTCCACCTCCTCCAACAACTGCGATACCAGTTCCATCAGCATATCCTGTTCCTGCAGTAGCAATAGATCCTAGTGTTTGTACTCCACCACCATTAGGGTTGGTTATAGTAATGGTGTCATCAACAGCATATCCTGTTCCTGCAGCGTTCACTGTAACTCCAGTTACTTGACCACCTGATGTAGTAACATCAACTGTCAAACCGCTTCCCCCACCACCAGTCGTTGCAAGTCCAGTTCCGTCAATATAACCAGTTCCAACGACAAGAGTATCTGTTGTAGCTACTCCACCTGCATTAGGATTTGTAAGTGTAATTGTTTCACCATTTGCATAACCAGTTCCTGCAGCGTTCACTGTAAGGTTTGTGAGTGCTCCAGATGCATCTACTGTAGTATCAAGAGTTAATCCTGTTCCTGATCCACCAGTTGTTGCAACAGCAGTTGCATTACTGAATCCACCAGTTCCAGTTACCAATGATCCAAGGTTTAATGTAGCAACACCACCTGCATTATCATTTGTGATTGTTAAAGTATCTCCAATTAAGTAATCTGTTCCACCTTGGTTTAAGGCAACAGCAGTAATTGCACCATCAACTACAGTTGTATCAACTGTTAATCCAGTTCCAGTTGCTGATCCAGAAGTTGCAACGTCAGTTCCTGCAGTAAATCCTCCAAGACCACTTGCTGTAATAGATCCAAGAGATACAACAGCACCAGGTGTTGGATCTCCTGATAGATTAAGTTTCAATGTAGTTGTAGTAGCAAGATTATTCAACATTGCTTGTAACTGTGCAAACGCATTATCAAGTTTGTTTTGTACTCTTGTTTCTGTGTAGTATAGATTTGAAGCACCTTCTGATAAACTATCAGTATCATGGTTGTTAAGGTTTGTTGCCTGTGTTGCAGTAGCAGGAGTAATATCAGCAGTTCCGTCAAAGGTTGTGCCACCGATAGTTCTTGCAGTCTGTAAGGCAGTTGCAGTATCAGCATTACCTGTTAGGTCACCAGTTACGTTAGCACTAATAGCATTTGCAACATTGATAGTATCAACATATAGATATGCCCATCTATTTGTGCCAGATCCTAGATTCCAAGTAGAACCTGTGACAGGAATGAATGTTTTTGCAGTAGATGAAACATTAGTTAAGTTACCACCTAGATCACCAGACAATGTAGTGAATGTTCCTGTAACTCCATTTACTGTATTGATATATCCATATGCCCATTTATTTGTGGTAGATCCTAGATTCCAAGTGTTGTCTTGAACAGGAATAAATGTCTTGGCAGTAGATGAAACATTAGTTAAGTTACCACCTAGATCACCATTAATACTATCAATAGTTGCAGAAGTACCAATAAAAGTATTCGAGTAAGTATATGCCCATCTGTTTGTAGTTGATCCTAGATTCCAAGTAGAATTAGCAGCAGGAACTATAGTTTTTGCAGTAGATGAGTTATTAGTTAAGTTACCACCTAGATCACCATTTACTTGACCAATATTTGCAGTATCACCAACAAAGGTATCTGCATAAGCATATGCATATCTGTTTGTAGTTGTTCCTAAATTCCAATTACTATCTTGATCAGGAACTACCTGTTTAGTTGAGGTAGTATTAGCAACTAAGTTACCACTTAGATCACCATTTACTTGATCAATAGTTGCAGAAGTAGCAACAATGCTATCTCCATAAATGTATGCATATCTGTTTGTAGTTGATCCTATATTCCAAGTGCTATCAGCAGCAGGAATTATATTTTTAGTTGAGGAATTTGATGCAACTAAGTTACCACTTAGATTACCATTTACCTGATCAATATTTCCAGAAGTTCCTGTGAAAGTATCTGCATACACATATGCCCATCTATTTGAAGTATGTCCTAGATTCCAAGTAGAGTTAGCAGCAGGAACTACTGTTTTTGCAGTACTAGAAGATGCAACTAAATTACCAGTTAGATCACCATTTACATCTACTTGTGCTGTAGTTCCAATAAAGTTATCTGCATAAACGTATGAGTATCTGTTAGTAGTATGTCCTATAGACCAGTGAGAAGCCTGTGAAGGAACTAAAGTTTTAGTTGTGGAAGATGATGCAACTAAGTTACCAGTTAAATCACCACTAATATTAGTAATAGTTGCATCAGTTGCAGTAATACTATCAGAATAAACGTGTAACCATCTAGCAGAGTTAGATCCTAGATTCCAAGCAGAATCAGTAACAGGAATTATT
>OCVP010000057.1_pt1 | contig 52632 bp, 55 predicted proteins | sample 1539171 | NCBI WGS metagenome assembly OCVP01 (sample SAMEA51879418, study PRJEB22527) | metagenome
TCTCTTCTTACCGAACCTGACCCCAATGTAAGCAGGTTTGGATCTCGTGTTTCTAAGTCAATAGCAATCTCACTATGACTAGATAAATCTGGTAAAAAATCTGGTGGAACCCACTCTGTTTCTGGCGTAAATAGTGGTTGTTGTAAAGTTCTCACTTATACTCTTCCTTTAGTTTATTTAAAAACCAAATAGCTTTGTCTAAATCTTCTATGGGCTTGCCTTTGTGCTCGTGACGCCAAACATATTTTATGGCTGAGCCTTGTAGATAATATCTAAAACCATCTCCTTGACATGACTTGATTGCATCTATGCAACCTATGTCGCCTTTGTTGTAGTGTGATGGAAAGTTTACTGGGTCATGTTTTTTAGATGACATAACACCTCTCATAGTTTCTTGGTTCTAGTATATGTAATGATTTCTTCGCACGTGTGACTCCTACATAAAATAGACGGTGTAGTTCATCTGGATTAATATCATCGTTGTCAACAGCAGACTTAGTAATATCAGGAAGAATGAGTACATTATCGGCTTCACCTCCTTTGGCAGCATGTATTGTTGATAAGGTTATGCGTGGGTTTTGTGTTATCTTTTCGTCGTTAGCTAGCATATTTCTTATATAGTTTTCTGTATCTACATCTAGACCAGCAAATGCCTTATACCAAACTTCGTCTGTTTGTAATCCGTGTTGCTGCGTACATTCTTCGATGTAGTAACCTTCTTCACTTTCGTTTAATGTTTTACCTGTTCTATACCCCTTTGTAACATTTTCTCCCAGATATGCATACACATTTTTTATTGATGCTACAGGTAATAAATGCTCCATTGAACGCCATTTTTCCCATGTTTGTATGGCCAACAATAAATCTAGCTTTACAGAATTTTTAGTTTTGTGTGCATAATACCAACCTTGTAATCTACATAAATCTTTTATCTCGTCTAAAAAATAATTTGCGCTTGACAATACTAGCCACTCACCTTGTGACATGTCTACCTGTGTAACGTCAGAGTATCTTGTAAGGTCACCTTGTTCTTGTCTCGGCATATATTCTTTGTCGTATCTGTTTGTAACTTTTCTAATTATATCTTGTGATAGTTCGTGTATCGGTCCACCAGGTATTCTGTAAGATTGATTTAATGTATCTATGTGATCTACTTCGTCCTTAAGAGCGATAAAAGTATCAACGTCAGCACCAGCCCATCTAAATATAGCTTGATCATCGTCCCCTGCAATGTAGGTCTTGTTTGCTTTCTTCCAAAGAGTCCGGACCATTCTCCATTGCAAAGGTGAGAGGTCCTGTGCTTCGTCAATAAATAATACGTCAAAAGACGGTGAAACATCTTGGTCAATAAATTGTTCCAACATGTCATCATAATCATACAATCCTTTTTCTGTTTTATACTTCTTAAGTTCTTGATCTAAAAGATATAATAGATCTCGCTCGATGTCCATGTGATGTTCATTTTTGTCATATAAATCTAAGACAGGCATTTCTAAAACTCGTGCTTTGTTAATTAGTCGTAAATATTCATTGTCAGAATTAAACACACCATCCTCATCATTGTACCACGCTGTCTTGATAGGTATGCCACACTTTAAACCAAAGTCTCTGTAGTCTGGAGACTTCATCACACGCTCCTTGTTCATACCTAAAGTTCTAAACGCAAGTGAATGCAGAGTCCTAAAATATGGTATCTCTTTTTGATCTATCATAAATTTTTGTTCTGCTCTGTGTGTTGCTTCCCATGCAGCTTTCTTTGTAAAAGAAAAGTACCCTATCTTTTTTATGTCTGTGCCAGCTCGTAAAAAATCTTCTACTAAATTTAATAGTGTTGTAGTTTTACCTGTGCCTGGTGGTCCTAGTATTATTGTTTTCATTAGAAAGGTGACTCTTCATATTTAACTTCTGATATTTCTGGTTCCTCATCACTTTCCATTTTCATAGATTTAATTTTTATGACATGTGGTGTCTGCTGTTTTATTTTCATACGGACTTCTTTTTCAAAATTACTAAGATTTTTTATTAAACTCGCTGTCTTTTGTCTGTCCAACTCCCAGTTGTTTCTTTTTGCCCACCCATAAAAATCATCCATTCTAAAATAACAAAAATTATCTTCGTCAGTCCACGCCATCTTTCTAAGTATGTCTTCTTTTTTTCTACCCTGTGGTCTGTTGACTGTAAAATCTTTTAATAAATTTACTATAAAGTATTTAGGATCTAATGATTGCAACGGCTCACTGTGATCAACACTCGCCATCAACTCTCTTAGATATAGCTTTCTCCAGTTCTTAGGTGTTACATCTGGTATCACTACATCTATTTGATCTAACACCGCTGTTGCAAATAACTCTGGGTTTCTTAGTTCTACAGTTTTTAATTCTATTCTTGCGTCATCTACATTTAAAAACCATTGTGGAGGTTGTGATGTGACTCGTACTAAAGCGCTCAACCTTGGCATCTGTTCTTCTTCATAACCAACACCATACATTTTTGTTGCGCATTTAGCTGCGTTGCACACACCACAGATAGGTTGTTCTTTGCATTTATACTTGTCGTAATCTTTTCTTTTTAAAGATTTTATTAGCATTTGTACCTCTGTATTACCAAGAGGTGGGTCCATAACCTTAAGATTATCAGCGACCAACATATTTTCCCAATCATCTGGACTAGATTTTTTTCTGTACACACCAACATTAAATAAGCCATTGTTTCTAGATCCTTCGCCAAACCCTTCGTCTGCTAGTCTGTTTAGACAAGGTGGACCATCTGGAAAATACTCTTGTTTCTTTGGTGGTTCTTTTATTTGTATGCTGTCTATCTGTTCTTCTGTTTGTACAAATGTATCATACATAGAATAGAATGATTCTAAACTAGCAGCACCACCATTTTCATCTAGCGCATATCTCAAACCTTTTGTTCCTGCATGGTACGGTAAATTTAAAAAATTACCTACGTCACCTCGCTCGGCCAATAACTCTGTTTGTTTTGGAAATACCTCACTACCCTCGTAGCCCAATGCCGTTGCCATTTGTTCTAGTTTATCTTTCATAAGAAATGCAGGAATAAATTTATCTGCAAACAAAAACAAGTGTGCGCCACCTGACTTAGATCTAAATGTTATCAGAGGAAATTTCAGTTCTTTTATTTTTTGTAAAAGTTGTTTGTGATCAAGATTGTATATGTCAATATCAATACAACCCCACCTGCATTTGTTTTCTTCGTTTATAGGAATAACACCTAGAGCAGGTAATAATTTTCCATTTGCATCTGTTTTACCTTCTATGTGATCTTTCCACAATTGCTCTGAAACTGTTTCTCTTCGTATCCATGGGCGACCTTTCTCTTTACCTCTGGCATCTTTTTTACCAGACAGTATCAGTTGTCCAAACGCACTGTTATTACCTTCAAATATTTCTTTAAACCTCACTCTTCCGTGGCCTCCCTGTTCTTGGTTTACCTCTGTTTGGTCTAAAGGTAGGTTTACAAATGTCGTTGCAATATATTTTTTGTTTTTGCCATTTAGTTATTTCAAACTTTGTCTGGCATGTTGGGCATATCCTTATCATTTAATCTCTTTAACCTTTCTTCTTTTTGTCTTTTGGACTCTTTTGTACTCATATCCCACAACTCGTCTTGGGCTAGCCAATACTCGTCAAACGTCAGAGACGCGTAAGGGGGGATGTGCTTACGCGTCTCCTTCTTCATGATTAAAACGGCACCTCGTCCTTAGACTTAGCTTCGCCGTCACCACCATGTTTTGCAGTTACGTCACCCTTGTTTACGGAACTAGCAAAACTTTTTGCAGCACAATACAAGTCTACATCTTGTACAGGCCCAACCTTTTCTATAGTCCAACCAAACCAAGTTCCCTTGTCATTTGATTGTTGTACAGTTTTAAGATTGTAAATGTGACTATACATAGCCGGTGTGAACATACCACCCTTCCCTTTAAGTTTGATACTGTTCATCATAGAGTTCCATGATCTACTGACTTTTAGTTGTGTAGACTTCATAGAAATCAATGCTGATGTACCATCATCAATCAACACAAAATAAGATGCTGTGTTCTCAAGATAGTTACCGTTTGGTAATCTGTCTTTATAACTAGCATCTCTTGTTGCTTCTTTGATAATGCCACTATCAACAGAGTGTATAGCTACAGGAGCAGTTGTGCCCTCGCCTCTATCACTCCACTCGACATATTCCCGTTTGTAATAGCATGGAATAATATTTACTCCTGCCTCACCGTCATACAGTTGCTTAGTCACAGTATTAAATATCATACCTGGCTCAGCACCATCCACATATTTGGCGTCCCTTTTATTACATTCAGGTGATAGTTGACCTAATACTCTAAGAAATGGCAATGCATAATCGTCTGAGTCCATATTGCCAAAACTCGTATCAGCGTCTTCTTCAAACATGCCTGTTAAGGCAACATCTGATTTCTTTTTTTCAGCTACTTGGTTCATGTTTATTTTCTCCTTGTTTCATGATTCATTTTTTCCGGCTAATTTTAGTTTGATCCTTTACAAACAAATGAAAAGAATCCGAGGGCATGTCGAGGCCGGCCTCGACACGCTCTCTATAAAGAGCTTTCAAAGTCATGGGCTCAACTTTTGATTTTTGTTGTGGCTCATAACCCGACTGCTCCGCAAGGTCCAGGAGATCCTTCGCCTTGTTATCTTCGCCTTTACCGAACGTAACAAAGACTTCATTTTTAATGATGTCCTCTAGCCCGTTTTCTCGAAGCCATGTGTAAGCTGACTCAACATCGTCTTTTTTGATGGTGCAACTGTAAGATTTTTTTACCTCTACAGAGCTGCCGTCAGCGAGTTTCAAAGATGACAACCCTTGCTCTGCTAGCATATTAGGTATTATCTCTGAACTAATCTTGTCTGCTTTTTCTTTTTTTAATTTTATTTTTTCTTCTAGCTCCGCAATTTCGTCTTCAAACGCCTTGAGCTCTTTGCAATATCCTGCCAAACTAGAAATATCAGTCTTCTCTATAATTTCCTGTTGGTCTTCTTCAAAATTGATTTCTGTCATCATCTATTCCTTTCTCAAATAAATTAAAATTAAGTGGATAGTATCTTGTCTCCTGTCTATCCCACTTTAATAAATTAAATCTTCCTTGTGTTATATCACTAACAATTGCCGTTGACAATCCTATGATAGCAGGATCACCAGAACAAAGTATATAATCTGTTTCTTTAAAATCTTGTAAATTTTTTCTCATTTTATGTATGAAAGGTGCTGGACTAAATAACATCTGTGAATTTTCTGGTAAACAAATTACCAAATATCCGTAGTCAGACGCTGTCAAAATATTTATATTTCTTGGAGGGTGTTGCAAAACATAGACAAAACTCTCATCAGGGTTTGCCTTGTTAAATTCCAAAAATTCTGCCAATTGTTTTGGCCTGTACAATTCAAATAATTTATTTCTCATTTCATACTTTCTTATGTTGACATTGAACATAGTCATGATTATATGATTGTCAAGAAAGAATAACGAAAATATGATAAAAAATTATAAGTTTAAGACTAAGCCATACGAGCATCAACTTAAAGCGTTAGAGAAATCCTGGGCTTCTGACACTTATGCCTTGTTTATGGAAATGGGTACAGGTAAATCCAAGGTCCTTGTTGATAATATCGCTATCCTGTATGACAGAGGCGCTATCAAGGGTGCCTTGATTGTAGCACCGAAAGGTGTGTACAAGAACTGGGACGCAATAGAATTTCCAACACACTTACCGGACCATATAGAATGCACAAAAGTATTATGGGAACCAACAGCGACGAAGAAAAAACAGGCTGAACTTGACACATTATTTGACGATAAAGGTGATCTTAAGATATTGATAATGAACGTAGAAGCATTTTCTACGTCAAAAGGACTGGACTTTGCGCGAAGTTTCCTTAACATTTTTGTTGGAAGAGCTTTGATAGGGGTTGATGAATCTACGACGATCAAGAATCCGACAGCAAAGCGAACAAAAAATATTTTAAAAATAGGGGATCTAGCGAAATATCGTAGAATCTTGACAGGCTCTCCAGTTACAAAGTCACCTCTTGATTTGTTTAGTCAATGTGAGTTTCTAGACCCATACCATCTGGGGCATGCCTCTTACTATAGTTTCCGTGCACGCTATGCAAACATGGTCAAAAGAAATTTCGGCGGTCGACAAGTACAGCTTGTAGTATCTTACAGAAGACTAGATGAACTAGCAGATATATTAGATAAATTTTCTTATCGTGTGCTTAAAGAGGACTGTTTAGATTTACCAGAAAAAGTATTTACAAAACGATTAGTAGAACTGACACCAGAACAAGACAAAGCATACAAACAAATGAAACAAATGGCACTTGCAATGTTAGATAATGGAGAAGTTATGACAACCGTAAATGTTATGACACAATTGATGAGATTGCATCAAATAACTTGTGGCCATTTCAAGGCGGATGATGGCACAACTACGGCACTAAAAAATAATCGTATGGACGCATTGCTACAACTATTAGAAGAAACAGACGGCAAGGTGATTATCTGGGCAAATTACAGGGAAGATATAAAAAATATAGTCGCTGCTCTGAAAAAAGCTTACGGAGATGCGTCTACAGTCGAATATCACGGTGGGGTGGACTCTACCCTCCGCCAGGAGCATATTGCTCAGTTTCAGCAAAAAAACGGCCCTACACGCTATTTTGTAGGAAATGCACAAACTGGAGGGTATGGAATTACCCTGACTGCTGCTAACACAGTAATTTATTATTCTAATAGTTATGACCTTGAAAAAAGACTGCAGTCAGAGGACAGAGCGCATCGTATTGGCCAGACTGGCAGTGTTACCTATGTTGACTTGATAGCTGAAAATACTGTAGACGATAAAATAGTTAAATCACTAAGGAACAAAATAAATATAGCTAATGAAATTATGGGCGAGGATATCAAAGACTGGATCTAGAGAATTATATTTTCGTATTTGGTCCGTCCTTCTACTTTGCTCGCTCTTAACACTTGTTTTCTTGGCCCTTCCATCACCGCTGAGCAGTGCACCCATCCAGAGTTCGGATCTCCCTCATCATAAAATTCCAGAATTAACTGGTCAAATTCTGTATTTTTACTAATCCACGTTGCAAGTTCCTTGTTGTCAACTCCTGCTATCTCGAAGTCTGCTGCCTCACCCCTGGCATGCTGTGACTTAGTCGAAGATCCGATAGCTTCGCACAGCTCTGGGCTACGATAGCCTGAAGATATCATGACCGACTTACCAAAGTGATCTCTCACTGGTTGTAGGACGGACTCCGCTAGGTGAATAAGGTTTTCTACGTGCGCTGTTGATGGTTCATTGTTGATACCTTTGCGCGTTGCTGTTTGAGATTTAGTCATCTCTGATAGTGAAAAGTTTGCTGATAGTTTCATATCATCCCCAATAAAGTTTCTATAAATACTAAACCAACGGCACCCACCGTGGTAAGAACTACCCAATAGATTTTGTCTATCTTGCCCCCCAATTTCTCTACGTCTTCATGCACGTGTGTAATCTTGTTATCTAGGTGCGCAAGGTGATTAGTTTTAATTATCTCTATTTCACGCTCTACACCCTTAACATGTCCATACAAAGAAATAATGTGTTCTCTGTCACCTTCTGGTGTTATGCCTTTAACTGTATCGTTCATTAGGCCATCCCCTTCTGACGTTGTCTAATGGCTTGTTCGCCTGGTGATAATAAAGCAGTTTCTGTAGTTGTCAATCCAGTTGCCGGGTTGACTGGGTTCATATTAGTGTTTGGCACTACCGGTGTTGGTGTGTTTGGTAGTTGTGGAGTTACAGGTTCGGTTTGTTGGTCACCTATATTAAATAAACTAGGTGAACTATCACCCCTTGGCTCTGGCAAAGGTCTTCTTTCAGGATCTACTAAATCTTTAAATCTTATACCTTCCATTCTAAATATGATATTGTCTAGTTTGTCTAGTGGTAACAGATCACTTCTGTTTAGTAAAATACCACTCTTCTTATATTCATCATAAAGTTCGTCTGCTCTTTGTTCTAGTCCTGACTCTGAGTATGAAACTGGTGTAAATATACCATCCATTAAATTATCTAAGTTTGGTACGTTACGACCGTCTTTACCTAATACTTGTTCTATTTGTTCTCTATTTAATAGTCCAGAGTCTAATGCTTGTGCAAACATTTTGTAAACTTCAAACTGTGCTGCAAGTGCTTCGTTTTGTATTTGTTGGAACTCTGCAGCCATAACGTCTGGGCCTCGTTCTAGTGCATTTTCTTTACTAAAGAAATGTTCTGTTTTGTATGCGTTAGATCTAATCTCACGTATATCAATTGCTTTATAATCAAGCGCACTAACAGGATCGACATTTATAATAGATCCACCTAACAATCTAATTAATACATCACTAAGATCTGACAACCTACCCTGTTTTGTATCTAAGCTTAAAGCGTTTAACACTTGACCCGTGCTTCTTACAAAGCCAGGAGCTATGGTAGAAATAATATGTTGGAAAGATTTACTAACCTTATCTCCAAAATCATCTGTCGGACTATAAATATTTGCGCCGTTTCTAGATTTACCACCACGTGCCCATATATCAAACATAGGCTCTAATACAATTGTCTCTGCTACAAACGGTTCTATAAAAGTCATAAGAGGGCTAGAGGCATCGAATATTCTGTTATAAACTTCGCCCTCTACCTCATCAACAGACATCCTTGTATTATTTAATTCTCTAATATACCCCTCTATCGGATCAATTACATAGGCGTAAGGATTGTAAGAAGATAAATCAAATGCTTTAAACTCACCTGTTACTGGATCTTTGTTTGTCAGCGGCACCATTAAATGGTTTTGCATAAAAGAAGGTCCTAATCCATCTTGATACGCTCTTATTGCCTCTGGTGATACATCTGTAAAAGCATGTCCTAGGGCTTTTACACCTTCATTTACACCATACAAAGTTGTGAATTGACCAAACAAAGATCTATAACCCATGGATTGTAAACCTGGATTACCTGACGCAATATGTTTTAGTGACGTCGATAAAGTTGTGGCTGTAGTTCTTAACATCTCTGCAGGAAACGATATGAAGTTACCTATTGGCAGTTTTCTAATCGCTTGTATTGCAGGTGGCACTCTACTGTATGTTGGATAAGTATCTCTTACTAAGTGTGCAGCTATTTCTTCGATACCTTCCATTACAGTTTTCTTTCCACCAGTTTTTGGGCTGATCTCTACAAACTCTCTACCTACTATGTCATTAAAATATCTTTTTACGTCATCTATAGACTTAGTAAATTGTTTAAGTTCGGAGATATAAAACTCGTGACCGTAGAGTTTCCATAAGTTATCACCACCTGCATACAACCTTTGCACGTATTGGCTAAGCTGTGTATTACCGACTCTTTGTATTAGTTGGTTAAAACTACTAATTACAGGTTCGCCAGTTTCTTTTGTTGCACCTTTTAAATCATTTAATATTGCTGTTAATTCTTGCGATACAACGTTCTCGTCAATAACCCCTAGTTCAATTTTTCTTTCAATAAATTGATTTAATTTTTTCTTGTCTACGTTTCTACCAGGACCAAATATGTCATCCATAACTATTTTAAATGCTTGTGGCACACTTGCGCTACCACCAATATGTCCTACATTAAGAGCAAATAATGCTGCTGATCCTACGTTACGCATTTGTGTAGCTGGTGAGTAAAGTGTTTTACCTCCTTGCACCATTGCTTTTGCTGCTAGTATGTTTTGATATATTGTGCTTTTTAAGAAACCATCAAACAGACTATAACCACCTAGCTGTTTTATAATTTCTGGAGTGCCATACAAACCAATAGCATCATTTAGTAAGAAACCAGATCCTTTTACATCTGTTAAAGGTGCTGCATTTAATATGCCTTTACCTAACGCTTCTTCTTTTGTTCTAAACAACCACCCGTTTGACAAACCCATGTCAGCTATTTGGTCTAGAGCCTTTTTCTGTGATGTACTTGCAATAATATTACCTGTTGTTTGCAATAAAGAAGACCTAAGATTTTTTTCTTCTCCAAGTAATTTTCTTATAGCTGATGGTAGTTCATCACCTGTAACTAATCTAATATCATCTAAACCAAGTTTTCTAGTAATAGTTTCTAAAGCTTTAAACGGATCAGCCATTTCATATTTAGCTGTGTGCATAATATCAGCAACTTTTAATGAAGCATATTCATCAATTGCTTCTTCTATTGTTTTATTTGGAAACGCCATTTCTGCTTCCATACGCAGACCATTGTTGCCTTTAATTAAATCTTTTATAAATGTTTTTGCTTGATCTACACTTCTAGGTGTTGGAGCATAAGAGTTATTTGTAAATGCAGCAAACGATCTTCTCATCATGGAATTTATATCTGCGTCAATTAAATATTTTATGGGATCAGTTGTAGGTAATAATTCTCCAAACTCTTTTTTTAATCCATTAGTATAATTTCTTAAATCATTAGCCGGCACCTGTAATTGTTTTGGTAGTTGGTCTAACCTTATTGTGCCTTCTAGAAAATCTAATACGTCATCTAAATATTTTTTCTGTATAGTTTCAAACTCACCATATTTTTGATACCGTTCTTCAAACGATTTTGCTAATTTGTATGCAATACGCTCTATATCAATTAAATATTTTTCTACAGCTCTAGACTTTGAACGAATGTACAAGTCACTTTGTGTTTTTGTAGCAAACGCATCTTTACCTAATTTTCCTATATCTCTAAACAAAGCTAGTTTGTTATCAATCTTTGCAAGATATTGGTGCAAAGGATCTGCGCTGTTTACAGAAAAACGTCTCCATGTTTCAAAGTCTGGTAAATTTTTTGCAAACATTGTTGTAGGAGGTTTTATGCCAGTATAAACACTAGCTCTAGCATTAGCCAAATCATAAATACCAAGAGTAGCCCTAGTAAATACCTGTTTACCTATAAACGCTGCTGTTGCTTGTGCTGCGGTTGCACCTTTTTTACCTAAATAACTTATAGCATTACCTACAAGCGGTATTGTTTTAGATGTGTAAGGTATTTTACCAGCCAGAGCATCTGATGCTATTTTTAATGGGACACCTGCTAATTGCAGCGCGCCACCAAATATAGATCTATTAACACCTGGTATTGTCTTAAATGGTAATGAAGCCGTGCCTTTTGTTAAGGCCCAAGCAGGTGGTCCTAACAATGGAAACAATCCACCAATCAACGCTCCGTCAGCACCAAATCTAACTCTATTTTTAAAATTAGCAACTGCCAACTCTTTGCCTGACAAATTTTTTGTGTCTATCTGTTTGCCCGGCAACAAGGTAGCATCTTCGGGTAACATTCTTGTTAAAGTATTATATGGTCCACCACCTATCACATCAGCTGCTCCAAAAATAACTGCACCCGTTCCCATTCTTTTTGCAACATTACTGGCCTGCATTGCAAACCTAGCGCCGCCTATAACATCATCATCTATATAACGTGTCATAGTGTTAAAACCTTTTAATCTTAATGCTTTTTGTAATCTTGTGACTAATTTTGTTACTAAACCACCAGGAACTCCAAACTCAACAAGTAAAGAAATCATATCACCCATAAATGTTTCAGGATCATTCTTTGCTGTTTTTTCATAGTTTTCTCTTAGCCGTTCAGATAGTTTACCGTCACCAAAACCAGATAGGTCTATGCCGCCTAAAATTAAATCCATGGTATTAAACCCAAGATTTCTAACACCCGATTCTACTGCTCTGTTTATTTCATCTATGCCATCTATATAAGCTGCTTCTTGATCTGTGCCGGGTACAGGTTGATAACCAGAACTTAAATACTCACTTAGTCTAGGAAACCTTTCGTAAAATTGTTTTTCATCACCACCTGTTTTGTTTATAATATCGTTTGCAGCTGCAGCCAGTATTAGGAAAGGTGTTTTCATTTGCCTATCTAAACTTTTTGTTAAAACGTTGTCTGTTAAAAGTTTTGGAAAACTAGTTAATGGAAATTTAGTAGGTTTAGCGTCTATCATTTCTCTAGCTATTTTTGCTTGTATGCTAGATATGCTTTCATCTTTTTCTTTTAATCTGTATCTTACACTTGCATCACTAGTTTTTTCTAATTCTAAACTGTCTTGACCTCCGTAAGGATCCTCTAAAAAGAAAGCCATTTGTTTTCTTTGTGACTCAGGCATTTGTTCTATTCTTAAATCTCTTTGAGCTGTATCTATTTTCGCGTTTATGTAATCTGCAAAGATAGGTTTTCTTTTAAGGTCTTCTTCATCACCACCTTCACTGCCAAAAGCTCTAACTTTACCGCCTTTTCTAAAACCAAATATATCTTTCACTTCGCTAGGTGATTTTGTTCCATAAAAATTATTTATTTCATCTTTTAATACTTGGAGGTCTGAAGCAAACTTATCTTCTACATCAACTTTAGTAGACCTTCTCATGCTTGTTGGTAAATATGCAAAGTCCGTTGTGTCCATAAAATAACCATACTCTTCTATGGTTTTTATATAATCATTAAACGTTTCTTGCATTTCTTTCATTAAACGTTGTCTGGTTGGTTTATCTTTTGCGTTTTTAATTTTTTTAGCTAATTCTCTAAAACCTTTATTCGGAGTTTCAAATAATTTATTTTTTAATGCTGAATTAAATGCTTTACTTGTTATTTGTAAATTACCAAGATAATGAGCATCTGCTAAACTATTTGAATTAATAAAACCAAGAATGTGATCTAATTCTTTTTTATCGTTTGGAAATAATTTATTATATTGTTGAATAGTTTTTTTAGCTTCTAGAAATAAATCTTTTTCAAACTGAGGCACATCTGGGTTTTTTAACCAGTTTGCTATAACTTTTTCTTTTGCTGCTTTGTAAGCATTACGGTCTGTTATTGGGTTTAAATTATAACGAGGATCATTAGCTAGTCCTTCATCTTTTAAAAATTTTTTTACAGCTACACTAAAATTACCGTAGTTTAAATTTTTTTGTTCTGCTAAATCTTTTAAAGTTAAATCTCTACTTTTTCCTTTTACTTTTGGTTTATACACTTCCAGTAATTCTTCTAAAAATTTTTGTTTTGCGTTAGGAACATTTGTTGGAAAAACTAAAATTGAATTAGAAGAACCACCACCATCTGGCGCATATATTGCAATACTTTGTGTTTCATCGGCTCTAGTTTGTGCTCTAATTGCGTTACCTCTAGCTATACTTTCACTGTTTGCCGCTTTGGCTTCTGGTGTGTATAGCCTTGCTTGTCTGGTTGCATCATTACTTAAAAAAGGTATGTCTCTAAAACCAGGTTCTTTTAACAACTGATTAATTTTATCAGGAGATTTTATACCAAGAGCTTCAAAAACAGCTTTACGAGTTGGCGGTAAACCATCAACTGTCATGGCATCAAAAGTTTGTTTAACTAAAATTAAAAACTCTGGCGACCTTCTTAACGACCCAATCTCTTGGTTTGATTTTGCGTTTTTAATTTTTGCTAAAATGTCGGATGATGCTGGATCAGGCGCCATTCTAACATCTGGTACATCTGTAAAGTCACCTTTAGCAGATATGTTAGCTACATTTCTACCGGCAATCATTTGTAGTATTTGGTTTTGATGTTTATTAGTTACACCCATCTCATCTACAAGAACTTTTGCCTGATCGTTTAAACCATTTAATTGAGTTTTGGCTACGTCAGGATCTATCTCATTGTTCTTAACCTTGTTAACTATTTCATCGTATTTTTTATATATGTAGTTTGCAGCACGTTTTGAGTTTGTAGGTAAATTATAAATACCTTTTGCAACAGCTGGACCTAGCAAACTTAAAAAAGCTAACTCACCATAAAAAACAGCTTCACCAGCTTGGTAACCAAAACTTTTAGACAACACTTCTTGCATTTGTTGTTCTTTTGTTGCCAAAGCTTCAGTCAAGTCCATCTCAGTTAATTCATTCATTTTGTCTACGCTAATATAATCCCTGTAGACAGGATCTGGACCATGCCTACCCTTTTGTCTTTTGGTTTTTATTCTTACTTTAAAAAAAGAATTTCTGTGTGGGTCCCAAACAACAGGATTATCAAATCCCGGTATATACAAAACTTCTGCACTGCCAAAGACACTGTTTGGATATCTATCTGTTACACTAATACCACCATCATCATCTACATTTACTATTGCTTGGTTGTTTAATATGTCTGTTGCATCGCTTATACCCAGATAAGCTGATTCAAAACTCCTTGCCTTAGCTTCAGGTGTGTTGGCTCCCGTTTCTTCATAGGCGTCTAGGTTGTCTCGAAATGCTTTTGTAAGGGGATCGTTTAAATTAGGTTCTTTTGGTTTTAAGTCTTCAAGTTTTACGTTACTAAAAGTTTCTTTTATATTACCAAATATATCTTTGGCAGTATCTAGGATACTCATGTTACGCCACCTGTGTTGGGTATTGTAAATCTACGTTATATTTATCGTTAAACACCGCAATATCCTCTGGTGTTATAAGTTGTGCAAAATCAATCATAGCTTCTTCGCTACTCATTATTAATTTAATTACAGAGTCACTGACTTCTGGTGGTAGTCGTTTTCTTAATTCATCGTATGTTAATTGTATGTCTTGTGTAGATGCAACACTTTGTTGTTCTCTAAGATCCATATTAGGATCTGCCATGCCACCTTCTTGCATTCCAACACGACCGCCTTTTTTATAACCAGGAAACTCAGGGAAGTGAATTTCACTAATAACCATTTTGAATAAATTATCTACAATCTTTTCTTGTATTCCTTGTGAGTCTAAACCATAGAAAGCACTGCTTGGATCTTTATTTTCTTCGTTGTCTATAACATTGTTAACACCTTTTGCTATAAGTTTTGTAAAGTCATCACTATCCATTAATCTTGCTTTTTCTTCAATGTTGGCTCTAGTCGTTTCACCATACAAACCATTATAGAAATTATTTTTTATATTTTTATACTCGTTAATCGCTGCTTGTCTTTCTTCGTCTGTCGTAGCATTTTCAAATTTTGTAATAGCTGCATTAGCGCTTTCAATTGCCTCGTTACCTTTTCTAGTTATGTAGTCTTTTTCTAAAATACCTATTCCTAATTCACTTTGTTTTATAAGTGCTTTAATTTCATTTTGTGATTGTTTGTCTAATATTTCTAAACTTAACTCATTTTCTCTATCTAACAGGTCTAAAGAATACTGTTGATCTCTCTCTGCTTGAGCCTGTTCTACCTGTGTCTCATAATCCATTTTTGCTTGTTCAGTAGCTGCACCTAACATAGCCATGTCGTATGCACTTTTCTTATCGTCAAATCTTTGTTTCCTTGCATCAATGCTGCCTGCTATATCTGTAGCTGCACTTGATAAAGCTGGACCTGCTGAAGATAGCGCTGCCATAAAACCACTACCGTCTGATGTTGGTTGTGCACCCATAATCTCTGCACCTGCTGCAGCTAGTCTTAAGTAATCACTTCTAGACAAACCTTTTGGTTCTTCGGGCATGGTCATGTATTGTTGAGCTAATGCAGTAAAGTCTGGAGCACCTGGAACAGAACCAGCATTAGAAAAACCCATCCTAGGTTTTTTTAAATTAGCTGTAATACCACCACCTTGATTGGTGCTACCGCCTCTTCTAAACATTGGTCTATTTAATATTCTAGCCATCTCCACCTACCATTGATCCTATAATACCAGCCAAACCAATACCACCACCAAGTAATGTTTGTAATGTGCTAGGTGCCGGTCTTTGTTGGTAAGTTGTTGATGACGGCGTACCATAAGCAGCTGCCATAAACTGACCAAGGTTACCCATAGTTTGCGCAGGTGCAAGTTGTATACCTGATGCAAGAGCTGCCAATTGATCTTGAATAGCTTGGTTGTAAAGTTGATTTTGTTGTCCCATAGTTGTGTAAGTATTAAGTAAGTTACCAATACCAGTTTGTCCAAACGTACCTATGTTCATTCCTTGTGTTCCTAAACCTGCAAGATTTGATAAGTTACCCGCTGTTAAACCTTGTTGTTGTCCAGACAGCGCTCCTTGCATACCTGCAGCTTGTCCAAACAATCCTACGTTTTGTAGTGCGTTACCTAATGCAGTTTGACCCATGTTAATTTGGTTTTGTACTGCTTGGTTTGCTAATCCTTGTGATTGCATAAATCCTTGATTTAATAACTGAGCTTGTAATAGAGCTCTGTTCTGTGCAGTGTCTGAAGCTAGTTGTCCTTCTGCTACTCCAAATCTTCCTCCACCATATGCACTTCCTGCACTTGATCCAAACATTGCAGCTTGTTCTGCTGCTTGTTGATCAAATTGTGCAAGTGTTGCATCCATAACTTGTTGTTGATACGGAGACATAAATTGTTGGTAACCTTGTGGTCCTGCAAATTGTTGTGCTTGTGCTAAGAAAGGTGCAGCTGCATTTTGTCCTGCAGTTGCTGCTGCGTCTGCATCAGCCACGGTTCCTGCTGCATCGACCAAGGCTTGTTGTCCAGATACAGGACCTTGTGTAAAGTTACCCGCTGCATCAAATGTTCCAAGTGATCCCATCGCAGCTTGATTTAATGCAGATGCATCATCTAAGAAACCTTGATATTGTCCAAGACCTCCTGTAGGTGCCGCCTGTGCTCCTGTTGCAATATTTTGCGCTTGTTGTTGCATTGTATCTTGTCCTGCAACAAAAAAGTCTGATGCGGGAACAGTAGCTCCTGTTATGCCTGTAAATTGATTTGTTGCTGGATTAAATGTTCCACCAAACATTGCGTTTGGATCAGCATAAAAAGGTGATTGTGTGATGTCTGTAGTGTTTACAGGCATACCACCCATAAAGAAATCAGTAAACTGTTCTCCAATAGTGGTGACGTAACCCGGCGGTAAATTTCTTGTAATTTGCGTTTGTGTGCTCATTATACTTGTGCCTCTAAACTATGCATTAAATCATACATTCTTTGTGCTCCTACGTTTGCATCCCCATCCCCTGCTGCTTTTACAGCATCTGCTGTCATTACAAATTCATTCTTTGATAGCATGGCAGGTACGTCGTCAGCTTTTTCTTCTACACCCATAGGAATGAATGTACCATTACGTCCGTCGACTTGCATACCTTGTGGTACACCAGGAGCAGCCGCCATGATGCCGCCTCCCATATTATAGCCGACTCTGCCACCAGATGCCAGCATATATCTATTATATTTTTCCATCAAAAACTCATCTGGGTATCTGCTTTGGCTGTATGGTTTTCCAGAAGTTCTTTCATATGAGTCAAACCATTCTTTCCAAATTTCTCGTTCTTGCTGTTCATCCATGTCTTTTTGCTTTTTAAGTTCTTCTGCTATTTGATTTAAGCTACCTAGAGTCGTTGCTACACCTACAGTTAGTAAAGCTTTTTCAAAATTAAATTCTTTAAACTCTCCTGTTAGAGGGTCATAGTCACTAAAACCTGGCATTATTGCACCAGCTACGGCTGAACCCATATCTGCTGCTTTTGTAAAGAAAGTTTCTTTACTACCTATTTTTCCTATGCTTTTAAGGTAAGCATCTGCTTTTGCTTCTTTCTCAGAAAAGGATAAATCTTTGTCTTTGTATATGTCTAAGTATGCTTCTTGTTGTTCCGCTGTTAAATTAGTGTCTGAGCCAAATACAGGTTCTTTGTAAGGTGTTCCCTTAGTTGTCTCTTCTACAGTTGTTATGTTTCCTTCAGAGTCTGTTATTTTTTTCGTAACTGTTTGATCTTCTACCTTTGCTTGTGCTTCTGTAAAGTCGTCTCCTAAAGCTGGGTCTTTTCCATATGTATAATCAATTGTTTCTTGCATCTGTTTGTTAAATTCAGTATCTGACATCAGCGTGTTTTGACCTCGGAATTTAGATTTATCAAAAGGACTGTCCAAACGGCCTTGTATAAACCCAGTTCCAATGGGCATAGATGATGCTAACATTGGATTTTCATAATAGTTACCAAATTCATTTTTTCTTATACTAAGTCTAGGATCAAGAGCTCTATAAAGAGTACCCGCTTTGTTAAGACCACCCACTTTTTGTGCCGGTAAACTAGCAGCAATACCTGCTGATAATCTTTGTCCTACTGTTCCTCTGGTTGGATCTAATCGTCCAGCTCTTCTTATGGCTCTTGCTTGTGGTGATGATAGTGCTATGCCTGTGGCTATTGCTGAGTATGGATCAAAAGCTCCTTCATTCATTTTCATTGAGCCAAGTTGACTCAAAATCATACTACCTGTAATTCCAAGTTGCGGTGCAACCATTGGAGCGAGCATACCTAAATAAGGAGCAATCTCGTTTGGTATTAAAGCATCACCTAAAAAATCAAAAAAATCTGACATTTATTCTCCGGTCCCTGATCCAATTGGTATTTGAACCACTTTTAATTGTATATCTTTGGCTTTATGGATTGACCAGTCTTGGCCGCAATCGTTGCAGGTGCCGGTTGCCTGTTCGTCTGAATCTACCTCATTATTGCAGTTTTTACAATAAATTCGTTGGTAGACTTCTGGTTGTATAACTGGCACTTCTTTGCCTTCAACCATCTGTGTACCCAATATTTTTGCGTCCTGTATCTTCTTCACTCTGATATTTCCAATACTGATATAATTACATGCAGTGCACCACCCGCACTAGCTGTCACTTTTATAACATCACTATCCTCAAGAACTAGTGGTTGACCTAATATTTCTGTGGCTGTGTTTGCTGCAATGGATAAAACATTTGTAATATTAATATCTGATCCAACACTAGAATCAGCATTCACGACCGTTGCTGTTACAGCGCCACCTGACACATTACATATACGAATAGATTTTACTACAGCTTGTACAGGTTTTTGTGGAGGTTGAGTAGAAGCATTTGCTGTTGGCACAGTGTACACAACTGTTTGTGCATTATTTGCTAAAACAATACTTCTATTTTTGTATACGTCACTCATGCTAAAAACCAAGTCCTTGCTGTTGACTCTTCTCGTAAGTCTTGTTGAAAGGTAAAGTTAAGCTGATTAATTATGTTCTCAAGCTCACGAATAAGTATGTCTTGTTGTTGTCTATCAAATTCATCTTGTGGCAACGGTAATCTTGTAATATTAATTCTAGCCATTATCGTCTTCCGTCCGGATTGATATCTAATCTAACTGTTCCAAATCTCCAGTTTGAGTCTATAGTATTACTAGATATTTTTACATTTGCTTGTCTTCCTCGACCTCTTACAGAAAAGAATTTTGTAGTTGAAGAAGTTGTAGACGTAAATGATCTTGTGTTTGTACTTGCCGGATAATTTGCAAATTCTATTTTTACATCAGTATTGCCTGCTTGATCTTTAAAATCAGGTATAACTCTTGAACATAAAAATACCTCATCTCCTTCTTTTATGTCAAAGTCACCACTTGTAATTTGACAATCCATAGCTTGACCATCATCATTAAAACCATCTTCATGTTCATACAAAGTAGTGCAGCCAGCAGTAACACCAAGTATTGTATTATTATTTGGTATGGAATTTGGATCATAAAAAGTTGCATATGGTTTAGCATAGGTGCCTCTATCAACCCAAGAAGTTCTAACAAACCCATCATTAGTATACCAAACATCTTCTAAATAATTATATGTAACACTTCTGTCTAAAAAGTTAGAGCTTTCTGATGCATAAAACCATGTTACTTCGTTAAAGTCTGTGTTAACTGCAATAGAAACTTGTCCTTGTGCTGTTGAGTTAATATCGTCAAATACAAAATCTTGCACCGTACAATTTAATTTTTTAATTGCACCATCAAATGTATAGAAAGCTGTTTGACTCATCCAATAAGTAACACCATTTACATCTGCAACAGAGTTTGCAGATATGGCGCCACAGTTAGAACCAATTTGGTTTAGACCAAATATAAAAGGTGGACCAATATTGTTTAATGCGTGTAAGGCTGTATCTGTCCAAACAAGAATAGAACCCCTAGATCTTTTAGCTGCAACAATTTTAGATCCGTCTTGTATTCTAAAAGAACCAGCTGTGTTTGTGCTTGCTGGTGCCCACGCTGTAAAATTTTCTTGTGAAGAAAATCTTAAATATAAATCATCTTGCGATCCTGGTGTTCCAATAGTTGTTTCTGTTCCCATCAAGAATATATGTCTGTCAGGAGATGAAACTAACAACACTCTATTTTTGCCAGGAGCTTGTGATACTTTTACAGCTCGAGTCCCGGTTCCACCAGACAAGTCCCAACGATATAAAGCATCATCATTTCTAATAGCCAGTAGGTCTTCACCAAACGTGTCAAACATCCAGTAAGTTGCTTCTAGTGCAATGGTTGTTGTAAGACCTGGTCTGTTCCAACCAGCACCACCACCAATACTTTGACGAGGTTGGTTCCATGCACCTGTACCCCAACCAAAACCAAACGCTGATCTATCTGTGCCTACATTTATTTGATATTTTGCATTACCTGATCCACCTTGCGAGCTCGCTGTGCCAGTAGCATTGCTTGTATGTGTAACTGTATAGCTGTTTCCATCTATTACAGTTGTAACTTCAAACTCGTTATTCATGTCTAGCCCTTGTGCTGTAGAAAAAGAATCAAAAGTTACAAAATCCCCGATGCTCGCTCCATGAGAAGAATGTGTGACAGTCACTGTTGGTGATCCATTAGTCATGGCAAAAGGACCAGTCAACGCTGCTTCTAATCTAATAGGTGTAACGTCATAAAATTGACCTTCTGTATATATGTATAACTTTCTGTCTGTTCCAAGAGCCAAGTGTCTAACACCTGTCAAAGAAACCCAAGCTATAGATGCACGTGCCACACCTGCAATTTTTTTAGTTGGTACGACTTTTGACCAACCACCTACTTTTTCTGGTAAGCCTGTTCTAAACCTAACATTCTTTGAATCTACCCAACGACCCTCTGCACCGTAGGTTGTTGTTTGCTTATCTATACCAGGAGCAAAAGTTGTTTTTACTAATGCCATGTTACTCCTTTGGATATTTATCTTTTACAGTCTTTATAGTTGCTTTCCAACCATCTATGCCGTTGTGATAGATGTCATCTAGTTGATCTTCTATACTTGGATACTCTGCTTTTCTGTCCCTTTGGTATTTTTTAGCTTCGTACTCAGTTTCTAGTTGAGCTTTTTTTGCGGCTATATTGATATCTGAAATTGGAGTAGTTCCGTCATGCCATATAAGCTCATCTACAATAGGTGGATCTGTATTCAGATCATTTTTAATAGATACTTTTGCGTCCGGGTTAATCGCTAATATTGCGTCCATAATAGTAATACTCATACGGCAATCTCGAAAATAGTATAATAGGCTTTTGCACCTAAAAAATATTGATAGTTGTTTGTTTGTAACCAGTGACCCCTACTTGTATTGACACCAAATCTTACACTGTAAGTTCTAGAACTTGAACCTGTGTTTGATTCATACGCTTGGCATGTAAATTGATTCCAAATAGCTGATGACCCTGTTGTGTTTGCAAAAGCAGCAATGTTTGAACTACCATTAAAAATAGACCATAAAACAGTTCCACCCGCAGAGGCATTTGTAACTGCGCTTGATAAAACATGTAACAGCTGACTGTTACTTGCCACTGGTGCATAAACTTGAGTCATAACTTGAATGCCTTCACTCGAAGTCGGAGTTGAAGAGTCAAAAGGAATAACTGAAGTAGTATCATAGTTACTAGTACTTACTAATGTTTGCATTTTTAAAAGTCTACCCGTAACAGGTAATCTTGCTGCAGGCACAGTTCCTGATGATAGATTAGATGCATTTAAACTTGTTATACTAGAACCATTACCTGATATATTTGTAAAAGAACCTGTAGTAGCAGATGCAGTGGTTGCTGATACAGTTCCGGAAATAGAAACTCCGGTCGCCGATGTTTCTAATTTGGTGCTTCCCGAATGAGATAATTTTACAGAGCCTGATGTTACAGCTTTTAACATTTCATTGTCTGAACTATCTTTAAATCTTAAATCATTACCTTTCATTATTCCAACTGAACCATCAGAAAAAATTCTTAAATCGTCTCCTGCTCCAAAAGATACTTTTGCTGGAGCTGGACCAGTATCATCAGGAAATACAATACCTCCTGTCATAGTTCCGCCAGCTTTTGGTAATTTACTTCCTAACTGCGTATTGATAGAAGTAGTTGTGTCAACTGATTGAAACTCCGTGTTGTTAACAGAACCGTCTGCAATAGCTGTAGCAGCTATATTAGTTATGTTTGCCCCTGGTATTGCATATTTTCTTGATTCATATGTTGCCATTACGATATCCTTACAAATAAACCAGGACCATATTGAGTACCACCTGAAACGTTTGCAGTTGCAGTTCCTGTTAAAGACAACCAAGTACCACTTAAAGTTGGACCTGTAGCTGAAGCCGGTTGAGCTCCACTAAAAGTTTTTTTAGCAAAAAGAAGGTTTGAAGTTGAATACAATACTACCTTTAAGTTAGATCCTGACGTTGTGCTGCCTCTACCTATAGAAGCTGTTGAATTAAAAATATCATAATAACAAACCTGTACTGATCCTATATCGGTTACAGATGATGGAACTGGTCCTGGTGGACCTGATGGTCCAGGACCTCCATTTGATCCTGGCGATCCTGGCGATCCTGCTGGCCCTTGTAATGCAGCATTTGCAATAGTAATTCTTCTCATGTTACCACCAATTTTTGCAAGTATCTCATCACTACCTGATGCACTGCTAGTTGATGTTTGACCAGATATAAAATCTCCTGTTACACCTGAAGAATTAATTGATAAAAAAGTTGAGTTATCTGCGTTGTTTTTAAACTCAGTTGTATCTTCTAAAAATTTAAGTGTGCCTGTTCCATTTTTAATAATAGAGTTATTAGAGTCGTGAAAAATTTCTAAATCTGCACTATCTCCAAAAGTAGATTTTACATTATCTCCATGAGCAAGAGCTCCTGTCATGGTTCCACCCGCTAATGGAACTTTAGCCCCCAGTTGTGTATTAATAGAGGTAGTGGTATCTACAGTTTGAAATTCTGCATTAGAAACAGTTCCGTCTGCTATCTGATCAGCATTAATTGGAATAATAGCATATTTTCTTGATTCATATGTTGCCATGTTATTTCTCCGTAATTATCCATCCGTCCGTATCTCCTGTAAACACAATCGTAAATCCAGCACCATTTGTAGAAACAGTTCCGTTTGCTGTTGCTCCAAATACTTTTTTACCGTTTGGATTAATAGTTAATGCAGCTGAACCTAAATTACTTTTTATGTCTAAAAAAGAAATTTCATCACCCACTGCTGGAGCAGCAGGTAGTGTTACTGTAAACGCACCAGATGATGCCGTATCTATAAAAACTTTTTGACCACTAAATACATTTGCTGTTGTTGTTAATGGTGTTGATGTCCAATTAGATCCATTTGTGCTACCGCCGCCTGCAAGGGTATAAAAATTTGTACCATCTGTTGCAATAATTGCTCTACCACCTGGTGGCACTAAATCAGAAGTGTTACCACCTGATCCTAATTTAAATTGTATTGTTCCACTAGATGTTCCGTCATTTACAACCCTGTAAATTCTTTCACGCGTATTATTAGGGCTTGTAGTCGTATCTACTTGAATAATTTTAGCAGCTGTAAAATTATGAAATCTTAAAACGGCTTGTCTATCTGGCTGTGTAGCTCTTGTTACAGGTCCATTGTTAAATGTAAGAGTGTAGGTTGAACCAGCTGATCCTAAATCAATTGACAAAAATCCAGATATTGCTTCGTCAAAAATATTACCAAAGTTGTTATTTGTTGTAGTACCCCAAGAGTTTGCCTGTTCACCATCACCAATTAGTTCTATTCCTAATCTATCAGAAAACGTTGATGCCATTATGCTGCTTCTCCTTCAATTGTTCCTGCGCCTGTTGTCGATACCTCAGAATACGAAGACCCTCCGGCACCAGTATTTGGCACGGCTGTACTTGGTATTGTACCCGCACCTGATGTTGATACATCCGAATAAGATGCACCTCCGGCCCCGGTAGTGCTTATAGACGTTCCAGATACCGTAGCTGTAGTTGTATCATCTACATCACTAAATGTAAACGCAAAAAGATTGTCCACGTTAATAGGTACATTGAAACCTACAGCATTTACAGCGTATCCAAAATTAACATTATTTACTGATAGATTGGCTTGTTGACCTACTACGTTTGCTATCCACTCTGGGATTACAGAATTAACACTAGCTGTAATTGTTTGACCAGATACAGCAGCTACAGGACTTAAATTAATTTGCGTACCAGTTATACTGATAGTATTTCCCATACCTGCGCCGTGAACAGTACAGAAATAACTTATATTCCTAACCTCATTTACAGGAGCAATGTATTCGACTCTAGCTCCCGCTTGTCCCGGTGTGCCTACAACAGTTACATTTGTATTATCTAATACTCCGTTTGCAGCAATTCTAAGTGGATGATTTGCATTTGTACCGTCACTTTGATCAAAAATATATTTAGTACCAGTTACAAGAGATAAAGCAGGTTTTTGTACACCATCTATTACAAAAATATTTTGACCACCAGATTGAACAACGGTAACAGCAAATGTTTTTTCACCGTCGTCTTTTAATACAGCGGCATCTAATTCAAATCCTGTTATGCCTGGACCTGTTGCAACTTGTCCTACGGCTGATGTTATAGTTTGGCCAGTTAGTGTTACATCTGCATTTAAAAAAATGTTAGCTTGACTAAAGTTTAAATCTACAGGTATTGCAAAACCTGTTTCAGATGCAATAACTTCATAACCTGTAGTTGCACCCAAACTTACTGTCATTCCTAAACTGTTCGCTGGTAAGTGTATTGTACCATCAGCGATAACAGTTGGATCGTTTAGTGTAACAGTTGTGTTAAAGTTAGCTTCTTGTGGAACAACTTGCGGTGTTACTGTTCCTTGTGTAAGCGATAAATTAAAACCGTTTACAAAGTGAGTTTTTTGTACCGAATATGCATTGGATAAAGTTAAGGTTAAACTTAGACCGGCAGGGGTAACCTTTGCATCAGGACTAAAACCTTTTGAACTAAAAGGAGCTTCCGAAAAGGCAACCGAACCTATACTCATTAGCTATCCTTTTTAAGCTTTTTTACTTCTGCTCTTAATTCTTTTATAGCTTCGATTAATAAAGGCACAATTTTATCGTAGTATACAGTTTTGTAATCTACATCTAAGTTTTCTATTTTTACAATAGGTGCTTCTGTTACAACTTCCGGTAATACTTTTTCTATTTCTTGTGCAGATACTCCAACTTCCATGCCTTCTTTAAATGACTTGCCACCATCTAAACCTTTAGCAATATCATTCCATTCAAAATAATAACCATTTAGTTCATCTACTTTGTCTAGAGCATTATCTATCTTGCCTTTAAAATCTTTTAATCGCTCGTCAGAACTATAGGCTGTGATGTTTGAGCTCGCAGAAAAGGATCCCGAGTATGACCCTGACATTGATATAGTACCTGTAGATGTAATTGTACCACCCGTGCAACCATTACCTGTTGCAACAGACGTAACTCCACTTGATGTTACATAACCTGCACCATTTGTAAGTTGGTTGTTGTTTGTTGGCACTGTTGGTGCTCCTGACAAATTTGAATATGCAACTTGCGCAAAAGCTCCATTGTGAGCTAGAAAATGTCCTGATGTTCCTGCAGCGGGAACAAGACCTGAGTTACCTTTTGGTTGTCCTGAGTCAAACACAATATTACCACTCATTGTACCGCCAGCTTTTGGTAAAGCTGCACTGGCAGTTGTGTTGGCTGTATTAGCTGTATTTGTCGTGGTTGTTAAAACAGCGTCTCTTGCGGAAATATCTACACCATCAACAGTTTCTGTACCAGACATGACTATGTTACCTGTCATCGTGCCACCAGCTTTTGGTAAAGCAGCGTTTGCTGTAGTTGTTGTAGAGGTTAGTACACCGTCTCTTGTTGCAATATCTACGCCGTCAACTGTACCACCAACAATTATATTATTAGCAAAAGTAACATTGTTACTAGAATCTTCTACGACAGCTTTAGATGCTGGTAGAGTACAAAAAACATCTTTTGTACCCGCACTGAAATTTACGTTATTTGTATTATTATCAGAGTTTGCTAAAACTGTTGTACGAGACAACGTGTCCGGAGTTCCAGCAGTTACAGTTCCAATACCAACCTCAAACTCTGCTCCACCTTGCAAAACTATACAGTAATAAGTTGAGTTGCCGTTACCAATTCTTTCTGCAAAAGTTTCAAAACCAGGGACAGCACCTGCTAAATCTACAGTGCCTGTGCCTGTGGTTGTGCTTGTCTCTTTGACTCTATCGTTAATAGCAACCATAATGTGGCTCCTATCCTAAACGAATTATCTCTGATCCACCACCAGCTGCTGGGAATTGAATTGTGAATGTGCCGTTAGAAGCTGTAAAGTCACCACCAAACGCTAACACAACAACAGCATCGTCAGTAGGAGCACCACCATCTTGTCTATAAATCAAAGCACCATTTGCAGTAAATGATGCACTTGTCCAAGATACATCTGCAAAATCAACAAACGCTGTTGTACCAGACAATGTAACAGTTGGAGAAGTTAAAGCCTTACCACCTGCTGAATAAGCAGCTCCTGATGAATTTGTTACTTCGTTTGAAGATGAGTATGCAGTAGTTGCAGCTCCTAAACTTGCTGAAGAAGTATATAGCGCAATATAATAAGCGACACTTCCTGTGCCATCAAAGTCGTGATTTCCTTTTAGTAGCTCTCTTTTAAACACACTACAAACTGCTTGTGATATTGCCATAATATTCTCCTATTAAGGGTTTGCAGATGGTATAGGAACACGTAAACTTCCGTCCCTATATTCATCTCTTCTTTTCTTACCTAATTGTTCTTGTGCAAGTGCTTGTATAGCCTCTTGATAAGAAGCTTCATACACTTGTTGGTCGTTCGGCGCTTTCAAGAACTTAAACGCTTCACATAAGCAGGCATACAATAAAACATTAGGAGCATTTACGCTGACCCATGTTTTGGTATTACTACTTGATAAGCCTGTTGGTTTTTTAGTAATACCTATCTCAAATTTATACACTGCATTGGGAGTAGGTGCAACGACTATTGTGCCCATATCCCAGTTGGCATAATATCTGGGTATAGCAGTTGAAGCTACCTCTGGAGTATCATAATACTCACTCATAAAATCTTGATCCACTCTAACCAGATCATGTCTTTGTTTTGTGCCAGAATCTGTATAAATTGTTACATATCTAATGGTCGCAATTTCGTCCAATTGTGGTGCGCTGGGATCAGTGGCATCATTACCTGGTAATTTTACAAATCTGTTACCAGATGCGGTATTACCATTTACGTAAACATTGTCATTATTTAATTCAATAGACCTAAATATTCTATATTCAGCATGTTCTATAAAGTCATTAATAATAGTATCAGTTAAAACCTGATTATCTGTTTCTGTGTAATCTCTAATTTGTGTTACTAATTCTGCGTATGTTGTCATGCTAATAAACTCACTGGTCCTACGGAAGCTTCTCTACCTCCAAAACTTCTTATACCACCACTTTCAAAGTATTTAAAGCCTTTACCGCCAGCAGCCTCAAACTGATTTATATAAGTTAATCTGTCATCAATTAACAATTTATTGGCTCCACCATAGGGACCTTTATTAAAGTTTGTAGCATAATTATTTGCTGCAGGAGCTCTGGCTCCTGTTAAATTAGCTGATATCCATGCATTTTTTTGGTTAGTCATGTTGGTGCTTGTAGTAGTAGACAGAACCTCGTAAGAACCATTTTTAGCTATAACCAAATCAATTAATGCATCTGCTTCTGCTCGTTTTGCTAAATTTTGGAAAAAAGTGGTTGGCACTGCTGCTATTGCAGCTAACTCTATTTCTGGTGTTAGTTCGTACCAATCACCACCTGAATTTAGTAAACCTTGTGATGTAGCAAAAGTTGCGATTGCATTGTAATATTCTGTCAACACGCCGTCCATATCAACATAAACAGTCGTAGTTCCAGGGCTACAATTAGCAGTTAACCAATCTGTTAAAATATCATTTGGTGAAAAAGAAAAATTATCATTGTCTATTTTTGTTACAACATGTCCGGGTGCGTAGTTTATATCATCGTCTTCTATGTGTGAGACTTCTGGGTATGCAGGGAAATGAGATTCCACTTTTCTAAATCTAACAACATCATTAGTTGCAAAACCATGACCTGGGTCATTTACAGTTACAATTGTAGAGTCTCTAGCACCTGTGCTTAACGCTCTTGAACTTAATATGTGAGCAACTGCAGACTCCACTCTATCAGGTCTTGCGTTTTGCAAACCTTGTGCGTCTCCCTTTTGTACTTTTGGTTCTAGTTGTGGGTGCTTTTGTTCAAACTCAGACTCATGGACTAGTGACCCATTCCATTCTCTACGCATTTCTGCATATGGAAATGCCATCCCGCTTCTGTCAGATATGGCTTTTGATTTTTTACCTGTAGCAAAATTAGACATTTGGGTAATATGCCTGTGGAGTTATGAACGTACTAGAAGATGAGCCATCCTCTGCTAACGCTCTTTGTAGTTCGTCTTCGTACAACAGTTTCATTTGCTGTACCAATTCTGGTTTATTTTTTTGTGATAAGTAGTAAGACAAACCTGCTAACATGCATGGCACAAATCTGTAAGGCACGTCTGCTGTGTTACTGTAAGCACCCGCATCCTGTATTCTTTTTACAAAATAGATAGCAAGATCTTTGGCTGCATTAGTTGCATCAGGTGTTGGGTATACAGTTAATAACGTGTGGTCTATAAATCTTTGAACATAATATTGTGATGGTGCGCCTTTTGATAATTTATTAGATAAGCCAGAATATGTAGATCTGTTTATTTTTGTAAGAGCAGAATCACTCTGTGTTGTTAGTGTTTTACTGCTTCTTAGTGCTGCTTCTAAAATATCATCAACACCATATATGCCGTTTGTAGGTGATGTAGTTGCACTTGTGCCATCACCAGAGCTTCTGAAAAATTTGTATTCTGCTTGACCCTCAACTAAATCAACATTTGTCTTGTCTATTTCCCAATAATGTAGACCTCTATTGGCCCATTCTTGGAACATTATATTTAAAGAACGTCTTGCTGATTTTAATTGATAACCACTTACTGATTTAATTCCAACTCTATCATAGGCTTCTTGTATAACGTCGTCGATTAAGAAACCACTTTCAAAAGTAGTTGTACCTGATGTTGCCATCTAACCTCCTAGTTGAACGTTACTGTAACGCCACCAGTATTAGTTAAATCTAAAAAGACTCCTGTTTTAAATCTTATTCCACTTCCAGGAATAAAGATTTGCAGTCCTTCTTCTCCAAACAAGAAAGTATGTGCTGTGCCTGCTGCAGAAGTATTGTCATAAAGTATAACACTACAGTTGGCATTATTGCCTTTTGCTTGGATAGATGTAACTCTACAAGGTCCAGTTACTAATTGTCCATCAGCTATTGCGTGTGCTGTTCTTTGGTCTGATGTGAATGATCCTCCACCTGCCATAATATTCTCCTCCTAAATTTGTGGGGCCGAAGCCCCACATTAATTTTGTATTAAGCTATTGTTGCGCCGTTTACTGAAGTAGCGACCCAGCCAATAGTGCTGTTCCAAACTAGAGTTACTGATTCAGCAACTGCATCAAAAGCAATTGTTGATCCGTTTGCAAATGTAGTTGGAGTAACTGTTGCAGTTCCACCACCATCAACAATCATGTTAATGATTTTCATTTGCCCTGAAGTTGTTCCATCAGCTAAAGTTACTGCAGCAGCTCCGCCGGCTGTAGTAAGCTCTGTTATTAGGTTTACAGTGTCTGCAGCTCCTGCGCCTGATAATGCTTGTACTCCGCCTCTAATAGCTTTGTTATAAGCAGCATTACTAGTTATAGCACCAGTAGTTGCATTTTTTGTTATATCTTCGAAACCGTTCTCTGATCTGACCGGTCCTGAAAAAGTAGTTGTACCCATGTGTTTATCCTCCTGTTAATTTAACACAGTCGCGAGGCCGTCTGGTCAAGTCTGTGTTTCTTTGAATATACGCTTTTAATTTTGTGATTGCAAATAAAAAGGGCGGCCGAAGCCGCCCTCTTAATAGGTTTATAACCTTAACGATTATGCACCTGGAGATCCGAAGATACCTCTAGGATCAGAGAAGCCGAAGCTGTATCTTTCCCTAGCTTTATATCTAACGTTACCAGTTTCAAAATCACCTTCCATGGCAGTTTTGATTGGTGCACGAACCATGTGTTTCAGACCGTTAGGAACATCAGTTTTAATGAAGAACGCGTCGTCATCAGATAGGAAGTTATTTACCACATATCCTTGTGGGATCATTCCTTTAGATGCCAATGCGTTGATGTCATTGTCAGCTGTTCCAACTCTGTTTGCAGATTTCATGATTCTTTCAGCTACAAATTGCTGTGAAGAGTGAATGATTAATTTCTGCCCTTTCGCTGCAATTTTTAAGCCACGCTCGTCAGTCATCTTAGCAATGTCTATTACTGCTTGTTCTAGTGAAGTTTCACTTAAGTCAGCTGCAGTAGTTAATTCGTTTGCGAATCCTCCTGCAATTGTTGGGTGAACTGCTCTACCTGCTCCAGTGTTACCAGAGCAAAGCGCAACGCCATCTCCACCTGCAGATGCTCCTGCAGTGAATGCGTTGTCTAGAATTGTAGCAGCTTTGACTTGCTTAGTTTGAGCCATAGATCTAGCTAGTGCTTTTGTGTAACGAGTAGAGATCTTGTCATACAAGTTATCTTCAATCGCTTCTTCAGTGATTGAGAACGCGAGAGCAATTGTCTCGTGTTGATATCTTGCAGTGAAAGTCTCTTGCGCGTTGTCATAAGCAACTGCTGAACCTTCAGACTTAACGTTAGCTTTGTCGAATCCTGATAACATTACTTCTTCCTCGAATGCTCGATCAGAATTTTCTGTATCAAAGATTTCTGCGTGTTGGTTCTCGTAGTTTTTATACTCAAGTCCGAATAAAGCATTCAGACCTGGCTCTAGCTCTTTAGCTAGTTGTTGTCTTGATATAGCCATTATTTATGTCCTCCTGCTATTATGCGTACAAGTGTTCGTTGATTAAAACGTTGTAAACTGCATTGTCTGAACCAATTTCTGATCGTCCTTCTTTATTAGAAAAACCGATAATCATTAGGTTAGCACCAGCGCCAATACCGGCTGGTCCTGCAGAGTCAAGCGTCATTCCACTTACACCCGTTGCTGTTGAGCCTGTGCCCACGACTACGTCTGCTGTTTGCATAACGTCAGTTTGTGCAGATGCGCCGTCACCTTGTACTTCAAATACTTGGTGTGGATCATCATAAACAAATGCGTCAGCTACAGCCCCGTTTCCGCTGGCTTTAGACTGGTTTTTAAAAGTTGGTTTGTTAGTTGTTGCGTCATCGAATTTACAACCCCAAAAAACACCAATGTTAGTCGTACCTGTTCCAGCTTGCTGGATATTGCCAGAGTCTGGTTGTACCATGTCGCCCTGGAAAATTGCATTAGTTTCGTTAGATGCAATTTTGTACTCATTGAGTTTTTGGTTAGCTCCTCCGCTGATACTTCCAACCGGATTCAAACCAAAAGGGGCATTTAAGTTTGCCATATTGTTATCCTCCTTAAAGGTTGTTGTTTATATCAGTGGTCGAAATATCAAAATGCTATTTCTTTGTACCACCAAAAGTTACACGAGTCTGTCGATCTTGATTGATCGGCATACTTGGGTGCTGTTCCTTCAAGACATCGTTATCTAAAGCTTCATTACGATCGTCGGTCATCTGTCGATAATACGCCTCTCGTTGCTTTGCGAGCTCTTCGGGTATCCTTGCCAGCACAAGGCCACCAACTCCTATAACACCTGCATACTTACCTGATTCTACAGACGGAAAGTCATCGTTAGGATATTCGTCAGCTCTGACAAATTCCCAACCAGATCGAGTTTTACCGGTAATATTTTTGGAATCATCGTTCCCCATACTCTCGGCTCTAATCCATCTGTGCCTATATCCATCTGGTGCAGGCGGTGCATCTAGTGCTGATGGTGGAGTCCATACTTTAGGCTTTTCACTTTTAGCCCGAGTTTGACTCGCGCGGGAAGTTTTTTTATTTGTTTTCTTTTCCATATGCTTATACCTCCTTCGCGGCTAATTGTTTCGCATATTCTTCTAGCGGCACACCTAATCGTTTAGAAATAGCTACCTGTGATGGTGTGAGCTTCACAGTTTTTCTGCGTCCTTTTGCGGCCGGACGATTGGCACTAGCAACAGTCTGAACTGGTTCAGCTGTAGTTCCCTTATTTGTATCAAATTTGTGTGGGAATTCAAGTCTTATTCGTTTATCAACCTCTGCATAATATTCATCAGATTGACCATCGTAACCTTCTTGTTCTACAAGTTGCTTGTGTATGTCAAAAGCAGTGTAAGTCATTGCATTATCAGTACCAAACCACGGGTTTTTCTGTGCCCAAGCGTCTGCTTTAGGATCAGGTTGTCTCTGTGGTTGTGGTGGTGAAGCCTTTTCTTGTGATACAGCTGGTTCTGGAGATATAGACGGAGTCTTGTCAATATCTTTAATTCTAGCCAATCTACTAGCGTCCATTGATAATTGTGCTAACTCAGTTTGCGCTGCAACTTGAGCGTTTACATCACCAGATGCAATAGCTTGAGCTAATTTTGTTTTTATAGCTTCTGTACCAGATGTAACTCTCTTCTCAAATTCTTTTGTGTAGTCACCATCTAATGCTTCATACTTTCTGCGATATTTATCTGCAGAAGTTTTTTGATTTTTTGCATATTCAATAGCTTCTTCTTTTTGCCTTTCAGCTTCACGCATCTTATGCGTAAGTTTAGCTATTCTTTTTTTGACACTTTCAGAATACTCAGACATCTCTTCTTTTTGTTCTGTCTTTAGTTCTTCTGTTTCTGCGTGTGTTGTACCAGGAGCCTCAGCAATTTCTATTTCTGGTTTCTCCTCTGGTTGGTCTTCTTGTGGTGCAGCTTCAAGATCTATTTCTGTCTCTTGTTCATCAGCTTCACCAACGTCGATTTTTAAATCGTCTTCTTGCATAGTAAATCCTCCTATGATTACATTGCGTGAATAAGATCTTTAGGATCCCCTATTGTCCCAAGTATCTCATCATCGTTTAACATTCTTATTTCTCCACCATCTATTTGCATGCGTGATCCTGCATACCTTGCAAAGATCACCCAATCTTTTTCTTCGCACCACGGTCCCGTTGGATATCGTTCTTTATCTGCATAACACAGAGGACCTTTTTTTAGAACATAACCAACTTGTACAGCTGCTCGTGCTCTATCTAGTGTTTCTTGTGCAATAATAATTCCACCCTTTGTTTCTTCTTTGACTTGAAAAGGCATAACAAGTATACGCCAACCCGTTGGGTCAGGTAATTTTTCTAAATTTGTTTGGCTAGGTTTATTTGTAGCTTCTTGGTCTTGTTTTTCGTATTTAGCTTCTAATGCGTGTGACGTTGTTTGGGTCATCTTTATCTGGCTCCTTTGGTTCTAGCAGGTTAGAGAGTTCCTGATTTAATTGATCCGTCGCATGGATCTTACCTATTATATATTTGTATTCTTCCATACTGTCAACTCCCCCGTTTGCTAGAGTCTGTACTAGACTCTCCAGTTGAGTTTTCATTTCTCTCTGTATCTTGTAGATCACGTTTATTGGATCTGTAGCTTCGGACATATTTTTTCTCCTTATCTCCTAGTTGCTCCCAGAACACGTCAAGCGGGTTCTTGGGTTTATTGTCCCCCATTTTTTCCCCCGATGTATGATTAAGTCAAATTACTTTTTCTTAAAAATATCTGCGCCCTTGAGGCCGTATATACTAGCTACGACTCCGATAAAGAGGCTCTGATACCAGAAAGGCATGTTGCTGAACTTATCAAAGAATATATCTAGCTTCTGCTGTATGTTTGGATCATCACTAAATACGCTCCATATTAACAATAACACGGGCGCACTCACGAGAATAAGAACGAATTCGTCCTTCCATCCTTTGTCGTTTGATTGCCTCACGGCTGCTTGATACTCGATTTCACCACTTGCCATTTTCTGTGCATGCAACATTGCAGCATCTGACTCGAGCATTTTGCGCTGCTGTCTATTTTTCATAATGTGGGTGCCAGCGCCGATTGCTAGTTTGACTACGTCAAGTATCATGTGATTATAGAGTTATTCCTAAGATGATAATTACGATGATTACTGCACCGATAATTTTGGTTTTCTTGGATGTGTCGTCCCACTTTTCCATTAACCATTCTTTTGCTGATTGGATCATTTGCGTCTCCTCTTCTTGTTTACACCGGCCTCGCTTAACGCGATAGCTACGGCTTGCTTCCTATTCTTAACCTTTTTATTGGATTTTCCAATGTTTAATTTACCTTTTTTATACTCACGCATTACCTTGCTGATTTTCTTTTCTTTTTTCAATTCATTCCCTCTACATACAACTTAGCGTAATCATCACCATAACCTTGATTTATTAATCTATTATAAATACTAAGTTGCCTATCATCTAATGTTCCAAAATATCGTTCTTGTTCTTCTTGAGCTCTTTGTTGTTCAAACTGCTGTTGTTGTTCCATCTGTTGTTGTTCCATTAAAGGATTTCCAGAAGGTTGTTTATCAACCATGTCACCAATTTGACTCATATAATATTGGCCATAAGCTTGGTATGGGTTAGCTAAATTACTACTAACTATACCAAATTGATCAGAAGGCATTCCATATGTACTGCCTGAATATTGAAAGCCTTGTTGAGCCGCTACCGTTGGATCTACATAAGCACCAGCATAATTAGGATTGACACCCATCATATTTGCTAGAGAACTGTTTGATAAATTATAACCTAGTGACCCTTGAATATTACCTGCTTCATCTGTTTTAAAAATTCCTGCATTTATTATGCCTTGAGCTTTTAGTGCATCAGGAGTGTAATAGGTATCCATGTCAGGAGTTACACCCGTCTCGAATGCTGCATTTAAAGTTTCTTGTAAAGTTAAACCAGTGGTAGGGTCAGTGTAATTTCCTACAGCTGCTGAGAATGCTGGTTTGCCCGTAAAAATATTTCCTATTTGTTGAGCTAAAACACCTTGCATACCTATATTTGTTAAACCCTTTGCAAGTTCTCCATAACCAATTTGATCTCCAATAGCAGCAAGATCTTTTGCCGTCATACCGGTTAAATATGACTTAGCAGCAGCTATACCATAATCAGAGTATTTTGCATCTTCGGGGACACCTGCAATACTATCATATGCTCCGGTAAAAGTATCTATTATACCTTTAGCTTGATTTGCAAGAGAGGTTTGATTTAATCCAAAAGCTGTCATTGCTGAAATCGCTTCTGGCTTATACCTATCCTGTAACGCACTTAGGGTTGTTCCCATCTGCCTAGCAAATGCTTCCATTTGTTGTTTGCTAACAGTTTCTGGATTAACGTTAGTTAATTTAGTTTTGATAGAATCATACAAACCTTTTTCTAACGGGTTTTCTAAATTAAAATTAGTAGCTAAAGCTTCTATTTGTTTCTTTTGATATGTTTCAAAATCAGGTACTCCTGGTGTTCCTAATTCTCCTGGATCTCTATCACTTATCGGTCCTAAACCGTATCCAACATAATTACCATCTTCGTCTGTTAGTGGTTGACCAGCGCCCATAACAACGCCACCGTATTGGTCGGTTTGTGCGTATGCGTTATTTAGGTTTTGAAGTTCTGACACCGTCTGAGTGTTCATTCGACGGTTATCACGGTTTCTGTCTCTACTGGTTCCCCCGTAACCCGAACCTAATCCACCACCATGCTCCGCGTCAGCCATTATTTATCCTCTATTACAGTGGCTTTCATCTGTTTTATGCCGTCTTTTGCTAATGAAACTGACGCTCTAAGCTTAGCATGTTCGTCATCTTGCTGTAATTTAGCGTCAAATTCTTGGCCTCCTTGGATCAGTTTTAAAGTGTCCATAGTGGCTTTTTCATCACTTTCCTTCTCTTTTCTTTGCTGATCTTGAGCTTTTAATTGCACTTCATCGGCCTTTAATTTCAATAATGGGTCATTATCAAGTTGATTTAACACTTTTTTCTCTTCTTCTAGGTAATCAGTGGTCAATTGAGCCACTAATTGTGCTTTTCTAGCCTCAATTCGGTCAGTTTCTTGCTTAATTTGCTGTTGAACCTGCATAACTTGCGGATTTTGAGGGTTCATACCACCCATTTGTTGCATATTTGCTGTTAATTGCTGAATTTGTGCAATTTCTTCTGCAAATTCTAGTTGAACTTGCTCTTGAGACATCAATGCAATGTGTTCCATGCAGTTTTTTGACAATAATGCAAGTGCTTGAGGGTTATTTCTAGCCATAAATGTGCCCATAAACGTCAAATGTGCATCCATGTGTGCCTGATGGTCTTGTCCTGGGAATGCTTTGAACGGTTTTCCTGACATTGCCATGATATTTTCCATCGCAGGGTCCATTGGAGCAGGTTTTTGCGGTGGCGGTAGTATAACATTTACGTTTTTTATGCCTAACGCTTCATACATGCCTCTGTATGCTTCATACAAGTTGTGCATTTTTGGATTTGATAATGCTAATTGCAATGCACTTTGTGCAACTGTAATTCTTTGTGTTTGTGAGAAGATGTTTGGATCTGCTACAGGAATAATATCTATTCTTTCGTTAAAGTCTGCTTGTTTAATTTGTTTTTGTGCACCAACAATATCATACGGATAAACCGGTGGTAGGTATGTTGCAAACGCTTCAGACATTAATATAAATTCTTGTTTCATTGATGCATACAATCTTTTGTGTATAGCAGACATAACTCTTGAGCCTCTTTCCAATAATGCAACTGTAGTTCCAACAGCTGCACTTTGGTTCCCGTCTCCGACTTGCATATCAGCTATGCTCGCAAAACGTTGCCCAGATTGAACTACAAAATCCATAAGCTGTAGCAACGTTGCGTTAGGGCCTTTGAACGGTAAAGGCATGAATGCATCACTTAAGTTTCCACCAGGTGCATCAACATCTCTGAACTCACCCGGCTGCAACGGTTGAGCTTCATCACGTACTCTAATGCCTCGCATCTTGAATCCGGCCGGTAAATTTGACAAGGTGCCAGCGTCTAATAATTGTCTAAGTGCTGCAGTTGCAGTTCTAGACAATCCGCCGATCATGTGGATTAGGCCAAACCCATAGAAGCCAAGTCCTGGTAGGAACTTAAAGTGTACAAAATATTCTTTTCGTTTTTTAGTAGGATGATCTATGTCGAAGTTTCTTCTAACAGCTAAAACTTTGCCTGAACCTTCATCAATAGAAACAATGTAAGGAATTTTTATACCTGTTGGTTCTTGCATACTATCATCTAGTTCTTCAAACCCAGGTAAATCTAAATGCGTGTGAAATTCTAAAATATTATAAATTTCATCACTGTGTGGATCAATACCACCTAGTTCATCTTTTTTCTCTGTTACTTCATCAACGTTTGCATCTTCTTCTACAGCAACATCAGCATAAAATCCTGACAGCTGTTGTTTTAACAAATCGTTTCCTGACATTTTTATTTTGTGAATAATTGTTTCTGTGTCTTCTAAACTTGTTGCAGTATATGGAACATATAAATCTTCTGCAGGTACGAACTTAGAAACACAACGACCTAGTAGTGAGTCGTAATAAACTTTTTTAAATGTAGAACCTGATAGTGGTAAGTTAAATAACATCTGATCAAACTCTGGCTCGTACTCTTTCATCTCAACCATAATTTGATAGTTCATAAAATCTCTTACACGATCAGCTTGTTGTTCTCTGTCCGGTGTAACAGCGCCAACAATTTGTGTTCTAACTGGTCCATCAGCAGGTAGTAATTCTTTGTAAGCTAATGCTTGAAACTGTGTAACTGCTTCTGCAAGTACAGGGTGGGTTGCACCACTTGCACCTCTAAAAGGTTCTGCTCTGTCTTCGTATTTAAAACCAAGAAGGTCCATACCTTTTGTGTATGTGTTTTCCCAATCTTGTCTTGATGCTTTACAGTCTTCGTAAACTTGTATTAGGTCTGTAGATAATTGCTCAACATCGTCAGGATCCATTAAGTTAATTAAATTTTCGTTGTGTCCTTGTGGACCGGCCAATGCATTTAATGCTTGTGGATCAAAATCTATTTCTGCTCCACCATCTTCTGTTGGTGTCACTTCGATGTTTGGTTTTGTGTTCATTTGTTGTTGCAACATTTCTGTTGCAGCTTGAGCGCCTGCTTGTGGTCCTTTTATTTGAAAAGAACGCCTAGGTCTTGGAACATTCAATGTTTTTTTATCAATTACCATAATTTACTCTCTCCTTAAATCTAGATGCTATGCCCCCTTGTTTCATACCCACTTTACCACCTTTTGCAAAATCTTCATCAAGAATTGGATTTCTATATTTTTCTATAAAATCATCAATCCCTTTTTCTGCTTCTTTTACTGACATCTTTCTACCGCCTGTTGCGAAGTTTTCCCAATTACGAACATCACCTTTTAAATCGTCGTAATCTCCAAAATTTTCATAATCGTACGGATCACCTTTTGCATATTCGCCTGCTTCAAAAGTTGGTTTATCTGTTACATAATGAGGTTCCATTTCTCCAGTCAATGGATTTTGTTTTCGTGTCACGGTTGTTTGTCCTGGTGCATATTCCATAGAAACTTGCTGGTAATCATTACCTCTACCACTTACTGTAATTTTACCTGTGGTCATGTCTTCATACATAGTATAATCCTCAAGTTTGTAAACTTTTTCTGTATCTCCGCCAGAAGTAAAGTCTGCATACTCTGGTTCTCTTGTAACTCTTCCTTTAGTTTTAATTCTATTTACAAGTAATGGGAACCACTCAGGCATTCCTGAAACTTTTTGTACCGCTTGTTTTGTAGCTCCGATCGGAGCTTTTGATACCATTTTTCCAAAAGGCGTTGCCAAACTTGCAATCCCTGCACCCATGAGTCCTAAGAAACCACGTCTAGAAAACTTTGGTCCACCACCTTCTGAAAGATGCACACGACCACCTTCAGCTGCTCCATATGCATCAGAGAAGTCAAAATCTTTTTCTGAAAAATTCATCTCTTCATCCGTAAAGGCTTTTGCTCCCATTCTAGTTGCTGGGTTAAATGCACTAAATAAACCTTTTTGTAGTTTTTCACCTAACTCAGGATTTTTATCTAAATAGTTTTGAAAATCTCTAATTGCTTTTTCAGCTCGTTGACGTTGCATCTGTACTTGTTCTGCATTCATAGAACCACCGGGGTTAAGACCAAAACCCATCGAGCTTGCACCTGGTGCATAAAACGCACCTAGAGCTTTAGATAATTCGTCTGCTTGCTCACCAGATATATCTAATCCATAACTTTTTAAATATGCATCTGACTGAGCAATTCTTTCTTCTTGTTGTTTATCTTTTGCTGCTTGAAAAGCTGCCATACCTTCAGGAGACATTTGACCGTATGTACCACTTATTTTTTGTGCAGGTCCTATTCCATATTCTAGTGGATTAACTTTATTATACCCCAGTTGAGGATTTGCTCTTTCCATCAAAACTTTACCCAACGTATCCATTGCATGATATTCATTACTAAGACCATACGGACTACCATAGTGAGTACCAGGCATTCCCATTTGTACTCCAAACTGCTTTATACCTTTAGGATCAAAAAGGCCTAGAATAGTTGCAGCGTCTGGAACACCTCCGCCAGTATTAAAACCAATACGACCACCTTTTGCATTCAGTGTTCTTTTCTTTCCTCCAGGTACGTATGTGCCATCATTAAACGAATCTTCTATCTCTCTTGCTTTGTCAAAATTACCTTCTTCTATAGCTTCCATAATTTCATCTGTTGCTTTTTGTTTTAGGTCTTCATCTGCTTTGTTTATTTTCGCTCTGTCTGTTGCACCTGATGCATCTTCAAAAACTTTTGCATTTGCTTTCTTAATAGGGTCGTCTTCTAGCTCTGATAAAAGTTTACCTTCCTGCAATCCCTGCATTTGTGCCTTGTATTTTTTACTGTTCATAGGCACACCTAATTTAATTAGTCTAATATCTTTTTCTGATAGTTGGCTGTAAGGAATAATATCTGATGGATCATCTGTAACTCTAAAACCATACTCATCCAACATATCGTAAGATTTTTGATAATCGTCATCTTTAAAAACCCGTTTCCCCGCTCCAAGTTTCATTGTGTCTTTATCTCTTAAAACAGGTGGTGCATATTCTGATGGCTCTCTTTGAGCTAGCCTTTTTAAAAAGTCATCTACAAATTCTTCAAAGTCTCCTTGGTTTATTTTCTTAATACCTAAGAATGCATTTATCTGTTCGTCGTTATCAAACATTGTTCTCTTTGGATCACCTGCTTCATAACCTTCGTTCATGACATCAACAATTGTTTCTCTAATATCTTCTTCTGATCTGTTTGTTGCAGCTTGTACATCTGATATAAATTTATCAGACTCTGGCGTTGAAACTTGTTTTGGTTCTGGTGAAACTCGTTTTGCTCTCATCGCCCTTTCTGCTTCTAGTTGTGCTTCAGTTATGCCTCGTTGTTTCATAACAAACTCGTCGTATGACATCACGTCTGCATCTACACTTTCCATGTATTGTTCTCTTAAGGACTCTTCAGAAAAACTACCTTTGCCTTCTCTCCTTTGCATTTCTGTAAAAGACTCTGGGTTGTAGCTGTATTCTTTTGTTACAACGTTTCCGTCTTCGTCTATTATCTCGCCTTGTTTTTTAAATTGTCCTGGTGGTGTAGTTTCGTCGTATTTTGTAAAAACGTCTTCAACAGTGTTTGTGGGTTTAGCAGTTCCTGCTGTAGGTATGTCAGCTTTTTTACCAACACCAAACAGGTCCTTTAGATAATCTAAGCCTTTTTTAATTTTGTTTACGGCCATTAATAATACGTCCTTCGCTGTTGTGGTAACTCTTCATCCTCGTAGTCTTCTGGATGTTCTATAAAGCCACCTTGCCTAAATCTCATTACTGCTTGAGTCATGCTATCAACTAGGTCGTCATGTTCCCCCAGTGGAAATGCAGCGCACTCCTCAATCATGTCTTCAGCAAACTTGCGGTCCGGATAATAAATCATGCCTGACTCAAATAACGGAGCAACAGAGTTCACTCTAGTATGTTTATCATTTCCCTTGCTTGGTGTAAAGTTAATAACCGGTATGCCCAGTTTACGCATTTCATAGGTCAACGGCAAACCTGATGCTTTTGCCTCTACAATCACAGTTTCTGGTTTCCAGTAATCATACTGCTCTTTTGCTATTCTACGCAGTTCTGGAAACTCGTATCTATCCTTTACAAGGTCTAATAGTATAAGCCTCGGTCCATCGTCCTCGCTAGGTCTAAATACGCCCCATGTAGTTATGGCGCTGTAGTCAGCTGTTTCCTTCTTCATAAACGCGGTGTCATAAGATTGGATCACGTGCATTAGTGGCGGCAACTCGTCTTTCTCCCACGGCACCCACCATTCTCTTTTGATGATTGATCCCTCAGCGGCTGTTGGGTTTTGCTGGTACTGTGCATTCCATTTTTGTATATTCACGGATGCTTTCACCGCTTCTAATTCTTCTAGTTTCCAGTATCCTGGCCATACTGGTTTGCCTGATGGTAATATGGCAGGGAACTCGATCACTTCCCACTGGTCTGACTTTGGCTCTTTTTGTGCTTTCATTAGCTTACCTGTCAGGTCAGCAACTGACCATCGAGTCATCACAACAATTATCCTACCTCCTGGTTGCAAACGTTGTCTAGGTCCTGATGTATACCACTCGTAAACTCTGTCGTACGAAGCCACGTTCAGCGCATCTTGCTCAGAGTGTGGATCGTCAATGATAAGTAGATCCGCACCACGACCTGTAATTGATCCACCGACACCGGCTGCATAGTATTCGCCACCTTGTGCTGTTTCCCATTTACCTGCGGCTTGTGAGTCCTCACGTAATCTTGTGTTAAATATTTTTTGATAATCTTCCGTGTCAATTAGTGACTTGGCTTTACGACCAAATCTCACGGCTAACTCAGCGTTGTTCGTGGCTTGAATTATTTTTAGATTAGGTTGTTTACCGATCATCCATGCAGGTAAAAAGTTTGATGCAAACTCAGACTTCGTATGTCTTGGTGCCATGTTTATTATCAATCGTTTTATTTCACCACTTGCAACTTTGTTAAACTTATCGGCCATGATCTTGTGGTGCTCACCTTCAATAAATTCAGGCCACATGTATTTTACAAATTCTAAAAAATCATTTCGTATTGCTTCGTCTTTTTTCTTTTCATCAAGAAGCAGCGCTGCTTTTAAATATTCCTTTTTTGTATCAGGAGGTAAATTGTTTATCTGTTCTGGGGTTAGCATTTGAAAAAATTTTTTATAATTTTTTGCACCTTTGTGTTTTTAGTGAAAACGAATTTAGCACGTGTAAATCTATAAAACAAGGCTATATGTGGTAGTTATTGGGACCCCTTATACTAGATCTGGGGTACACCCCCCTGTGTACATATATGTGTGTGTTTTGTGTAGGGACCCCTTGACAAATGTGTGCAAATATAGGACTATGGGATATTAACAGAAAGGATATATATGTTATTTGTAATACCTGTAATACTTCTGAATGTGTGTGGTCTGCTAATGGCAGTTGCTGGGCAACCACTCTTCGGACTTGCATTGTGTGGTCTGTCATTTCTGTACATTGCAAAACAATTCATTGACTAACCTACGCCCTCTTCGGAGGGCAACCCCCCACTAATCAAAGCCGCAAGCCCCAAGCCGCAAGCTCCAAGCGTTGCTGGGGGTTTTACAGATATAACTACCATACCCCCAACAATCCTAATTCACTAGAGAGAAGCCACTAGCAGTTGCATTAACAACCACTAGCTCTGGCTCTTTATCGTCTAGCTTTATGTTGTTCATAGCTTGTGATAGTCGTGTCTTGGTCTGTTCACTAACTATGGACAATTCCTTGCCTATGTCCGAGTTCTCGAAGTTTACGCACTCTCGTACATTAGTCCAATACTGTTCTATATCGCCAATAAACTTAGCTTGGTCAATGATAGAGTTCATATCAGTTATAAGAGTATTCTTTTCTTTCCATAACTCTCTGTGTGCATTGGTCAGTCTTGACTTTGCCATCTCAAACTGTTTCAGCATTTGCCAATCAGCTTCACTTGACATCATCATACAACGACTATGACAACTACCTGCAACAACGACTTTTCTAAACTTACCGAAGTCGCTATCAGTTACATCTAAACACCTGTCGTTCCAACCATAGTTCCTGTCATCTTGAAACAAAGCATAGTCCTCGTAAGTGCCATTGGCTTTTGCTATTGGTGCAAAGTCAGCACTCATATCACTTCGCAACTTATGGAAGTGTGGGTTTTCTTGCTTTTGTGTTTGGTCATACTCAACCTTGATAGTCGCTTGGTGTCCTTTGGCTTGTAGCTCTTTGTGATACAAAGCCAAGTATTCATCTATGTCCATAGTAAACTTAAATTGTTGTTCACTTATGTCAGCGAATTGTGGTTTGAAATAGAAGCAACTGTCGGTTGTTGTAAACCTATCGTAGCTTCTGCCTGTGTCATACTTTTTAAGTATCTTCATATCTGCCATAGGATAATGGTGTTCCACTTGTGGTGTAATCACATTGTCCCAAACATCATCTCGGACACTTCTAAAGTTTTCCTGTGCAAGTTTTAAATCTTCCTCAACTTGCATAGGCATATTGTTGTAAACAGTATGCGACCATTCTTTTTTGAGTAGTCGTCTTTTCTGTTCGTTTAGTCTTATCTTTTCCATATTAATCCTTTCTGTTATGGTTTTCCTCTTGTATCACATTTTGTGAGATGTTGTCAACTAATTCTGCGAAAGCTTCTTTATTTTTTCTAAGCCACTCAGTCATACAACCTAGGCTATGGAACCGCGCATATTCCATCTTGTCCGCGTCGCTGGTCCCCCAATGAAATTGGGGGTAGCTATAGTAAGACTTTGGATAATACTTCTTGCCGCAGTTCTTGCAATGTCTGGCGGTACTCATATGCCCCACCCCCAAAACAATATTGCTCTCGCTGGAAAATATAATCCAGCGAGTATGATTAGAATACAAAGCCAACCTTCTTTTGAAATATATCTCATTAGTTTAATGCTTCCTTTCTTAAACTTGCAGTTTGTATGTAGTCGATATTTTTTGCAGTACGATAGCCATTTTGTTTTAGATCAAAATATGTAAAACATATTTCCTCTTTGCTATCTTCCCATAGTCTCATTTTGTCATCAACTACTCCAATTCTCTCAACAAAGTCGTTGTGCTTTTTTGCAAAGTATCTAACTCTAAAATACTGATGGTCTTTTAGTATATCAGTTAAATCTTCGACACTAACCTGAGTTACTTGTTTTTCAGTTTCCATAAGATTTATCCTTTCTATTTATTAATATCTTTTTTTATCAAATAAACTTGAAACTGTCAAATAAAATCCCATATAAATAATTGCCTGGTTATTACTGCCGCAACGTGCATAGTTGGTGGTGGGAAGAGCCAGGCGCAAATTATGAAATATACAACTGTAAAAATATCTGAAATTGCGGCCCATCCAACGCTGCGCCTGGACCCCGGCTATTGGCTTAAGAAAAAAAAGATCCGGGCCAAGCCGCAAGCAACAAGCCGCAAGCGTAAAAAGATTTGACAGGGACTGCCATTGTGGTATGATCCCATATAATCTAAAGAAAGGAATAATTATGGATTATTTAGCATTAAAAATACCTGCTGATGTAAAGCAGCCAATAACAGCACACACAGTGAAGGACCAGCCCGAGCCTGAAGACGGCGGCTGTTACCCGTTCAGTGGTGAGAACGGTGCCTACAAACTTTGTAACACTGACATCCTGCAAATCGTGCCCGCAGCGTATACGGACGTTAAGCGCGGCCATCACCTGGAAGGGGACCTGTACTGCGATGAAGAGGGCCTAATGAAGAACAGCCCGCACAACTGGCGTGCCAGCCAAATGCGCTATTGGCACATGAAGCCCCAGGAGGACCAGCTCACAGCTGACTGGCGCGATTGGTGCCATATCGTCGGTGACGCTGCCTTTGTGGTCCCTGCCACTGAAGAGAACGTGAAGATCATGGAGAGTATCCTTGACTCGTAAGCAACATTGCTACGGCCCTGCCCCGGACATCCGGGGCACGGTCCATCCGTACTGGGTGCAGCGTAAACAGCAACGGGAAGCCAGGCGGCCAGCCCCAAGCCCCAAGCGGCAAGCAACAAGCAGCAAGCCATTAAAATTATTTGCGGTTGACATGTACCGTAAATAAACTATATATGGGATTTTATTAGAAAGGATTACAACATGAATAAAGAGCAAAGAAAATTAATTACAGGTGGCCTGAGCAGGCCCAGCAAGATGCCGGGCTACGCGTACAACTTGCCCGCGATCCATTGCAAGACTGGCAGCAAGCTGGCGCAGGTCCCGGGCACCACGTGCCACGGCTGTTATGCACTGAAAGGCAGGTACAGATTTCCAAACGTCATGGACGCCATGATGCGAAGACTTGCCAGCATAAGCCGGCCCGACTGGGCGCGAACCATGGCTGCAGATATAAATGCCAGGAAGTCCCGCTGGTTCCGCTGGCATGACTCCGGCGACATACAATCAGTTAAACATCTATTGAAAATATTCCAGGTCTGTCGCATGACGCCAGACGTGGCGCACTGGCTTCCCACACGGGAGGCCGGGCTCCTTTCTAAGATCCCGCAGGACCGGGTGCCAGCTAACCTGACAATAAGGCTTAGCGCGACGAAGGTAGACGGACCCGCGCCGGGTTCCTGGCCCCTGACTTCTACGGTCGTTACAACTGGCAGGAGCTGCCCAGCTCCGGACCAGGGGAACGCGTGCCGAGACTGCCGGGCCTGTTGGGATCGTAATATTAAGAACGTAGCATATGGAAAACACTAGACGTACAGCGCTGCTGTACGTGGCGGGCCGGTTCATGGCCGTGCGCATAGACAGATGTGGGAAGCGTCTAGCCACAAGCTACAAGCGCCAAGCTACAAGCGCCAAGCATCAAGCTGCAAGCTACAAGCCTCAAGCAACAAGCCCCAAGCATCAAGCGACAAGCTGCAAGCATCGGTGCCCTTAGCCACAAGCTCTTGGACCATGGCTCCTGTATAAAGTTTTGGGCAGCTATGACCGTGCGTCTGGACTAAGATAAACGTGTGCGTAGGATGGCGTATATGGAAGGCAATTTGGTGTGGTGAGAAGCTAACTTTTTTACTTTTTGTTACTTTTAACTCCATTGTAAAAAAACCATAGTTTTCATGGTATCCTACCAGGTCAGGAAAGCCAAAAGATGCCCAAGATTCAATGCGTGTCCAGATTATTCCAGGTGTATTTTTCTTAACTTTTTGCCAAAGTTTTGACTCGCTTTTCAAAGTAAATCACTTGATGGCTAAGACCACTAAAATAGCAGTCAACAGCACTATGATTACAAACAATTCGATACCTAAAATAGTGTGATACCAGATCCATCTTGTCTTGTATGCATTGTCTACAGTCAGGTCGTCTGGGTCTGGCTCATCATACACACCCTTGTTTGGTGCACCCCATAATGTAGTTATAAAGTTCTTAATCATTCTACTAATATCATCAGTCTGTGCTTTTCTGTTGCACCTATTATCTTGTTGTCAACTAGTCTAATCTCCTTGATGTTAAACTCACGCTGATCAGGGGCCCTACCTGCTGGTATTATCATCTGCACCCTTGCATGCTTACCCTCTTCGCTTTCATTAAACTTTTCCAATACCTGGATTAGTTTCTTTGTGTCATACCAATGTCTGCTAATCATTTAAATGGTGGCCCTCCAAACCAAGCAACTATAGAATACCTAACTCCCTTTGTTATTGGTGTTACCCTATGATTAATATAAGAAGGGAACACAATTATATCACCTTTTTTACCTTTCACAGTCGAGATTTGTTCTTCACCCATTGATGATAGTGTCTTAAATTGTAGATCTCCACCTTCATAGTCTTCATTTAAAATAGCACTGACACTTATCTTTCTGACAGTGCCTAATAAATTAGTTTGCCTTGTGTGTTGTAAATTATCATTGTTGTGTATAACTGCACTTTTTCTGGCTGCTAGATGACAACCATTTCCGTCCGTATGCCATCCATAATGTTGTTTTTTTGTATATTTTGTAAATTGAAAAAATTCATGATCTATAATGTCGTAGTGCCAACCTGCTTCATAGTTTGCAAGATCAACAACACTTCTTATTATACCTGATAAATTGGGATTGTTGAACCAATGCACTCCACTATCTCTAATATCTGAGTTTTGACTTAGAGATAATTTACTTTCGTGTTGATGTTGTGCTACCTGAACTTTATCTTTTAATTCTTTGATCGTATCGTCGCAGTTCTGTGGGTCTAACACTTGGTTTAAAACAAAACAGGGTAGTGTCTGTTTATCTTCTGTGTGTTGTCTAAATTGGTAAAGTGATGTCATCTTTTCTTTCCTTGTCCTCTATATTTTTTATAATTGCGTCTCTTGTGTTTATTCTTCGGTCGTGACCTGACGCTTTGTCCAATCGAAGTTCTCTTCTTTGGTCCAGGTATATGTTCACTATACAGCTTACTCTTCTTTGCCAACTGTATACTCTCCTTCTATTAATACTTTGTTATCTTCGTATATCTTTTTCATTTTACTTTCTAACTCTTCAATAGATAGGTCCTCTATCTTACCAGTCAAACTTATTTTTTGTTCGATATAAAGTCCTGCTGCTTTTCCCCTTGCCACCTCTGCATTCGCAGCTGCCGAGAAAGCTCCTTTAGATAAAGCTGCTTCGCGTATGCGGCCGAGTTCTGTGATGTGTTTCTCAAAAGTAACCTCATATTTCTTCTGTACCTCTTGTCTGAGTTCTCCGATGTATTTAGCAACGAGTGGAAACTTGTTTGGATTGCGAAGCTCAGACGCGCGTACATGAGCGCTGCCTTCTGCATAGCCTGCTTCAATCGCACATTCTGTAGGTGTCTTACGTCCTTCATTGTAAACAAGTAACTCCGCAAATTTCTTTTGTTGTTCTGATAATTGTTTGGGTAATCCCATAGCGTAACTATAAGTTAATTTACTCTTGATTACAAGACCATACTGGTTCTAGTTTTTTACCCAGAAAATATAAGTCATTTACATCAAACTCTGTGGCATCGTCGTAACCACACAGTTTTAATATTTCTGTTGATGATAAATCTTTTATATCTTCATACACTAAGGACACTGCGCCATGGCTTATAAGTCTCTTCTTCTCTGGTTCCCATGACTCTTGTCTTAGTTTCATCATAGCTTTTTCATGACTTTGAAAAACAGCATGGTCAAACGTGCGGTTTACAGGAGCTTTGCCATGTACGTGTCTATTTTGAAAAGACATATAAGAAGAATAAATCCATGCATGTAAATCTTTACGGTCTATCACTATATATTTATCTGCACCTAACAACGGCTTGTTTGCATACAAATATTGATATTTAAATAAAAAGTTTTTTGTTGGTGGATTGTTTATAACGTCCATGCCATTAGCATGATCTATAATTTCATACTCCATAGAATAATTACTTAATCCTGTAAGTTGAAAATGTTTATCTATTATGTGTTGCAGCCATGTGCTACCACACCTTGACGGGTTAACTATGCATGTAATCATTTTTTGTACAGTGTGTCTCCTACACACAGAGCGTCTAACTCTGTATTTTTAAATAGTTGTATAGCTTGTTCAATAGTAGAACATAAAGGTTTACCTTTTACATTTAATGAAGTGTTTAACAACACAGGTAGACCTGTCTCTAATTCAAAATAAGTTAATAGCCATTGAAAAGGTGTGTCATTGTTTGGCACAGTTTGGTGTCTACACGTGCCATCAACGTGTGTCACACCAGGTATACCAGAATATAATACGTTAGAATTAAACAACATGTGTCTGCTTTCAGGTAAATCAAAAAACTGTGACGCTTTATTTTCTAGCACACTAGCACCAAAAGGACGCCACCACTCTCTTTGTTTTATTTTGTTAACTTTGTCTTTTGCATCTTTTCTGCTTGGATCATATAAAATACTACGGTTACCTAGCGCACGTGGACCTATCTCTCCGTTGCCTTGATACCAACCAACAACTTTACCTTCGGCCAACAACTGTGAAACTTCTACTAATGTGTATACAGATGGCTCGTCTTTAGGCGCTTCATCATCTTGCACCCAATCAGCATATCTTTTTATATTATGTTGATCTAATAAATAATTTAAAGCACCTATGCTACAACCACCGTCGTAAGCCCATGGGTCTATGTGTGGCAAAACACCTATGTCCAACATGGCTCTATTAAAAACTACATTTTGTGCAACACCTCCGGTGTAATTAAAAGTTGGATAGGACGTCTTTTGCAAAACAATTTCTTCGCAAAACTTATGGACAGTGGCTATATAATCAGGATTAATTTCTTCTGGTGGTGTGTGGTATGATTTTAATATTACGTTAAGATTTCTTTGTTTTTGTTTCATCCATTCATCTATTTGTTTCCTGTCAGGAGTTCCTTGAGATTGCAAAGCCATAACTTTGTTTGGAAAATCTATACAACCTACAAGACCTTCCCAATCTTCAGGTTGTTTTCCAGTGTCCATAACTTTTTTAGAAAATTCTTCAAACCCTACGTTAACAAAATTATCAATTAGAAACTGCCTTGCTTTTGTTTCTTGATCAAAAAATTTACTGAGCATTAGAGAGTTAAGCACTCCAGGAACAGGGTACTCTTGGTATCTTTCTATCTGTCTATTAGACACTTTGAGCATACCTGAATAAAAATCACTTTGTTTGTCGTTGTCAGCAGGACCCAACGCTCCAAAATCTAAACAAATATTTGCAGAAGAAACAGAAGATGAGGACAGAATATGTGTGTAATGATGGTCTAGCTTATTACCTTCTTTTATTTTCTGTGGATTTTTGCCTGACAACCATGTCGACCATGCAGACTCACAGTTATCTATACCCCATTCTTTAAGAACAGATTTAGCCCACTCTATGTTGCCGTGAGCATGTTTGTTATTAAATTGTCTTTCTGCTTTCCTGTATAAAAACTTACCGTCTTTGTATGCAGCTACAGAGCTGTCATGTAAGGTAAGCCCAAAGCCTACTAAGTCCATCTATAAAGTTGTAGTCCACATAAATAATAAGGTCAATATGAATAAAGCTAAATAAACTCTGATTTCCACTATTCTATAATTTTCTTGATTTTAAGTCGGCCCATATCTTCATAGACTACAGCCTCTACCTCGCGGCAGTTCATGTATATTCCTTGCTGTTCTTCTCCAATATTTCTAGCGATAATACGTTTCTGCTTAAGACAGTCGCTAAGGCCATCAGTCGGCACCATCTCAATTGTGGAACCGTTCTGTATCATTAGTATTGCAAATACAACTTTAATGGACTCCATTTTGTTTTGACTCCAAATCTATTAATCTTTCCTCATGGAATTGTATAACCATATCGTTCTTTAATATCATAGGTATCTCTGCTTCCATTTGTTCTTTTAGTTTGTCTACGTTCTCTCCAAGATATTCCACGAGCATGTAGAGCTCTTGGACTTGTGGACTGACCATGCCGCCTTTGGGCACGGAGTCTATGAAAGTATTAGCAGCTTCTAAATCTTTGTGTATCAATCTTAGATCTGACTCAATAGAGTTAAGCCGCTCAATAATTGCAAAATATGACATGGTGCCTATTGCGACAGCCGCCAGGATAGCTATTAAGTTACGTGCCGGGAGTGAGATGCTGGTGTTGTCCGATAATTTCATTACAGTAACGGATTATCTAGTGACGCTTTTAGCTCCTCTATCTTTGCATCTATAAACTTTATAGCTGCATCATTTATTTTAACGTCGCCTTTGATTGCCTCTAGTTCTTTTATAATACCTGATAGATCTACAGTCTCGTTGACTATAAATTCTTTGTTCTCCAACTGTGCAATACGGTTGTTGAACTCACCCCATGCCATAAAGCCACCACCAATGGCGCCAATGACACCTAGTAATGCAGCATAAGACGATAGTTTACTAATCATTCCTTGCATTTAATAACTCCATAAGATTTCTATATGCATCGCTAGTATTCTTTTTGTATTCCTGCATTTTTATCTGGTGCTGGACTACAGGGTCTGTACCTGCAATGCTTGCTTGTGTAGCATATATGGTTTTATCGTAGCTTGCAAGGCTGGCCTGTAGGAAGAACGCCGGGTCACCACCAGGCAATTGTCTAGTGTCAAACAAAGCAGTGTTTGTATCAAAATAACTAGAAATATCAGCTTGGCCTTGTGTTATTTCACGTGAAACAATCTCGTTAATAACATCAAGAGTGACGCTGACTCTTTGCATTTCGTTCTTTATCTTGCTTTGTATGGCCTTCTCTATGGCTGCAACTTTTATATCTAAATCAACTTCCACATCTGAGCTAGGTTGTTCTTGAGTTGGCTCCTCGATTGCTTCTTCTTGTTTGGCAATCTCTGTTGTCGGTGCTGGTTCGTCTGCAACAACTTCTTCGCTACTGGGTTGCTCTGTAATTTCTTCACTTACAATCTCCTCTTCGATTGGTTCTTCTTTTATCTCTTCCATCGCAGGTTTCTCTTCGATGGGCTCAGGTTCTGTTTCCATCACAACTTCTTCAAAGACTTCTTCGATAAACTCCTCTTGCATCTCCTCCGTAAATTCTTCTGTAAACATTTCCTCCATAACTATTTCTTCCATATACACCTCCTCCATCGGAGGCAGCTCTTCAAACATTTCTAGTGATGGTAGTTCATCAAAAAACTCTACATCTTCAACCATGACAACATCGACTGGAATAAATTCTTCCATGACAACTTCTTCGAAATACTCAGGTTCAAAAAAAAATTCATCCATCGGCATTATGTCAAACTCTTCTACGACCTCTATCTCTTCAAAGACAGGATTGAATGTGTATTCAATTTCTGGTGGTGGTTCAAGAAATATATCTTCTGGTATTGTAAACTCCATCAACTCAAATTGTTCTAACTGTTCTTGCACATCTTCTATCTCGTCTTGACCAGGACATGTTGGTGGGTTCTTTTGCCAACAATACACAACACTGGTAGACGTGGTAGTTGACAGTGTATTGTAATCAACAGTGACTACAGGATCGCGCACGTCAACACCGGCATGGCCTCCGTTGTAGTTTTTATTGCCTTGTATATCAAAACTAAATCTTACAGTGAGTGTGCCGTGTTGGTTTTGTGCGTCTGGTGCAAGTGTAAGCTGATTAGAATATGGATTGGTTTGATAGTTATGGTTTGTTGTGTCATGAAATGTTGTGCTCTGTGTTGTTGTGTCAACACCATTGGTTGCTGTTTGTGTAAGTGTGACGGTTGACTCGACAGGGTTCCACCACCGTATCTGTGCACCAAAGGTAGATGTAAAACCAAGCTGTAATTCTTCTAATGATAAATGATCGTCAGAGTCTATTGTTGTTTCTGCATACT
>OCVP010000059.1_pt1 | contig 51907 bp, 45 predicted proteins | sample 1539171 | NCBI WGS metagenome assembly OCVP01 (sample SAMEA51879418, study PRJEB22527) | metagenome
CCGAAGTTGCGATCTATGTCTAAAGAGAGTCTGGAGATCTGATCGAATGAACCGAGGAAGCGTTCAGCACGAGAGTCACCACCTACGTTGACAGTGACATCAACAGATTGTGGCTCGCTGTTCTGAAGGACTTCCTCTTGTTGCTCTTGGGACATGCAAGCATGCAAGATGAACCAAGAGAATAGAGCTGTGAGGATGATGCCGAAGCTGGCTTTCATTTAACTTTGGGTTTCTTTTGGTAATTACATACTTATGCAAGATTAATAGTCCTACAAACTGAGCACCTTTGTCAAACTTTAAGCATGGTCAGAAAACGACAAAATCATGAACCCAAATAACTAACAATATCAACATGATGAGCTAAAAATTGGTAAATTCTGATATACCTTGCAGTACACACTGGTAAAGAAGTGAGAAAATTCTTTTAGAATCCTTGGGATAATTTGAGGAAAAAATGTGAGACCCCGATATAGATATGGGGTTACTGAATTTCCCCCATCGGGTCTTATAAGGGAAACTTAAGATTTAAATATGGATTGAATTTGGTTACAGATTTTTGCTCCCTTTAGTACTTAAGTTGATCTTTAAAGACCCTATAAATATAATAGTATGTGTCCTGGATTGTGCCATCGTAAGGAATTTGGCAATGAAAACTCGAACGCCTGAAATTATAACTTACTGAATTTAATGGAAAAAATCTGGTAGCAGGGGGGAGATTTGAACTCCCGACCTCAGGGTTATGAATCCTGCGCTCTCACCAACTGAGCTACCCTGCCAATGGAAGGAAAACATAACATTTAGCCATGAAACACCGATCCAAGACAAGTTTTTTACTAAAGTTCCTCATCGTTCTTACACTGGCTGCATGCATTTTCAATCCAGGATTAAAAGCGGAATGGGGTGTAGACCAGGTCTTGGAGGTTCAAATTTTTGATGCCCCCAAGGGCTTACCCGAAAATGTTTATTACCTGGAACACCAGATTCGCTATCAGGGATCCCTGGAAGATGGATTAGCAGTCGGAGAAGGAAGGTTATTTTGGAATAACGGCCAGGTGCTTTATGAGGGAAGTTTTGCAGCAGGGCTTTTTGAGGGAAAAGGCATTTACCGGGACCGGAACGGGTTCCGCATTTATGAGGGGGAATTCCAACAGGGCCGGTTTCATGGAACAGGAACACTTTACAGTTCCGATGGAAACCGGGTTATTCACGAAGGGATGTTTGAAAAGGGAATCCCACGTTAAAAACCGAACCCCTTTTTCCTCCGGAAAGATATCCAATCTGAATCCCATCGAATCACACTTATCCTCCTGATTCATCTGAAAGCATGATCAGCCTTTCGGCCAGGATTATACCTTCCTAAAAAAACGAACCGAGTTCTGAAAAGTTTTGTTTGTTGAGATGTTAAACATCTTTGCAGAGAGAAGTACCGGAAACGTGTTGAGGATCAACAAGCGAAGTGCCTGAAGGGTATTGGATAAGCTGAAGATACTTCAGGGACGTTGAACCTAATAACTTAAAATCTTGATTTCGATCAAGTAGGTCGTCGTTTTCTGAGCCACTGTCCAAATCGGAGGAGTTCTGCAACAGTGAGAGGCAAAAACAAAAGCCAGGCCTGGAGTGGGTCACTCTTTTCCTTGAGAAGCATATGGAGCAGGATCAGACCCGCGGCAAGATAAACCGCACGGTGGAGCATTTTCCAGCGTTTCGCTCCGAGTTGTCGAATTTTCCTGTTGCTGCTGGTCAAAGCCATTGCCAACAGGATCAGGAAGGCTACCAGCCCGCTCAAGAGAAAGACCCGAAACAGATCCTCTGCGATTTCCTGGAGATCGGCACGATCCACCAAATAAATGAGAAAATGCAGCAGCACATAGGAGAAGATTCCCAATCCCAGGATCCGTTTCTGCGATTGAAGCGAACGCAAAATGGTGAATCCCGGAAAGATCATCCTCAGTGGAGAAATCCAGAGCAGTAAAACGAGCAGCCAAACCGCAGACTCCCCGGTAGAAATCAAAAGTTCCTGCAAAGGGTTCGCACGAAAAGGGTCGATCAACATTTCAATGATGATCCAGCAAAGAGGCATGAGAAGCATGAATGTAAGGAAACTTTTTGAGCGGACAGCTTTGTCGAGCAATTGGATCATGGGAAAATTATTGCAGGACCGATCTTTTCTCGCATGATAAAAAACACATCACCTTCGCCCGTCAGCCCTTCATTGCCCTGAAATTGCACCAACCTTTAAGAAATTAAGGAGATTTGCCCGTCTCTTTAAAATGAGAAAACCATCCCATGAAAATAAAACCATTTTGTATCATAGCGTTGGTGCTTGTGAGCCTGCTCCCGAGTCCGCTTTTTGGGATTGGCTGCAAGCAATTGAATACTCCAAAAAAAATTGCGGCATTTCTGGTAGAAAGCCAGCGTTCCAATCCCTTATTACGGAAGAACGTCAGCGTCAGTCTTGAAATCAGTGCCTGTGAAGGCAAGGTATGCAAGAAGAAAAAATTACGTGCGAGCAAAAAAGAACTCCTTCACTTTCAACGCATCGGGAAGAACCGAAGGGTTTTTTTCGCAAAAGGGCCTAATGCTCCGAGATGTGTCATCCTCCGCGGAAACAGGCAGTATGTCTGTTCCCAATGCCGCAAGAATGCAAATGAGAACTGCCGAAGCTTTCCCTCCGATGACAGCTCTCTTTTACCCGGAACCAACATTGATTTGGCAGATTTTGAATTGCTGACCCAGGGCGTGAAAAGCAGCAAATGCAGTGAACTGAAAAAACAGCCCAATTATTTCAAAATTGACCTCAGGCGCAAAGCAAAGGGCTATGACCGTATTGTCGCCTATTACGACAAAAAGAAAAAAGTGCCCATCACCATGAACTTTTTTTCGTCCAAGGTGATGCGGAAGGTTTACCGTTTTTTCCCAAAGTACTACATCCGTGTGGAAAATCAGTGGTTTTCCACCGTCCTCAGGGTACGTACCACACAAGGCAAGGAAAAATCTTATGTTTTTGAAACTCTGGTCCATGTCGCCAAGGAAGGGAAAAAGCTGAGATTGTTCACCGATGCATTGCGCGATCCCCACCTCAAAGGGGTCAGCGCGGATTCCCTGTTCATCACGGATTGATTCCCGGGACTCATCTTGACAAAGGGAGTTGGTTCCGGAAACTTCGGGAAATTCCTGTTCAACCTGGAAATCAAGATGATGCGATGAAAAAGCCATGAAAAATCTTTTTTTTATACTCGTGTGTTTTTTCATATCTGCGGAACTGTGTGCTCAAGGTGATGAATCGGGAAACAATCCTGAAACGTCTCTAAACACCAATCAATTAGAAACTTCCGAGTCTTCAGAAGAAAACGCTGATTCTGAAACATCTGAACAAGCTGCAGATGAGGAACGGTTTGGATCTGCAGATGATCCTCTAGCTGAAGAAGAAGAAGATCCCTTTGCGGAAGAGGATGACCCTTTTGCAGATGAGGACGATCCCTTCTCGGAAGAAGAGGACCCATTTTCCGGAGAGCCTGCAACTGATCCAACATCAGAAAAATCTGGTGAGTCTCCAGAATTAAAATCCTGGCAAAACTACCTCGACCAAAAGGCTTTGATCCTTGTCAACCTGATGGTACGTTCCCATAAAACGAAGGAGCGGGACACAAGGCTCGAACTGGCGGAAAAAGCCCGGCAGGTGATTGAAGAAATTGACGAAGAAGCACAAGTCAGGATGGAAGAAGAACGTCTCAGTGAGGAAGCTTACCAGGACTGGAACGATCATTTCCAAAAAAGGATCGAAACCGAAACTGCGGCGGCTATGGCCTCCGGTGATCCTGAGACCTTCATTTCACTGTTCGAGTCGGGTTGGTTCAAAAGTGGCTACACCCCGCGTCTTGTTCTTCTCTATCGGCTTGCCCTGGAACAGAGAAATGAATCCTACAGTCCGACTGAATTGCCTCCAAAATATTCTGAACAGGTCCGACTTTACCAGGAAATCCTGGATCTCCATGAAAGCGGAGATTCTCTCCTTCCAGTTAAAGAACGCCTGGAAGATCAACTGGAAGATACTTCTTCAAGTTTGACCGACGCTGATTTGGAACTCGCACTGACCATCGTCAATGAACTTGGAATCCCGCAAGAAACCCCGCTGGTCATCGAGGACGAGCCTTTGGAACTGATGGAGCCGGAAAGTATCGATAATGGGACTTCCGAGGATGGTGGTTTATTTAATGATCTTACTGAACTGGTGGAAGAAACTGCTGAAGTCCCATTTGATGCAAAAGTCAGTTTCACCCATGAAATAAACAACCTTTTAGGCATAAGTGAAATCAAAGGGCTTTACCTGATAGATCCAGAAATTTCAGAAATCAATGAATACAAATACAGCATCACTTATTCTCCGCAGTTCAGGATCCAGATGTCTGAAAAAACCTATTCATTTTTTCGACTTAGTGTCACCTTCACCCAAAGTTATGAAGCGAACCAAGAGCGTTTTTTCGACAGCCTTTTTACTCTCAGGGAAATCTACAACAACTACCGCTCAGGAGAACATCAGATACGTTACGGAAATCAAATCTTCAAGCTTGGGAAAGTTGATTTCGACAGCACCATCGACACCTTGCATTTGAACAACATCATGAGGTTCTTCAGCACGTTTGATCCGGACAAGCAAAAGGAATCGCTGACTTCCGTCAAATACAGTTGGTTCGGTGGGGAGCATAATTTCAATGCCTACCTTGCTCCAATTAAACAGGAAACCTTCGGAATGAAATTCGTAGGCTTCCGGGATAGCTTGGAACAGCAGCAGGAAGGCAATAACGAGGAAAGCAGCAGCATTTTTCGTGACTATTTTGGTTTGCAGTATCAATGGACTGGCGACATGGTCGATGCTCGAATGAGTTATTTTCAGTGGTTTGATGTCGATCCGACCACAAGTTTTGTCTATGATCGGAGTACTTCTGGAGGGAGTATCAAAACCGCTTTCGAGGGATTGATGTCTTCATACAGCGAGAAGGAATCCCGTTCCAATTTTTTCGCCCTCGAATTGGATGCACTCTGGAAGGGTATGGCCTGGAAACTGGATGCAGGATTTTACAATAGGAAAAACTTCTCTTCTTATCATATTGAAAACGAGAACAAACTGTATTTTAACACCACGAATGTCCCATACACTGCCTGGGCAACCTCATTCGAAAGGACTTTCCCCTATTTTTACTGGATCATGATTTATTCCCAGAGGAAGTTATCCAGGGTCCCTGCTGGAACTCATGTCTTGTTTTATGAGAACGAAAGCAGTCTGGCTGACGCTTCAAGGGATCTTCAGAGAAACCAGTTGACAGGGATTGCGGTGGTAAAAACCCCGGACAATCAGCTAAGAGTCGCAACCATTCATTACCTCACCACTCCCTACAATCAAAGAGGTTGGCTGGTTTTGGGAACCTGGGAGCGTCCTGAAGAAAACTACATCCTTGAATTCAAGTTCTACAGTGTCAATGCGGGTTATCAGAAAATGCTGGATTCCGTTCTTGATACAACCCAGTTTTATCTGGTTTATACACAAAAATTCGCAGGATTCTGATTGATGTATACCCGTTTTTTTCTGCAACTGAATCAATTTCCAAAACTGATCATGTTGGCTGCGCTGCTGATCAGTTTCTTCTTTTTTGATCAGGTCCGGCAGAAGCTGTTTGATCAAAGCAGCGGAGAATTGATCATCGACAGCACCGTCGAACCCTTCATCGAAAGGAGTTCTGGAGCCTACCAGGAATTTCTTGAAGTCCGTGATGCCTTTGGAAATGAGGATGTGCTCGTGGTTGCATTGCATCAGCCTCAGACAGGGGTGGGACTTGACTTCATCAATACCCTGGCCGACATCAGCCACGAAGTGAGAAAAAACATCCCGGGAGTCATCGCCGTCACCAGCCTGCTCGACATCCCCCGGCCTCCAGGAACCTGTTCCGGGAAATCATACTTCCATACCCTCCAGCCCGGTTCGGTCTGTGTCTCTCTTCTGGAACGCTATCGCCATGCAAGGCAGTGCATCCTGGATGGTCCTCCTGCAGGAATTGAAGATGGTTCACAAGGTGAAAGCATGGCCTTCGATCCTGTTGAGGGAGAAGAAGAATTTGAAGCGGAGCTGGACGCACTTCCACAAAATGAACTTGACCCGAGCTTGGATGAAGAACCGGAGGGACAGGAAACAGTCTCTGAGTTCCGGGAATCGGAAAGTCCTGAAGCCCCTGACACCGAAATCCTATCAGCCCAAATAGCTTCTCCGGACGGACAGCGCACAGCCGAAGAACTCCGCCAAGCAGGATGGCTCTGTACTGAGGATCTATATGAACAGGATGAGCAGGAAATCCATGCAGATTTCGACCGGAAGATCCGCACTTCCATGGAGGAATTGGCCGGCAACCCACTGATGGAAGGGGATCTCGTCTCAGTCGATCTCAAGACCGCGGCACTGGTGATCCGGTTCAGCAGTGATGTTCTTCCTTCAGACTCTGAAATCCAGGAACCCCTGTTACAGGTTTTCGAAGAACAGAAGACCAAACTCGGAATTCTTGAAAAAAACAAAACCCCGGGATTCCGTTTCGCATTGGTGAAGGAAGGCAGTCAACCCGGAATCGGGGAAGGCTTTTTACAGCGCCTGAAACAACCGGCCTGGATTTCCGAAAAGTCCTTATTTCCCAGTTCCATCTCAATAAACAAAGGAACACCAGAAGCAAATCCAAGCTCTTCCCAAAATAACGGATTAGAAGACCAGACCATTACCTCGGATCAACAAAAAATCCTTGAAGAGGATCCTGAATTCCCCCTACGAATCGCCTTTGCCGGACAATCAAGACAGGTTTTCGAGGCATCAAAACTGATCCGTAATGATGTAAAAACCATTCTCCCCCTGAGCCTTTTATTGATCATCATCGTGCTGGCACTCTCTTTTCGCAGTATGCGAACCGTCACGGTACCGCTGCTGATGGTGATGCTCGGGGTGCTCTGGACCGCAGGAATGCTGGCCTTGATTGGAGATAAGCTGAACCTGGTCACGATGGCTTGTGCCCCGATTGTGATCTGTGTCGGCAGTGCGTATGTGATCAAACTGATCAATGAATACCAGATGCAATACCGTGAGGCCCTGATGGCGCTTACGCATTCCGAAGAAACGCTGGACCGCCAAAGGGTTGTGGAGAATACAATTGCCAAGGTGGCCGTGCCGGTCAGCGTGACCGCACTCACCACGGTTTCAGGTTTTGCTGCTCTGATGGTGAGCCCGATCCCGGCAGTCAAGGAACTCGGACTTTATTCGTCAATCGGCATCATTGTCATCAACCTTTTTGCCCTGACCCTGGCTCCTTCGATCCTGCGCTATCTCCAGATCCCTGTCCCAAGCGTGTTTTCGTTGCAAGGGGATTCAATGAATTTTCTGCTCGGTTTTTTAAAAAAATGGATCCGTCGTAACTCGAAGCAGATCATCAGATTCTGGATTGTTTTCACCGCACTCGTTGCCCTGGGAATGATCTGGCTTCAGATCAACAGTTCCACCCGCAGTTTTCCAGAGGACAGTCCGGTGGTCCGTGACCTAGATCTGGTGGAAAACGAACTGGCCGGAACCGATACCCTGCGTCTGGTTTTCAGGGCTCCTGGAGAAAAAGGGGAAGGTGCAAAAGGTGCGAATCCTCTCAAAACCGCAAAAACGATGCTGGGACTGGAAAAACTGCAGCAGTGGCTGGAACAGCAAGGAAGTCTCAACGAACTCTCTGAAATCCAGGGGCTTCAGATTGACAAGGTCTACTCTCCTGTCACCTATCTCGATTACTACCGTTCGGGAATGGATCGCCTGACCGACACTGAAGTCGAACGGTTTTTTGCTGAAATGCGAAACAACGAAGGTCCGGCCTTTCTTGATGAAAAAGAGCAACTGCTGCTGGTGACCATGCGGATGCGTGTGAGCGGTTCAACGGCTTTCCTGGAACTGAGAGAACTGCTGAAGGAGAAGATTCCCCGGATGCTTCCGCATCTTTCAGTGAGTTTCACCGGAGGGCAGGTGCTGACCAGTGAATCCGCCAACAACATTGCCCAAGGACAGATCCAAAGCGTCTTTCTCGCATTGGCCGTAATCTTCGTCATCCTCTCCTCGCTTTTCCTCTCCTGGAAAATGGGGGTGATTGCATTATTTCCGAACATCGTTGCAGTACTTATCTTTTTCGGCACCATGGGTTGGCTCAGCATCCCCATCGGGGTGACGATTTCGGTGATTGCTGCCATTGCACTCGGGATCGGGGTTGATGACACCATCCATTTCCTCAGCCATTACAACGAAACCGCCAAGCACCTGCGTGACAAACGGGAAGCCTCGATGGCCACATTACCCCATGTGGTCCGTCCGATGATTCTCACCACCATTGCCCTCAGTGCGGGATTTATCCTTTTTGTTCTGTCGGACATGGAGTCCCAGATTCTCTTTGGAACCCTGACCGCATTCACCCTGATCGTCTGTCTGGCCACCGACATGACCTTCCTTCCTTCCGTGGTGATGGAAACCGGCATGATCACAGTCTGGGATTACGTGGGTTTGAAATTCAACAAGGAATTTGTCCAAAAAATCGACCTTTTCAAAAACATGAGTGTCAGGGAGGCAAAGATCGCAACCCTGATGTCTTTTACCGTGGATTTGAAAGAAGACGAAGTGCTTTTCCGCCAGGGAGACATGGGACGGGAAATGTTCGTGGTACTCGACGGCCAGATCCGGATCTACCTCGAACAGGGTTACGAAACAACAGAACTGGCTCTTCTCGAAAAAGGAACCACCTTCGGAGAAATGGGGCTTTTCCGTGGCGCCCAACGCAGTGCTGGAGCGGTTGCATCACAGCCTTCAAAGATGCTCGTCATCAATCACGACAGCCTGATTCGTTTACGCAAGCGTAATCCCAAAATTGCCGCAAAGCTTTTTCTCAATCTCGCAATGAGACTCGAGAATTCTTACCGTCAGACAAACCAGAAAATTCTGGATGGACTGGTAAAATCAGAAAATTTCGGGACTGATTTGAAAGGCCGTTTCAACAGAAAATTCACGGATCTTTTTTCAGACATTTCCGAGAAGAATCAAAAAAAATGGATTCAGAGTTCTACCAGAATTCCCATGACTGCTGAAGGGATTCTCGATGCGATTGAATTAGATCAAAATAGCTGGTTGATAATGCTTTCAGGCAAGATCGAAATCCGCTGTTTCAGGGAGGGGTCCTACCAACAACTGGCCATAAGAAATGCCGGGGACCTGCTCTGCCGAGCAGAGATGCTCATTCCGATCGGGGACAGCAAAATAGAATTACATGCCCTCGAAGCCTCGGAAATCCTCTGTATCACTGCGGAACAGTTGGAAATGCTGCAACGTAAGGAAGTTCGCCTGACGGCACAATGGACTGAAGAACTTGTTTGTGTGCTTTCCGACCAGGTCGAAGAAGCCAACACCTATCTTAAGTTCACGGTTTAAAACACAAGGTAGGCACTCATCGCAGTAAAAATATGCCAGGCAATTCCAGATTTCAGGAGAAATCAGGATTTTCGGCTTTTGAGGGAACATGACTCATCGCCCTTTCCGAAAGCGCCGTGATGGTCAGGCTGGGATTCACTCCCAGGTTGGCTCCAATCATACTGCCATCGCAGACATACATATTCTTGTAGTGAAAAACTCTGTTCTGCGAATCAATCACTCCCTCAGAACTGCTCTTTCCCATGATTGATCCTCCCAGAATATGGGCTGTGGTAGGAACATTGAAAAAAATTTCTGTCAGGGCTGTCAACGGTTTCCCTTGAAAACGTTGGGCCATTTTTTCGGCAAACCGGTTTGCCGGTTCGATGAAGGGAGGAACACGTTTGCCAACAGACTTTAGGCTTTTTTTCCAAGGACACCACCAGGATCTTTTCAGCCTCATTTGAAAAGAACTGTCACAGGTCTGCATCACTAGCAGGATGATGGATTTTTCCGCCCAGCCAACTATCTTCAGGGTTTTCAGGAATTCGATGGGATTTTTCAAGATTTCCATCAACCAGGCTGAAATTCTTCTCCAGCCTGGAGTGCTGTGGGTCATCAATGTTGCTGTCAATCCCATCACATCCGAGCCCTTGGGATAACGGACGGCTTCGACCTGGGTTTCCTCATCCAGCATGAAACCCGATCCGATGGCAATGCCCTCACTTAAATCTTCTGGAGCATCATCACAACGGATCCCGATCAGGGATTCAGAATTGGTCCTTGTCTGATCTCCCAGTCTGGCACTGAGGTTTGGCAGTGAGCCATTTTGGCGAAGTTTCAACAACAAAGGCAGTGTGCCCAAAACACCTGCAGAAAATACAACCTCTTTGGCTTTGAATGACCTCTCAACCTGGGTTCCATTTGGATTATTCTCCCTGCAGAAAATTTGGTAACCCTTTTTGCCTTCCGGATTCGCTTGAAGAGGTTGAACGTCCAGAACTTCCGTGTCCGGAAATATCCTGGCTCCCTGTTTTTCGGCGAAATAAAGGTAATTGAAATCGAGAGAATTTTTTGCCCCATGACGACAGCCCACCATGCAACCGCCACAGAGTTTACAACCGGTGCGGTCCGGGCCCTGTCCGCCAAAATAAGGATCGGAAACGGTTTCACCAGGATTTCCAAAATACACTCCGACTGTGGTTTTTTTGAAAGAATCCCCGAGTTTTTCTGCTTCGGCGGATTCTTTCAACATCCGGTCGGCAGGACCAAGATGAGGATTTTCCTCCGCCCCAAGCATGGTCCTCGCTCTCTGGTAAAATGAGGGCATTACCGATTTCCAATCTTCAAGATCCTTCCAAGCCGGGTCCTGCCAGACTTTGGCATCAGGTTCCAACAGGACATTCGCGTAAACCAGGGAACCGCCGCCCACACCCACTCCGCTCAAAACCCATGCGTGTCGGAAGAGGCTCAAACGGAAAAAACCAAAACAGCGAAAGAGCGGGGCCCAGAAGTAGCGTTTCAGATTCCAGTTGGTTTTGGGGAAATCTTTAGGCTTCCAGCGTTTCCCCATTTCCAATACCGCGACTTTGTAGCCTTTTTCTGAAAGCCTGCAGGCGCTGACACTGCCTCCAAAGCCGGACCCGATGACGATAAAATCATAATCATGGGATTCTTTCATGGAAGCAGTCCTTGATACAGAAAACTGCGGGAAACTTGGCAGGATTCAGTAAAACCGTTTCAGATCCATTCCCTGGTAAAGGTGAGCAACTTGATCTGTATATCCATTAAACATCAAGGTATCGATTTTTCCAAACCAATTCCCCAATGGCCGTTCCCTTTTTTGGGACCAGCGGGGGTGATCCACTTCAGGGTTAACATTCGCGTAAAATCCATACTCACTGGGCCCTGCCGCCATCCATAGGCTGGTTGGCATTGTGTCGGTCAGTTCGATACGAACGATCGATTTGATACTCTTAAATCCATATTTCCAGGGAACGATCAGTCTCCAGGGTGATCCGTTCTGTTTGGGCAGAGATTTTCCATACACGCCTCCCACCAGCAGTGTAAGATCATTCATTGCCTCATCCAGCCTTAATCCCTCGACGTAAGGCCAGGGATAATAATCCCGTTGCTGACCCGGCGCAGATTCAGGGTCTAGAAAAGAAGTGAATTTGACATACTTCGCACTGCCCATGGGCTTCACCCGGTCCAGTAGTTTTCTCAAGGGGAATCCATCCCAGGGCACCACCATCGACCACGCTTCAACGCATCTGAAGCGATAAATCCTCTGCTCGAGACCAAAGATTTTTGCCAGCTCTTCAGCATCAAAGCTTTGGGGTTGATGAACCATTCCGGACACTTCCAGGGTTTCGGGAGGTTGATTCCAGTCCTGAACGATTTCCGCAACCTCTTTCTTGTCGGTTGAAAACTCATAAAAGTTATTGTAATTCGTGACCAGTTCTTCCTTGGTCAATCCATCAAAGGAATCATTGTAATCAGGATTTTTTTCGGAAGGGAATCCGACCTGAACCGCCAAAGCGGACTTCGGTAATGGAAGCAAAGATATTGACCCCAGACCCATTGCCTGAATAAACGATCTTCGGTTCCAGAAATGTTTTTCCGGAGTGACTTTGTTTTCTCTTAACTGATTGTATTGCTTTTTCATGAAGGTTTGATTTGGTTCAGAGTCGAAGTATAAAATTTATTAGAAATATAGGGATTCATGATAACTAGACGAGTTAAAGGAGGCCCTCACCCATCTTGATTCGATTTCAAAACTTACGACAGGAAGACGAGACAAGATCCCAAAACCGATTCATTTAGCATATTTTGGGAGTTCTAAAAAATTCAGGAGGGCCGGGAAAAGCTCAAACCGGTTTTTGGAAAATATTTTCCTTCGGTTTTTGCTGTTTCTTCTTGGAATAGAGTTCTTCTTCCGGAGGAAGTTCTTTTTCAAAAATGTTTCGTCTTCTCGGATTATCATCATTCCCGCTTTCTTGGGGACTCGATGCAGTTTCTTCTTGAACAGGTTTTTCTTCAATCTCCACTTCAGCTTTTGCGTCTTCAGGAGTTTGGACGCCTCGGATATCACTGATGATTTTTTTCATCTTACCCAGAAGTTCCGGCACCCCTTTTTCCTGGTAAATTTCGGGCAACATTTCTGTTGCCTTTTCAAAATGGCTGAATTGTTCCGGTGACATGATTTTTTTGATCATTGCCAAACTGTGAAACAGCAACTGACCGACGACTGCATATTCTCGTATCATCATCGGACGTTCCTCATGGGGAACCTTTTTGATTTTCTGAACACTTCTTGAAATGGCCTGAAGCGCCTCATTCAGCAAATTTTCAATGGCTCCTTCCAGTGCTTGATTACCGGCTCGAATGGCGGAAAGCAACATCGTCGCACGTTTTCGGAAAAGCAGACATTCCGCATAACTGGCATGGGGATCTTTATCAGAAAAACGTCTCAGGATATCCAGCAGTTCCTTACGGACATCACGGGCAAGTGGAAGGGCGGAGACTGCATTCAGATAAGGATTGAGCAATTTCATCACCGCCTTGCTGTTTCCCCCGGCTTTGACATTTTCCAGCATCAGAGGCTGTAGGTCTGCAGGCACACTGACCCGGAATTGTTTCATTAATTCATCCAAAAAGCGGACTCCCTGCTTGATCTTCTGCTGCCGGTCATATTGTTCCACCGCATTGGATGAGGAACTGCCATCAGAGTCAGTCTTGGAATTTTGTGTTTCGTCCCCTGATTCATCCCCTACAAGTTCCTGACGAAACAAATTCTTGAGACCATTCAAATATCGGTTTTGAGCTGAGAGAGCCAGACGCATCCTTCTCTCATCAAGCGGAATTCCCCGAACTTCGAGCATCGCCAGAAGGAAAGTATCCCGGTTAACCAGTGCGTCTTTGCCGTCGGTCTTGCGGATGACCATTTCCACCAGATCCAGCCTCGCTTTGGAATTCATCGGATTTCCAGAGAGTTCATCCACGAGTTTCGGGGCTTCCTTCAATCCTGAAAGGGACGCGATTCTGGAACCACTGTTCTCCAGGCGCATTTGATTATTGCTGGACGGACTTCCCTTGATTACTTTTTTTAAAAATCCCGTCTGAACGTTTGTTCGTTTGGCGGACGAATGCTGAGCCAAAAGTTCATTCAGGTCACGTTCCAGGGTTTCCCAGAGACTTTCCGGTTGTTCCAGTTCAGGAAATTCTTTTTTTAAATCTTCTGGCAGGGACATGGTTTTTTTCGGGCTTTCAATTAAGTCTTTTCTTTATTTTAAATCTGTTGATGAAGATCTCAATCATCAATGCTGAAATCTGTAAAACCTGTTTGATCCAGTTCAGAAATTTCAAGGCGGTCCACCCTTGCATGGGAAGGCCCCTCGCGGCACCAATTTTCAAAGATTATAAATTCTTTGTCGGTTGCCGAAGCGAGGATTTCCACGCTCCCGTCATCAAGATTCCGGACTGACCCCCTGATTCCCAATTCCATTGCTTTTCTCCAGGTGGCGTTGCGAAAACCAACGCCCTGGACCTTTCCTCTTACAACGATTTTCCGCTGAATATTCATTTTCCAGAAAAAGGCGAAGAATGTGGAAGCTTTATCACCACCAGTATCATCACTTCAACAATGAATTTAAGTCACCCACGTTTTCCTCTGCTGAAGGAATCGGGTCAGAGATAACGCTCTTCGTAAACCTGGACGGTATTATTTTTCAGTAAACGAGCGCTGTTGCGGAGTGGTTGGGACCAGAGTCTTATAACCCGGTTCGCAAGACGGTCAATGTCCGCCACAATATAAGAATCTGGAGCAAAACTTTTTAAAGGTTCGCGTCTTCTGAGGGATTCCGAGGCTTTAGGATCAAAAAAGAGATGCCCAAAATAATCACATCGGAGGGATAAGTTCCGTTCGAGGGTTTCACTGATCTGGTCGATCACCACCAAATCATCGGGCTTACGACCCTGATTGAAAACAATCCGAGGTCGGAAATTGAGCCAATCGCGGTTGATGTTTTCTGCGGTCTCCTTGTCAATTTCCGCGAGGGTATGGAGGACTTTCCTGAGCGTTATCACTCCAGAAGTAAGAGGTTGATTGAGGCATTCCTGGAAGGATTTCCTGAGGAAAGTGTTTCTGGGAAGTTGCATCTCGATTCTGCGGAGAGCAAGGTTCTTCAGAAAGGTCAACAGGTTCATCAGCGATGTGTATTCTACGGTACAGACCATCAACCCGTTATAACTCATGGCAAAAAAATCCAGGGTGTTGTAGGCACTCCCGCTGCCAAGATCCAACAGGACATAATCCGCATCGAGCTTACGCAGATGGTTCATCAACTTGTTTTTCTGCGCGGTGTGGAGATTCGCCATCAAAGGACTTCGGGCATCTCCTGCCAAAAACTTCAGATTGGGGTGATACGTATCGACAAGCAGTTCATCAAGATTCCCATAATGAGCACGCAAATAGTCGCCGATACCGGGGTTGTTGTTGTCCAGTCCCAGGCAGGTGTGCAGGTTTGAACCTCCCAGATCAAGATCTACGGCAACCACACGGCAGCCTTTTTCCGCAAGACTCACCGAAAGATTGGCGGTGATCACACTTTTACCAACCCCTCCCTTGCCGCTTGCGACAGGAATGATTGTCATTTCTTTCGCTGTTTCTTGCTCTGCCATAATAAATCGATGTGGCGGTTTTAACTGCCTGGGATGAGAATTGTTGAAGTTATCTTGATTGGACGATAATGATTCATTCTACTTCTAAATTAAAAATTGCAACACCTTTGCCAGAAATAAACTTTTTGTCATTGAGTTGGAGGTTCTGTCAGTTGTTTTTTTCTTTCCTCCGGGATAGGCTCGGACTGGTGATTTTCGATGTTGGTATAGACCCAGATGATTTCTCCGGTTGTACTCACCTCTTCCGACTCTTTCTGAAATAAGCCCAGTTCCCAACAAAGGCTGCTCCTTCCAATTCTTCCAACCCGGACTCCAATTTCAATTTCCTCATCGTAAGGAACCGGTTTTAGAAATTCAACGCTGGCTTTGACCAGATGAAAGTCTTTCCCAGTATTTCTTGCATCGGTAACGTAGTTGAAACCGCAATGGCGCATGTATTCGGTGATGGCCGCGTCAAAATAATCAAGATATCGGGAATTATAGACAATTCCCTGCAAATCGATTTCAGAATAACGTACCCGATGTGGGTGAAAATATGGATAACCTTCTTTTTTCATCATGAATACTTAAGAACGAAGAACAAACGGTCTTTCATTAAAATTTCTTTGCAAGCGTCAGTGGATTTTCTAAAATGTTGAGTTAATTACAATTTTTCAGTCCAACGATGTAGGAGTTTCGATGGCCAAAGCCAAATCACAGCAAACCGAGGTTCATGAGTATCAGGCGGAAATGCAACGCCTCCTCGACATCCTCGTCCATTCACTTTACACCGACCGGGATATTTTCCTCAGGGAACTTGTTTCAAATGCATCCGATGCTCTCAGCAAAGTCCAATTGATGACTTTGACCGAAGAGGTTCTCGACCAGGATGCGCCCCTGGAAATTAATTTATCTATCAACGATAAGGAAAACAGCATTATCCTCGAAGACAGTGGTTGCGGGATGACCCACGAAGAGCTGAAGGTCAACCTTGGAACCATTGCCAAATCCGGAACCCTGCAATTCCTACAGGATATGCAGAAGGAAAACAAGTCTGCAGAAAATTTAATCGGGCAGTTTGGGGTCGGATTCTATTCGGTTTTCATGGTGGCCCGCAGAGTCGAACTTGAAACGCGTTCCTGGCATCCTGAGGGAGAAGCCTGGACCTGGAGTTCAGAGGGAGGAGGAAACTATGAGATCCAGCCCTCAAAGAAAAAGGAACGGGGGACCAAGATCAAAATCTTCCTCAAGGAGGATGCCAAAGAGTTCTGCGGTGAGTTCAGGCTGGAAAACATCATTAAACGTTATTCCAACTATCTGCCCTTTGAAGTCAAGATCAAAGACAAGGTCTTGAACCAGGTAAAAGCCCTTTGGACTCAATCCAAAAATGATTTGTCCGATGACGATTACAAATCTTTTTACAAGCAGTTTTGTCATGATCACGAGGATCCACAACATCATCTGCATTTTTCGATTGATGCTCCGATTCAATATCACGCCCTGATCTATTTTCCGAAAACCATCAACAACGAAGTCCTTTACGCCAGGGAAAGTCATGGCGTTGCCCTCTATGCGCAAAAAGTATTGATCCAGCAGGACAATGAAAATCTTTTGCCTCCCTACCTGAGATTCGTCAAAGGACTGATCGATTCCGAAGACCTTCCCTTAAATGTCTCACGCGAAAACGTTCAAAAAAACGTCCTGATCGAACGCATCAAAAAAAGCCTCACATCCCGCATCCTGAAAGAACTGGAAACATTGGGAGAATCCCAGACCGAGTTATACAACACTCTCTGGGGAACGATGGGAGTGCTTCTCAAGGAAGGAGTTTCCAGTGATTTTTCAAACCGTGAAAAACTGCTCAAGCTTCTGCGTTTTAATTCCTCTCTTTCGGAAGACGAAAAAGGACTGACAAGTCTTCCGGAATACGTCGGAAGGATGCGCGAGGAACAGAAAGAAATCTATTATGTCACGGGAGGCTCAAGGCAGGCAGTGATGCTTCATCCCAACCTGGAATACTTTCGCGGACAGGGACTGGAAGTCCTCTTCCTCTTTGACCAGATCGATGATTACATGATGGCGGAAGTGAGGGAATTTGACGGCAAATCCCTGAAAAACATTTCTGATTCTGAAATCGAGGGGATGGCGGACCAGTCCAGTGAATCGAAACTTTCCGAGGAGGAAAAAAGCGACCTGCTGACGTTTTTCAAAACCCAGTTGGGAGAAAGGGTGGAGGACGTCAGGGAATCAAAACGACTGGTCGACAGCCCCTGTTCACTCACAAACCCGAAAGACGGAATGAGTGTTCAGATGGAAAAGATGATGAAAATGATGAACCAGGATTTCCCGATCTCAAAACGTCAGTTGGAAATCAATCTGAGCCATCCGATCAACCGCAATCTTTCTGAATTGCTCCAGAAAAACAAAAGCAACCCCTTTCTCAAAGATGCCGTGGAACAATTATTTAAAAATGCGCTGTTGATCGAGGGATTATTGGAAAACCCTGTTGAAATCCTTCCGCAAATCAACCAGTTCATGGAAGATGCGGCAGCGTTTCAGATTCAAAAACTTGAGGGATAAAAGACCGGGGACTGCTAATTGGCAAGCATTTGGTTTGAAATCACTTCTTCGACCCGCATCAAACGCTTTTCAAAATCTTTGAGAGTGTTGTCGATCTGGTCGGAATAACGCCGAAGTTCCTTGAGTTGGGTGATGTGAAGAGTGAGCAGTTCCTCCTGATAAGGGAAATCAACTGGATTCTGCTCCCCTTTTTCCAATAAGTACTCACAATCACGGGTAATCAACTCAAGATCTCCCCGGATCGTCTGCAGCATGAAACTGTCGACTGAATTCAACTGCTTCCAAACATCATCCGAATTCTTGTATTCTTCGTTGAGAATGAAACTGTGATCTTTCATGTACTTTGAAATTTGTTTCAGCAGAGCTTCGTAACGTCCGACAAGCTGTTCATAGTCTTTCCGAAAACTGAGGATTTCATCACGCATTGGGCGGTTGAACCATCTCAGAAAACGGAAAACCTGTTTTTTGATCACAGTCATTCCCGGGAAGAAAGTGAATTTCAAAAATGACGGAGGAGAAATAAGACTGAAAATCATTATAGTTTTGCCCGTAAATAAGTCAAACTTCCCTTTATTCACAAGTTCTATCAATTTAAGGAGGCAGGTCAGTTGTCAGACTCAATGACAGGTTACGGTACTGCGGAAATTCAAGCGGAGGGCTGGCGTTGCCTGGTTGAAATACGTTCTGTCAATCAGCGATTCCTCGACATTCGTTTAAAACTTCCCTCAGGATATCAGAGCCAGGAAAAAGTATACCGCGAGAAGATCAAGTGCTTTTGCCGACGTGGCAAAGTTGAATGTCTTGTAAAAATCGAACCCCTCGATGGCGAAAACGGATGGAGTCTTGATGAAGAGCGAATGAGTGAGGTGAATCAGCTTATTCAGCTTTTTGAAAAAACTTCGAAAAATCCTTTGAACCTGCAGTTAAGAGACCTGATGCAGTTGGATGTGGTCAAAAACCAGGGGACTGATCTAGATCCCGAAGCGGGTATTGAATTGATTGAACGCTGCCTTGAATCCGCGCTCCTTGAATTCAAAAAGATGAAATCCCAGGAAGGCGAGGCTCTCTGCAAGGATTTGAATCAACGCAGATCCACCTGTTCCAAAATGGTAAATGAACTGGAAAAAGAAACAAAAGACCTGGCAAAAATCCATTTTGAAAAGCTTCAGCAGCGTGCACTTGATCTTCTCAATCAGGTGGATCTGCAGCCTGAACGACTGAACCAGGAACTTGCATTGCTCTGTGATCGCTATGACGTCAGTGAGGAACTTCTCCGCCTCAGAACCCACCTCACTCACCTTGAAACACAGCTGAAAGAACCCGAACTCGGGAAAAAAGGGGAATTCATGCTTCAGGAAATCAATCGGGAAGTGAATACCCTTTCCTCAAAAAGCAACAATGCGGTCATTTCGAAAATTGCAGTAGAGTTCAAAAATGAACTTGAAAAAATGCGGGAGCAGCTTTTGAATCTGGAATGACATTCTTTGTTCACTGATGAGACTTATGACCTTCCAATCCTCTAATTGTTCATGAAAATCACACTGGCTGGAACACCCGGTTCTGGCAAATCGACCATCCGTAAACTAATCGCGGAGCATTATCAGATGGAAGTCAAAGCAACCGGGGATTTCATGCGTGAGGCCGCAAAACGACATGGGTTTTCAGATATCACCAAGTTTCTCGTGGAATATGTCAGCACCCACCCTGAGGTAGACCGGGAAGTGGATGCCGAACAAAAACGTTTCGGAGAAAATCACGACCACTTCGTCCTCGACGCCCACCTCGGTTTTCACTTTGTCCCGGATTCCTTTAAAATCTGCCTCACCTGCAGTTTCGAAGAAGCCGGAAGGAGGATTTTCGAGGCAAAACGACAGACAGAAGATGCCACCACCGTTGAGGAAGCAGTCATCACCAGTCGCAAAAGACGAGAGACCATGCGGACAAATTTCCTTGAACTGTATCAGGTCGATATTGACGACTTTGAACAGTTTGACCTGGTACTCGATACCACGGAAATGAGTCCTGAGGAAGTGTTTGCAAAACTCACTAAAGCCATTGATTCAACTGAGACAGTGTAAAATGCATTTTCAGATTCCATTTTTCAATTGGAAAAATCCAAAGTGTAAAGACTCAAAATTCAATTTCACTTATTTTTCAAAAAAATCCTGCCCCTGATAATTTCTTAGAAATTATCTCATCTAAGTCCAAAAAAACTCTTAACTTAGAAACACATTGTATTGCACTAAGGATCTATTTTATTCTTAAAAAAATAGAATTAACCCTCCAATGAGTTTTCAGTTGGTTCAGCAGCAATTTGTTTCTCAAAAATACTTCAAACCAAGACCTTCAATCGTCTTGTTGCTGATTTTCTGTTTTCTCACAGGCGTTCTTTCTCATCTCATTATTTATTTTCACCAGCTGAATGAGGGCATCAGGGTCGTTCATAGCTTGTTCATGGGTTTGTGTTATGACCTGATGATTGCATCATTAATTACTTTTTTTGCGATTATCTTTTTGTTTTGTTTACGGTCTAAATTTGAAAGATTAATCATTATTTTATTTTATTTTATATATAGCGCCATATGGTTTATTGACATCAATTACTATTTTGTTTTTGGAACTCATATTCCTTTTCACACCTTGGAATACCTGGATCAATTAGATAATTTTACAAGCAACATCCTCGATATTCTTGGGAACTATACATTTGTAGTTATTTTGATCATTCCAAACGTTTTATTCTTTTTATTCACTTGGGTTTATTTAAGAAAAAACATAAGGATCTCAAACATCAATTTGGGCATTACGCTTTTTTATTTAATCTTTTTAGGGTCCATTTCGGGAGTTTATCCCAACTCATACGTGGCAAAAAACATGAACGACCCCCTGACTTCTTCTGCTGTCAATTATTTTTATTGGTCCAGAAAAGTCACCAACGATGCAAAAATCAACAAACCAACAGACGCATTACAAAAGGTGATCGATGGATTAACTGGAGAAGTTCCACAGGAACCAAAATATACCGGCTTGCCATTGGCACGACACCATTCATCAGATTCCTGTTCAAACGGCAATTCCCTGGATCCTCTGGCATCTGCCTTGTGTTCTGATCACAACAAGAATGTCCTCATCATTCTCCTCGAATCCTTCAGGGCTTCTGAGATCGACAGTTACGGTAGCGAAATGGGGTTAACACCGCATTTTAAAAAATGGGAACAACAGGGGATCTTGTTTGAAAATTTTTATGCTAATGGATTTCAAACACGGCATGGTGAAATCGCCACTTATTGTTCCATCATGCCCAATTATGGAGATTCCGTTTTCAGCCATTATCAACACAATCATTTCCTCTGCCTGCCTGAACTTCTGAAGCAATCAGGTTATTCCACTTCATGGGTTCACAATGCCGATGCTGCATTCGACAACCAATTGATAATGCTGCCCAAAATAGGGTTTCAGAAAATCATTGATCGTTTCGATTTCGACTTAGGCACAGAAGTTCTCGGATGGGGTTATTCAGATGAGGCTTTATTCAACAAATGGATTTCATTTCTGAATGGGGAAAAAGAACCTTTTTTTTCTACAGCATTGACCATCACCAACCATCACCCATTTGATGTTCCAGAAAAATTTCAGCGGTTTGAAAACCGTACTGTTCAAAACAAATATTATGAAGCAGTTGGCTACGTCGATTCAGTACTAAATCAATTCCTGTTGGAAGCATCCAAAACCAAATGGTTTAAGAATACACTGATATTTATCACCGCAGATACTTCAAATTACCAGAATCCCCAAAAGCCTTTTAACCATTTTGAAGAATTTGTGAAAACGAGAACGCAAATCCCCCTTCTCATAGTTGGAGGCAACATCAAACACTCTTATCGGGAAAAGCGTTATTTCAGCCAAATTGATTTGGCTCCGACCATCATGGATGTTTTAGGATTCTCCTTCACAAACTCCTGGATGGGAAAGAGTATGCTCAAGAGCAAACATGATTCATTGGCCTTTACCAATAGACCGGGAAATTACTGGGCTGTCATGAGCCAGAAGGGTCGATACTACAATGAAGCAGATCAAAAGGATCACTTCTTTGGTTTCAGTGAAAATGAAAATCTTAAACATGAATACAAACAAATCGGAAAAGCCTGGATCGATACGACCCGATGGTTGTTGCAGGAAAATAAGATATGGCATCCATAAGGAGATGCTTGATATAATTGGCTTTGATGATATGAAGAATTAGTTCAATATACTCTTTTCTTTCCACAGCGCCCGTAGCTCAACTGGATAGAGCAACTGACTTCTAATCAGTAGGTTAAAGGTTCAAGTCCTTTCGGGCGCGCCAGCCAACTCAAAGTTGGTATCATCAACATTCAGATTCCATTTTTCCCACCTGTTATCCCCCGGATTCAAATAGTTCATTCCCTGTAATGGATTTGAAACCCTGTTGTATTTTTTTAAATCCGGAACTTGCAGGAAGGTCCAGGGATTTGTAAAAAATGGTTTTGACCGACACCATGTTCTAAATTTTTAGAAAAGGAATGGAACCAAAAAAAGAAAAAACCAGAGAGCCACAAACCTGGGCGAACCGGATCCATGAAGTTTTTAAATCGCATGGAATCACTCAAGTCAGCTATGTCCCTGATGCTGGCCATTCGAGGCTGATCCAGTTGTGCCGCGATGATCATGATCTTCGAACCGTGGTTTTAACCACAGAGGAAGAGGGAGTCGCACTCGCAACAGGAGCCTGGCTTGGCGGGCAGAGAAGTGTCTTGCTGATGCAGAGCAGTGGTGTCGGTAACTGCATCAACATGTTTTCGATGATTCGTGAATGCAGAATTCCCTTCTTCACCGTGATCACCATGCGGGGTGAAAAGGGGGAATTCAACCCCTGGCAGTTTCCGATGGGCCGGAATGCTGAAAAACACTTGAAGCTATGCGGGTTTGAGATTGAACGGGTCGAAAAAAGTACTGAAACCCAACAGGTCATCGATCAGATGGCAAAACAGGTTTTTATGAATTCTTCGATGGGTGCGGTGTTACTTTCCCAACAAATGATCGGGGTGAAAACTTTCAAAGATGAATGAGCCAGAAAAACGCAGTCTGAACTATCCTCTTCGACGGAGGGAGGTCGTGCAGGAATTATTGAAATCCCGGGAAGGCCTGCTTGTGGTGGCCGGACTTGGAGCGCCCGCATGGGATGCAACTGCATCCGGTGACCATCCGCTGACTTTTCCCTTGTGGGGCGGAATGGGGGGAGCGGTTTCAATCGGATTGGGATTGGCGTTGGCACAACCCGATCAGCGGGTGTTGGTCATCACCGGAGACGGAGAGATGCTGATGGGGCTTGGGTCTCTTTCTACGGTTGGACTGCAACAGCCAAAGAATTTGGCAGTGGTCGTTCTGGACAATGAGCATTTCGGAGAGACTGGAATGCAAACCACCCATACGGCTGCTTCCGTCAACCTTGCTGAAATTGCGAGAGCTTCTGGGATTTCTTCCTCCTGGACCGTCAGAGAATCTTCCGAAATCAGCACCACTAGAGAAAAACTCCTTCATGAAGAAGGCCCGTTATTTTGCGGGATCAAGGTACGGGCAGAGACTTTACCCCTGGTGCTCCCTCCCAAAGAAGGAGAAATCCTTCAAAAGCGATTCCGAAATGCGCTGATGAATGAAAATGGAGATTGATCGGAATTAACTCATTCAAAGTATAGATAGTGTCCTTTCCATTTTAAAAATTTTGCAACCCATGTTTCGAAGCACCAAAACCTTTCATTTCCTCCCCTGTGCACATCGCCAATGGCGTGATGAGGGGCACTGCAGATTCGTTCACGGATATGACCGAAGTGTTCACCTGGTCTTTGAATGCTCAGAACTGGATGACAAGATGTGGGTCATGGATTTTGGAGGATTGAAACCCATCAAGGCCTGGTTGGAAGACCTTTTTGACCATACCTTGTTGATCAATGAAGACGATCCCGAGCTTGAATTTTTTCAGGAAATGGAAAAACGGGATTTGTGCCGACTGAGGGTGATGCCGAATGTCGGCATGGAAGGTTCGGCAAAATATGTTTTTGAATACATCGACCAATGGGTAAAAAAAGAGACCGGGAACCGTGTTTCCCTTTATTCCGTGGAATGCCGGGAAAACGAGAAAAATTCCGCCATCTTCATCCGTCCCGAGGCCTCCAGTATTCAGAAATAAGCATGGAAACTTTTTCATGGATCAGCTTTTTGAGGCAGTCGAGTCTTTGATGAACTGAATCCAACTTCGCAGAACACGATGTTCGGTCTTGTACGAACTGTCGATTTCGTCGATCCGCTTTCCTGTTTTGAGAGTCTGAAGGTTCGGATCGTTACGATAATGAACCTCTACTTTGGTCGAAAACAAAGTCCCCTTCACACTGACTTGCAGAAGGTAATGCAGATTTTCAGCGCGATCCTGTTGCATCGTAGCGTGGGTCAGTTTTAAATTCACCCCCCCTTCAACCGATTTCATCTGACACGAGTGCGCACCGCAACTCACCTCTTCATACTTCGATTTCTTGATCACAAAATCGATGATGCCAATGGATTGGGAGGTCTCCATCGGAAGGCTTTGGGCGAATGCCGTTTGTCCTAGAATGACCGCCACCATCAAGACTCCAAAAAAAATATTCCTCATTTTTTAACTCATCAAAGTTGATTGATTCAAATGGAAGACTTTCATGCAAGAAAAGGAGAATTTAAGAATTCTGTAGAAGATTTTTCAGCTATGGTGTTTTTTCAACGTCTTTCTTGATATTGCTTCTTTAACTCAAGAAAGATAGATTATCATTCTAATCAAATTCAGGAGGACCCATGCGAAACTCATTCATAAGCTTACTCATCCTTTTTGGACTGGTGATGCCCGTCCAGGACCTCTCTGCCAAGAGACAGCCTGCAGGAATGCTGATTGAGGTCAAAGGTAAAATCGAATACAGCAAGAAAGGTAAGAAATGGAGAAAGGTCCGAAGAAATAAATTTATCTATGATAAATATTTTGTTCGGGTCGGCGATGGTGGATCGGTAAAATTCCTCAACCAGGAGACCAATGAAACCACGGCACTGACTCCAGGAAGTGAAATCCAGGTCACCAAAAAAGGGTTGAAGGTGATCAAAGGCGCTTTGGGAGAAACAGACTCCGCCGGTGGGTTGCTTACGGGTCTGGGCAAGCAATTCAAGAAGACCCAGAAATACACCACCGTTCGACGCTCCGTCAAAAAAGAGGGAATCCACCTTAAACTGGCGACCAACACCGTGACTGATGAATTTTCAGAAGTCGCCTGGCAAAACGTCGGCAAAGACTACCATTACAAACTTCATATTGGAGTCAAGGACCGAAAGACCAGGAAGTTTAAACCTGAAATCAGCTATGATGTCCCGGGAACCGAACTTCCGTTGGTTCGTGTGAAAATTGATCCGATCAAGAAAAATAAAAAATACATGGTTGAGGTCTTCGAGGGTCAGAAATCTGTATTTGAAACAAAAGACGGAAACCTGAAAACACTTCCAACGAAAAAACTGAAAGCCTTTGAACAACAACGAGAAAAGGTCCGCAGCTTCGATGAAAGCGGATTTCTCTATGCGGGTTTGTTGAAAGACAATGGCTTGTTGGTTCCGGCATTGGATGAATACAATCGGTTCTTTGAAGAATTCTCGGATGATGAAGACATCAACGAACTGAGACCTTTTCTGATCGAAGTTTACACACGACTTCGTCTCGAAGAGATGAAAATGGCCGAACTGAAAAAATACGAGGCCAGTCTCTAAATCCAGTCGTTTTTTCGTCTCATTTGCCCACCCTTTTGACGACCCCCATCCTCATGGGGGTTGTCAAATGTCAGTCCATAGCAGGGAACTGAAAAGCCATTCAGTCATCCTCTATTTTCAATGAAAGATTCAAAAGAAAAAAATCGATACGAAAATTTCCTGAACGGATTCGACAGCCTGTGCATGTCAACCGTGGACAACGAAGGTTGGCCTTTGATCAGCTATGCACCTTTTGTGGTTGATGATAATCGTTCTTTTTATGTTTTCCTGAGTGATCTCGCAAAACACACTTCGTATCTTCGAGAAAGCGGGAAAGCCAGTGTGATGTTCATTGAAGATGAAAATGCGACTGCCCAGATCTTTGCAAGGACCAGGGTCATTTTTCAGTGTGATGCCATCGAAATGACGAGGAGTTCCAAATCTGCTGAACGGATGCTGTCAAAAATGGAGGACCGGTTCGGGGAATTGCTGATCACCCTGCGGAGTCTTTCAGATTTTCATCTTTTCCGTCTTTCCCCAAAAAATGGAACCTTTGTGATGGGGTTTGGTCAGGCTTACTCCATTTCTGGAAAAAGAATGGAAATCCTGAATCATGTGAAAATCGAGAAAAAATAATGAGATTTTTTCCAAGTCTTGGTTTTCCCAAGCTGTTAATCCTGTCCGGAGTATTTTTATTTTTAATTTATACCGGATTGATCAGCCTGGCAGCTTTTGGAGGGATGAAATATCTGGCGAAGAAGGATCGTGAATGGACTAAACAAATCCAACAGCATCACATGCTTCAGCAAACGTTTCTGGAAGAGATGAACCGGGATGAACCAAATTTTTCAGGATTTTCAACAAAAACAAAAATTGCCCTGTTCAACACTTGGCTGCTCAAGCATGAAACCAAATTCAAACTAAGAGATTAGTTCTTTTCGAATAGGTAGACCGTTTCATTAAGCCAATCCAACCCTCTCTCACGCATCCGGTCTTCCAGGTTATTTCTGGTTTCAAGCACTTCCAATGTTCCTTTTTTTGAAAAAAGATTTTTCACTTCATTTTGGTTGATGCTGTAAGGCGGTCCTGACATTTTTGAAGGATCATAATCAACACAGATCAGAAGCAGCCTGGAGCCTGGACTCATCAAATCAGTCAGGCCCTGGACATAGTCTGGACGGAGTTCTTCCGGAATTGCCACCAGTGATGCACGGTCGAAAACTGCTTGGAAGGAATCTTCGACTTCCAAGTTAAGGTCAAAAAAATTGCCCTGCAGGATTTTCAGCCCTTGGTGACTGTAAGCATTAAACGGGGAGTTTTTTTGAATTTCCGGAATGATTTGCTGTTCCCTGAAAAAATCCAACACGGCTTTTTCCACAAGCTCGACTCCGATCACAGTCTCAACCTTTTCGGAGAGCCAAACCAGATCCAAAGATTTTCCACAAAGCGGAACCAAACAACGCTTAGGTTTGATTTCATCAAGATGATGCCAGTATTGGAGCAGAAAAGGGTTGGGCTTCGAGACATGAAAGCCAATCCGGTCTTCGTCCCACCTTGATGACCAGCCATCAAAATCGTATTTTTGGTCCATTATATTTTTTGAAGAACTGGTACGATCTATCTTCAGGATCAACTGGTTTGTGGTCTCAGTTTCTTCAGATTTTCGTAACGAAGCCTGTGCCAGGGCACCACGAAACTATCTTCAAAATGTTTCAGGAGGTCCCGTGTTAGTTCGAGTGCAGCCTCTTCCCTCCCGATTCCATCAAGCTCATCGTCATCAGGTTTGTAATTCAGTCTGACCCGATGAATCTGGAGCCCATTGCTTAAATCGATGAGTTGCAACCGCATGATCCAGGTTTCAGGGGATGTGCATTCCAGGGTACAGGGATAGGCGATGAACTGATAAAGAAGCGCCTGGTCTACTTGGTGCCCGGAAGACAATTTCGCAGCCAGGGTTTTTTCAGTGATGCCTGCCAGAGCCAGTGATGTTTTGAACTGTTCAAGATCCAGTCTCAGTTGCTGATTTTCTCTCCAGCTTGCTTTCTGAGAATCGAAACCTCTGATTTCTCCCAGCCACCGATGCCCGGAAACCTGCTTTTCAACCTCCAAACCCAGTTCTGTCCAAACCTTGGAATTGATCCCCGAGGGCTTCACTCCTTGGAGTAAAAGGATGTTTTTCCCTTTATGGGGATAAAGGTCCGGAACCGAATGCTCCGAGTAAATGGTGCATCCGGAGATCCATGCCGTCGTCAAAATCAATCCAACCAGGAACAATTTGGTCGGAGAAAATATTGGTTTCTGCATAAAATGATGTTTCTTCATCGAGGTTGGACCGCTTAGAGGACGACTTCTTGACTAAGGTAAATGATGCGATACTTGAGATTTGGCAAACAGAACGATTATCATAGAGGGTTATTTTTTAAACCTCTATTTGAAAAAGTGAGCACGGATGCTGAGCGAGGAAATCACGAGTCGAATCGAAATCCTTACCAGACGTTTGCAGGGCTTAGAAGGGTATCTTTGAAGTTACTGATAAACGTTCCCGCCTGAAAGAACTCGAAAACGAATCGGCAAAAAATGAATTTTGGGAACTTCCGGCCAATGAACGGACCGAAGTCCTGAAACAGGTTTCCCAACTGAACGATACCATCAAAAACTGGGAAAACCTCACCAACCATCAGGAAGAACTGGAGACCGCAGCAGAACTCTACCGGGAAGAAGAGGATCCTGAACTGCTGAAAGAAATCCTATCCCATTGCGATGATTTGGAAAAAGGCCTGGATTCCATGGAAATCCTGAGCCTCTTCAGTGGTGATAATGATGACAGAAATGCAATCGTTGCCATTCACCCAGGGGCGGGAGGAACGGAGTCCACAGACTGGGCATCGATGCTTTTTGAAATGTATAAGCGCTGGGTTTCGGAAGAGAATTACCAGATCGAGATCATGGATTTTTTACCCGGTGAAGAAGCGGGGATCAAATCCGTGACTTTTTCCGTTTCCGGACCTCATGCCTACGGGAAATTGAAGGCCGAAATTGGGGTCCATCGATTGGTTCGAATTTCCCCATTCGATGCAAATAAAAGACGCCATACGTCATTCGCTTCCGTCTTTGTCTATGCCGAGGTGGACGAGGAAATTGAAATCGAAGTCAAACCTGACGATTTGAAAGTCGACACTTATCGGGCCAGCGGTGCCGGCGGTCAGCACGTGAACACCACCGATTCTGCGGTCCGCATCACCCATCTTCCGACCAACATCGTCGTCCAGTGCCAGAATGAAAGGTCACAACACAAAAACCGGGCAACCGCAATGAAGATGCTCAAGGCCCGGCTTTATGATCTGGAGCAACAGGAATTGAACAAGGAAAAAGAACTGCTCAACAGTCAGAAACAGGATATCGCATGGGGCAGCCAGATTCGCAGTTATGTTCTGCATCCTTATCAAATGGTCAAAGATCACCGGACCAACTGGGAAACAGGAAATGCGGACAAGGTTCTTGGAGGGGATCTCAATGGATTGATCAAGGAAGCCCTGTCTCAAAAGGTTTGCTGAATTTGAAACGGAATATGATTTGGGATTCAATCACCTAAGGAAAAATTAAGAACTAAACTTAGCAATTCATAACTACAAAGGAGCAAGATGGCCTCATTCGATATTGTCTGTCAGGTAGATTTCCAGGAAGTAACCAATGCCGTGGATCAGGCACGACGAGAAATTGCTAACCGTTATGATTTCAAAGGTTCGAACTGCACCATCGAGCTCGACAGTCAGAAAGGGGAATTACTCATCACGGCTGATGATGAATACAAAATGCAAACGGTGATTGACATCTTGCTGACCCGGCTGCTTAAGCGTTCTGTCCCAGTCAAGTCACTTGTTTACGGGAAAACGACTCCCAGTGGAAAAGTCCTCAAGAAAAATATCGACATCCAGCAAGGGCTTTCCAAGGAACAATGCAAGGAACTGAATTTGTTGATCAAAAACACCAAACTTAAAGTCCAGTCCCAAAGTCAGGGAGATTCAGTGAGGGTGAATGGTAAAAAGAAAGATGACCTGCAGCAGGTGATGCAAGTTTTGAAAGACAAGGATCTTTCTTTTGACATTCAGTTTACGAACTACCGCTGAGCGCGACTTCCTCATCTACGTTCCATTTCCAAAAGTTCAGAATCCGCTGCGATTGGATTCCATCATTATCACGGACATGGACTTCGATTCTGTTTTGTGATTCTTCCAATGTTGCCGGGATAGAAACTTCTACTTCCTGATTTTCTTTTTCCGGATCAAAAAGCAAGTATTCGATTTTTTCTCCATTGACGAAAACCTGCATATCCTTAAGTCCCAACTGATCGGAAATCTTCGCTTTCAGCAGATACTCTTCCGCTGAGGATGGGTTGCTTTCATCAACTAATTTGACTGAACTCAGAACCGGTCCCTGGAGTTTGTAACTTGGAAGCGGTTTATCAAGAGACCATTGATATACAATTCCCGGAAGACTTGATTCCTGGTCCCTGATTTCCAGTTTTAGCCGATCCGTTATTTTTGCGTTCTCAGGAATTTGGATCAACAAGGTTTCTTCAAGATACTTTCCAGGATTCAATTCTCCCATCCGGATTCTCCCACGAGGGATTCGGGTTGTTCCAGAGAGTCTTGTCAGTCTCAGCAATGTCTTTGAGGACACATAACCGCTTTCATTATTCAGGCGAATCCTGATTGCGTGTGTTTCTCCGGGATCGACCCGACCATCTCCATTCCCCTGGCTCTCCCAATCTCCGTCGTCATGCATTTCTGCAGTAAAAGAAAAACGTGGGCCGGGCTGAGAGCTGAAAAGGAGATGGGTTCGCAGCCGGGAAATGGTTTGCTCCTCATGGTCAAGAATTTTCAAATCAAAGGACTCCACAGAAGCCAAAGAGCCTGGAGCAATCGAAAGATTAAAAATTCGGGTCAGGTTGTTTCCGGGATGTATCACTCCCAAAGGAAATTCCAGTCCGTCCAAGTCCTTGCTACTCGAATGCACTTCGGCTTTGAGGCGTTCCATCGGAGACGGAGTCGGGTTGTGAACCAAAATTTTTAAAAAAGATATTTTCCCTGGAGAGAGCATTTGTTCCGTGGGAAGGTCCAGCCATGCTTGTCCATCGTTACTCCAGGAAACTTGAATTTCAGGATGACCGGTCCGTGCTTTTAAAGCTTTGGCCTGCATGCCCCAATCGACACCATGTTCACTTAATCGGCTTATGATTTGTTCCTGCTGGTTTTTTTTGAGTGACTCAATTTTGCCTTCAATGGATTCACGGTCACTAAGACCTTTCTGCCACAATACTGTGGCCAACTCTTCTGCCACGTTGATGAAATAGTCCTTTCTCAGATTTTCAGAATTGAGGTCATTGGCCTTTGAGATTCTCTCCTCATCCGTTTCTTCATCATAAAGAAACGGTAAGGGGATCGGACCAGAAGAATCAGTCTTTTCTGTAAGAGGAAAAAGACGGTAACGTTTTTCATTGATGATCACAGGCTGGAGCACCACATCCGGCATGATACCTGTCTCATTGATCCATTCTCCGGAAGGAGTCAGGTAATCCCCGATGGTCAGTTTAAGTCCAGAACCATCCTTTAATTCCGCAAGGGATTGCACCGTACCTTTACCGAAGGTTTTCTGGCCGATGACCAAAGCTCTTTGATTTTGCTGCAATGCAGCAGTCACAATCTCCGAGGCGGAAGCCGATCCCCGGTTGACCAGAACCAGCATGGGAACCTCACTCCAGGCTGAATAACGAAACAGTCTTTTACTCCGAAATTTACTTGAAATTCTTCGCCCCCGGGTACTGACGATGGGTTTACCACTTTCCAGAAAAAGATCACTGACCTGCACCGCCTGTTCCAGCAAACCTCCAGGATTGTTGCGCAGATCGAGAATCAGAGCATTGACTTCTCCCGCATTCCCAAGTTTATTTTTCAGCTCCTCCGTTGTGTTTTCCTGGAAATTTTTAATGCGAAGGTATCGGTATTGAAAATCTGCATGCTCCCAGTCCAGCACATCCACACTTTCCACTCGGATCACCTCCCGTTCCAAAATGAATTCAAGCGGAGAAGGTATTCCCTCACGCAAAATGTGAAGCCCCACCTGACTCCCTTTTTCCCCACGAAGTCGGAATAGGATTTCATCCAGGGTTAAAAATTCTGTTGCTTCTCCATCAACTCTGATGATTCTGTCCATCGGCAGGATACCTGCCTTTGCAGCAGGACTGCCGACCATGGGAGAGATGACGATCAGTTTGTTCTCACGAAATCCGACCATCAAGCCCACCCCGGCAAAACTTCCATCGACACTTACTCTGAATTCACGGTGAAGTTCTTTCGGTAAAACTGCAGTGTAGGGGTCCAGCTTCTGCGTCAACCCTCGAAGCATGATCTGCTCAAGTTTAGAAGAGTCGATCGTGAGCGTGCTTGCCAAAAGTTCACCATGCATCCGTTGCAGAATCTCATTCAAGTCCTCAAAATCGGCCAATGGATGAGGACCGCTTTCGAAGTTCCAGGCAGAACTCCAGAGTTTCAATCGGATTCCCTGAGGATCCTGGGATGAAGATGCCCTGAGTTCTACAAAATGTCTCTCCAGTTCTCTCAACACACCATCCAGGAGCACCTCCATTCCAGTTTTTTCAGGATTGACATAATCCAGTTGGATTCTCATCAACACCTCGGAAATCAGAGATGATGAATTTTTTGGAGGTGATTCAGGAAGCAGGGGGGCATAAACAGGACGGAAACAGCCGCTGAGCAAAAAAAGGAATAAAACAATGGAAATGATGCTTCGGAAGCAACGGACCATGGGTGCTTTGATCCCCGAACCATTGGCCGGAAGGATGGTGTTCAAATCGGATTGAGTTGTCAATTTCGAAACATCAAAAAGGAAAATGCTCATTCAGGAACGGTTTGATTCCTCAGGAGTGGTTTGGCATATTGATGGCTGGCAGATCTCTTAGATCCTGTTTCTCCCCTTGGTCCTTTTAAGTTTTCCTATGGAAAATTCGAAATCTTGGCAACGAAGCGAGCGGGTTCAAATTATACCCGATCAAATGATTCATGACCTTGAGGACAAACAGCTTGATCTGAGCTACCGAGATTATCAAAAAACCCTTGGCTCATACAGGAAAAAACGTTTCTGGCCGATGATTCTGAGCTTCGCAGGTTTTTGGCTGATCCTTCCCCCCTGGCTGTTTTTTAAATTCTTCCGGAGGCGTTTCCCGGAGTGGCAGTATCTGCATGAATTGAAAGTAGAAATTCACGGGATTAAAAAAAACCGTAAAAGGCGTAAATTTTTTGACCGTCTACGTAAGAGTAAAAACCTGGTCCAAACCAGTCACCCCCAGGAGTTAAAAAATCTCTACCGCAACCTTGTTGATTCCTCCAGACAATATAACTTGCGGGTGGGACTTTTCGATCATGCTCTCGAACGCCAACAAAAAGAACTGGACCAGCCCTTCAGTGAACAGGAATTTGACCAGATCGAAAATACCTTCCTCAGGCTCTATAACGAATTAAACAGCGCTTTCAGTCTTTTCAAACTTGCTGAAGAAAACACCAATCTCGACTTGGTCACGCTGATTCATGACCAATACGCCGGGTTCGGACCATCTGCTGAATTCATCCAGCATTCACAAAATCTTGGGCAAAGCGGACAGTTCGTCCAGGAATTGCTCCTCCTCGAAGCTCAGCTTCACCGTGAAATCCAGGACTTCAGTCAACTCAATCAGAGTTCCCAGGATGCTTCCTGAAACATCCTGCTTTTCCCTTGACAGATTCAATCCCCTTTCCTAGAATTATTAGCACTTAAGCTTGATGAGTGCTAATTATTGAAATTCAGGATTCAATCTAGAGTGATTTAATGCGAGGCGGTAAAAAAAAGGGAACTTCCAAAGATTTGTTTGATCAGCGGACCCAACAGGTTTTGCAAGGGATCATTGATAACTTCATCAGCACTTCCGAGCCGGTAGGTTCAAGAACTCTCTCAAAAACTCTGGGGCTTTCGCTTTCTCCCGCGACAATCCGGAACATCATGTCGGATCTTTCGGACCAGGGTTACCTGACCCAGGTCCACACTTCGGGAGGACGCATTCCGACTGATAAAGCGTATCGTTTTTTTGTGGATTCTCTGGTGGTCGCCGACAAACTTCCGGAACAGTTACAGAAGAACATTGAAGAGATTTCCTATCAGGGAGCGAGTGCGGTACAGGATCTATTGATCAACACTTCCCATCTGTTAGCAGGCTTAACCAAGTTTGCCAGCCTGGTTACGGCTCCCAAAACTTCTTTGAGCAGACTTCAGCATATTGAATTCATCAAGATCAGCGGAGACCGGATCCTCGTAATTTTGGTTACCAAATCCGGCCTGATTAAAAATCGGGTTGTTGAATGCCAGGATCAATTGTCACAGGAATTCCTCAACTCCGTTTCAGGATTCTTGAATGAAAAATTCAAGGATCATTCATTGTTGGAAATTCGCAAACAGATCCTGGACAGCATGGTTGAAGACAAGGATCGATATAACGAACTCCTGGCCCAGGCAATCCGGTTGGGAAAAAAAGCCTTCGAGTTGGATCAACCCGTTGAACTCTTCATTGAAGGGCAAACGAACCTGTTAATGAACCAAAGACTCCATGAAGAAGAGTCGAAGAATTCTCTCATCAGTGCATTTGAACAGAAGAGTGCGATCATGGAGATTCTGGATCAGACCATGGAAAATCAGGGGACAAGGATTTTTATTGGTCTTGAAAACGAGCTTTCCGGATTACAGGAATGCTCCCTGATCACAGCCTGTTATGGAAACAAACATAACATGTTGGGAACCATTGGAGTGATCGGTCCGACCAGCATGGATTATCGTAGGATCATTCCAGTGGTAGATTATACCGCTAAAATTGTTTCCCAGACGATTACAAGTCAATCCTATGATTGAACAATGATTGATCGAAAATGAGTAAAACAACAACCAATCAAAACGAAACTCAAACTGAAACCGAAGATATGCTCCAGGAAGATCAGGAGTTTCAAGAAACCGAAAACATCGATGAAGCTGAAAAGGTATCGGAAGAAGTTTCTGCATCTGCAGAAGCTACAGAAGAAGGAGATGATTCGGTAGATGAAGAAACAGAGGTTTCAGACAGGGAACCGACTGTTGAAGAAAGAGCCGCCGATGCCGAGTCAAAATACAAGGAGATGCAGGACCGCTATTTAAGATTGAATGCGGAATTCGATAACTACAAAAAAAGGATGATGCGGGAAAATAGTGACCGCCTGAAATATTTCAATATGGAACTGATCAAGGAACTCCTTCCTTCGGTGGACAATCTCGAAAGAGCCATTTCCCATGCCGGTGATGAGAACTCCGACTTGGAAAACATGATCGAAGGATTGCAAATGGTCTACAAGGGCATGCAGGAGGCGTTCGGTAAATTCGGTGTCAGTGAAATCGAATCCATTGGAAAGGAATTCGACCCTAACTGCCATCAGGCCGTTGGAATGATTGAAAGTCAAGAAGTTCCGGAAAACCATGTGGCAGAAGAGTGTCTGAAAGGTTACTACCTTCATGACCGAATCATCCGCCCAACGATGGTCCGGGTATCCGGGAAAGGATAAAATATCCGCCATTATCTGTAGAAGAGCTGCTTAACCAATGCTCTTAAATGAAGAATCAAATAAAAATTATACAGGAGTAACATGTCAAAAGTGATCGGGATTGATTTAGGAACAACCAATTCATGCGTCAGCATCATTGAAGCTGGAGATCCAACAGTCATCCAAAATGCTGAAGGGGCAAGAACCACCCCTTCGATGGTAGCTTTCAATGATGCGGGAGAACGCCTGGTAGGACAGGTCGCGAAACGACAGGCAGTCACCAATCCTTCACGTACCATCTTTTCTGCCAAACGTTTGATGGGCCAGGCCGCAGACTCTAAGGAAGTCGAGCACACCCGCACCATCGTCCCTTACAATATTATTGAAGGAAATCACAAGTTGGCGTTCATCGAGGTGGACGACAAAAAATATTCACCACAGGAAATCTCGGCTTCTGTATTACAGAAAATGAAACAGACTGCAGAGGAATACCTCGGTGAAACCATCAAAGACGCAGTGGTGACGGTTCCCGCATATTTTGATGACAGTCAGCGCCAGGCAACCAAGGATGCAGGAAAAATTGCCGGACTGAATGTCATGCGCATCATCAATGAGCCTACCGCAGCTGCAATGGCCTATGGCCTCGATAAAAAACAGGATGAAAAAATTGCAGTGTTCGACCTTGGAGGAGGTACCTTCGACATTTCGATTCTAGAAATCGGTGAAGGTGTGTTTGATGTCAAATCTACCAATGGTGACACTTTTCTGGGTGGAGATGATTTCGACAACCGCTTGATCCAATTTTTGGCAGACGAATTCAAAAAGGATCAGGGCATTGATCTCCGTGAAGACAAAATGGCCCTGCAACGTCTGAAGGAAGCAGCTGAAAAAGCAAAGCATGAACTTTCTTCAAGTTCAGAAACTGAAGTCAACCTTCCTTTCATTACTGCCGATGCGTCAGGTCCGAAACATTTGAATGTCAAAATCACCAGGGCCAAGTTCGAACAACTCGTTGAAGATCTGGTAGAACGATGTGTGGAACCCTGCAGAAATGCACTCAAAGATGCAGGATGCACCGCCAACGACATCAACGAAGTAATCCTGGTCGGAGGCATGACCCGCATGCCGAAAGTGCAGGAAATGGTAAAAGAATTCTTCGGGAAGGATCCTCATAAAGGGGTGAATCCTGATGAAGTCGTAGCAATTGGTGCAGCGATTCAAGGCGGGGTTCTCAAAGGCGACGTTAAGGATGTCCTTCTTTTGGACGTAACCCCGTTGTCCCTGGGAATTGAAACTCTGGGAGGAGTAATGACCCGACTGATCGAGCGGAACACGACCATTCCGACCAAGAAAAGTCAGGTCTTTTCAACTGCAGCGGACAACCAGCCTGCAGTAAGTATTCATGTCCTCCAGGGAGAACGTGAAATGTCCCAGGACAATAAAACCCTTGGACGTTTTGAACTGGTGGGAATACCTCCTGCCCCCAGAGGCATGCCTCAAATCGAAGTCACCTTTGATATTGATGCCAATGGAATTGTTAATGTCAGCGCGAAAGACCTGGGCACTGGAAAAGAGCAGGCCATCAAGATCACAGCATCCACTGGGCTTTCTGACGATGAAGTCGAAAAAATGGTTAACGATGCTGAAAAGTTCGCGGATGAAGACAAACAGAAAAGGGACTCCGTTGAATCGAGAAATCAGGCGGAATCGCTGATCTACAGTACCGAGAAATCAATGGGTGAACTTGGAGACAAACTCCCGGAAGAGGACAAATCCAAAATCACTGCGTGTATTGATCAACTTAAAAAGAGCCTCGAACAGGACGATCTGGAAGCGATCAAAAGTGATACTGAAGCCCTGGTTCAGGCTTCTCATAAAATGGCAGAGCTGCTCTACAGCCAGCAGGCCCAGCAACCTCCTCCGGAAGGCGGACCCGAAGCCTCCGATGCTGAGCCAAACAAAGAGGATAAATCGAACGATGATGACATCGTCGATGCTGATTACGAAGAAGTAAAAAAATAAATTCCTAGACTCAACCATATTGCTGAATGGCAAAACGCGATTACTACGAAGTTCTCGGGGTTGACAGGAGTGCTTCTTCAGAAGAACTCAAAAAAGCCTACCGCAAAGTTGCGATGAAATACCACCCGGACCGAAATCCGGGTGATGAGGAGGCAGAGGAAAAATTCAAGGAAGCATCAGAAGCTTTCGAAGTCCTCAGTGATCAAGGGAAACGCCAGAGATATGATCAGTTCGGTCACTCAGCAGAGGGCCTGGGAGATGGATTCAGCGGTTTCAGTCAAGGTGCAGGGTTTGGAGATATTTTTGGCGATATCTTCGGTGAATTTTTTGGAGGCGGGGGAGACCGCAGAGGCCAGCGCGGAGAACGGGGCTCTGATCTGCAGTACAACCTCGAGATCAAATTTGAAGATGCAGCCTTCGGCACCTCGCGGGAACTTGACATTCCAAGAATGGAAACCTGCAACACCTGCGGCGGTTTAGGTGCGCGTTCACAAAGTGACATCGAGACCTGTAATAATTGCGGTGGGACTGGACAGCAGAGAATACAGCAGGGATTCTTCAGTGTGGCCACCACCTGCGCTGCCTGCAGCGGAAGAGGACAGACCATTCGAAATGTCTGCAACACTTGCCACGGCAGAACCCGTGTCAAAAAAACCCGAAAAATCAGGGTCAATATCCCGGCTGGAGTGGATACCGGTTCACGGATCAAGCTTTCCGGAGAAGGAGAGCATGGAAGCAACGGAGGCCCTAACGGGGATCTCTACATTGTCCTTCGAGTTGAGGATCACCCCGTCTTCGAAAGAGAAGGAGCAGATCTTTTTTGCGAAGTACCGATCAGTTTCACCCAGGCCGCCCTCGGCAGTGAAATCGAGGTACCAACTCTCGAAGGCAAGGCCCGGTTGAAGATTCCCGCAGGCACCCAGTCCCACAAAATCTTCCGTCTTCGAAATAAAGGGGTATCCCAAATCCGTAGACCTGAACGCGGTGATCTGCATGTAAGAGCCGTCATCGAAACTCCCACCAACCTCACTTCCAAGCAGAAAGAACTGCTGGCAGAATTCGAAGAATGCTGCCACGAAACCAGCCATCCTCTTCGGGATAAGTTTTTCGATTCCATAAAAAACCTGTTCTCCTGAAAATTAAACCCGATCAGGGTTCTTCAGGAATCTCCAGTCCGGATCTCTTTTTCATTGAATCATTCAATCTTGGATAGAGTGATTTACATGCAAGAATCCCCTTGCCCGTCCTCTGAGCTTCTCCTAAAATCTGGACTGATTAACTCTCATTAGAAATTCTATTCAATTCATTCACTTCCCGGCTAAAAGCAAGATGAATCCTTGGTTAATGAGTGCGGTCATGGTTGTGGCATGGAGTGTCTTTGCCCTCCAGATGATGATCAAGATAGGAGCACTGAAAAAGATGGCTCCGGAATCCAGGATGGACCAAATTCCTAGAAGGATTGGATTACTGTTCAAGATTGGCATAGGCCAGGAAAAACTGGTAGGTCGGTCCAGAGAACGCATGCCGGGAATCATGCATGCTCTCATCTTTTGGGGAGCTATGCTGATTGGCATCAGGGAAGTCACCCTGATGGGGGAAGGCTTTGTTCATGGATTCCAGGAATACCTTCCTCTGCTTGGCTCCAACTACCTCAGCGGTTTTTTATTCATTTATCTCTACAACATTGCAGAACTCGTTGTTTTGCTGATGATCCTAGTTGCGCTTTACCGGCGTTTTGTTCCTCGACCGGACAGGCTTGATCTGAACTGGGAAGGAGTCTACGTCCTGATATTCATCGCAGGAATCATGCTGACCGATCTGCTCTTCGATGCCGCACGATTTAATCTGATTGATGAATGGCAATATTCCCTCCATCAATTTGAACATCCTGTCTATGGCCAGGAACGCTCATGGGCCCCTGTTGCTTCGGCCCTGGCAGGTTTGTTGGTCGGACTTGGAGAAACTTCCAACTCGTTTTTTTATCATTTCGGTTTTTGGGGACACATCGCAACGATGCTGGTGTTTGTCAATATTCTGATCAACACCAAGCAGTTTCATGAAATCACTGCACTTCCAAATGTATTCCTGGGATCCCTGGATTATCCACATGCCCGTCAAAAATGGATTGACCTGGAAGACGAAAAAGCCTGGGAAGAAGGCAAGATCGGCATCAACAGTCTTGAACAACTAACCTGGAAACAAGGCTTGGATCTTTATTCCTGTACCGAATGCGGACGATGTTATGACGTTTGCCCGACCTACGTGACAGGGAAACCTCTGACCCAGAAATGGGTCAACCAATCTCTGCTCAGGCACCTGCGCGAAGAGGAAGGAAACATTTATCGGACCGGCACCACCAGTGGAGAAAAATCCCTGGTTGGTGATGTCATCCACCCCGAAACCCTCTGGGCCTGTACCACCTGCAGGGCCTGTGAAGATGCTTGCCCAGTCTCCATTGAACACGTTCCGAGAATCCTTGGAATGCGACAGGGGCAGACCATGATGGAAGAGGCGTACCCTCCTGAAATCAGTTCAGCCTATAAAGGCCTAGAAAGAAATTTCAACCCCTGGGGAGTGGGTTTTGATCAACGGGCGGACTGGGCTGCAGAACTGGAAATCCCTTTGATGTCAGAAACTTCGGCAGAAGACATCGATGTTTTGATGTGGACAGGTTGCGCTGGGTCCTTTGACAGCAGGAACCAGAAGGTGGCCCGCGCCACGGCAGAATTGATGAAAAAAGCGGGAGTCCGTTTTGCCATCCTGGGTAGTGAGGAAAAATGTACTGGAGACCTGGCACGTCGTTCAGGAAACGAAATGCTTTTCCAGATGCTTGCAAGCGAAAATGTCGAAACGTTAAACGGTTACGGGGTCAAGAAAATTGTCACTCAGTGTCCCCACTGCCTGAATGCACTCAAAAATGAATACCCTGATCTTGGCGGAAATTATGAAGTTCTCCATCACAGTCAGTTCCTAAAAAAACTTCGTGAAGAAGAAAAACTGCCTCAAGGAAAAAACGACCGGAATGTCACTTATCATGACCCCTGTTATCTGGGACGTTACAACCAGGAATATGATTCTCCCCGGGAAATCATAAGTGAATCGGCTTCTTCTGTTACTGAAATGCAACGTCACCGCAATGAAAGCTTTTGCTGCGGTGCAGGCGGAGCAAGGATGTGGATGGAAGAAAATCTGGGCACCCGAATCAATGAAGAACGGGTGCGTCAGGCTGAAGAAACAGGTGCCGATACCCTCGCCACAGGATGCCCCTTCTGCATGACGATGCTCAGTGATGGAATTGCTGCAAGCGGCAACAGTGAAAAACTCGAAACCCGGGATGTTGCTGAATTAATGCTTGAATCGATCAAAACCTGAAGTCCCGCCAGCCTTCACCCGCAATGAAATCAGGCTTTTCGAAGGCTAATCTTCATTTTGAAAAAAATCGACAACACAATTTTTTTCTGATATAAAGTCAGATTGACTTTCATTCAGAAGAATGGAGAACGTAGCCGAGAAGCAACACGGGTTGCTGGAACTGCTGAGAATTAGACTGAATCCAGTAATAGAGGATTTGGGATATGAACTGTACGATCTTGAAGATCTTCAGTACCAGGGCCAACGCATCCTTCGTGTCAGTATCGATCATGAACAGGGAATTCAATTAGAAGACTGTGTTCGCATTGATCAAATGCTGCAGAAACTTTTCGATGAGAATGACCCGATTGAAGAAGCGTATACCCTGGAGGTTTCGTCACCAGGTATTTTCCGGGTCTTGAAGAATCCAGAACACTTTAGGCGTTTTACTGGAGAACGAATCAAAATCCGTTTGAAAAAAAAAATAAACGGAATGCGACAGGCAATTGGCAAACTATGCTCTTCAACAGAAGACGGAATCCAATTCCTTCCTGAAAATGAAAGCGAAGAAGGACTGTTCATTGCTTACGAAAATATCAGCAAAGCCAGACTTGAACCGGAACTGAATTAATTACAAAGAGGTCTTTTGAAAGAAAATCTGCTTGAAATCATCAACGACGTGTCCAAGGAAAAAGGACTGGATAAGGAAGTTCTGATTCAACTGGTTGAGGAATCAATCGTCCATGCAGTTAAACGGAAACTCCCCTATGAGGCTGTGGAAGGTAGAATCCATCCCAAAACAGGACAAATCGAAATGTTCCACTACAAGGTGGTGGTTGAATTCGTTGAAGACGCCTACAACGAAATCTCCCTGGAAGAGGTTCGTAAGATGGACCCGGATGCAATTCTGGATGATGAAGTGGAATATGAAATCAGCCCCAAGGAATTTTCCCGGATCGCACATTCTGCCAGACAGATTATTTTTTCCAGTATCCGTGAAGCGGAGCGTGAAATGGTGGTCAACACTTTTGAAAAAAAGGTGGGAGAGATCATCACCGGAAACGTCCTACGGGCAGAAACCAACGGTCGGATTTCCATCAACTTTATGAACCGGACGGAAGCCTACCTTTTCCGCAGGGAGCAGATCCAAGGGGAGCAATTCGGATTTGGTGACCACATCCGTGTCTTTCTGTTGGATGTCAATAACAACCCACAAAAAGCTTCGCAGTTGACCATTTCACGAACCCATCCCGGTTTGCTGGTCAAGATGTTCGAAATGGAAGTTCCGGAAATTTTTGATGGCATCGTCAAAATTGTTCATGCCGCCAGGGAACCCGGGAAGCGGGCAAAAATTTCTGTCTATTCCACGGATGATGAAGTCGATCCAGTCGGTGCATGTGTGGGCATGCGTGGGAGTCGGGTTCAGACCATCGTCAACGAACTCCATGGAGAAAAGATCGATATTGTCCGCTATAGCGAAGAAATCGAAACCTACGCCTGTAACGCCCTCGCCCCGGCGGAAATCGAAAGCATGGAAATCGATGAGGAAAACAAAGAAATCGATGTTGTTGTAGCAACCAACCAGCTTTCCCTGGCCATCGGCCGACAAGGGCAAAACGTTCGACTTGCTTCAAAACTGATCGGATACAAAATCAATGTCACCGCGGATGAGGATGAGGAACAATTGAGCATTGAAGAGCAATTGGAACTCGAGCTCGAAAAAAACCGAAAACGTGCTGAAGCGGAAGAACTGCAAAACAAAGAAACTTCCGAAGAACAAGAAGAAGCAACTCAGGATTCTGAGTCAGAAATTTCTGAACCTGCAGCAGTTGCAGAGGAAGCACAAACAAGCGATGAAACTGGGCCCTCTGCGGAGAAGAGCGAATCCGAAGCTGATTCCGGAACGGCTCAGGACGATCCAGAACCCCTAGCCGAGGAAGTTCAAACCGATCATGAAACTTCGGATCCAGGGACATCAGTTGCGGAAACTGAAGATAAGTCCGGAAGTGAAGAAGAACCAGAAAAAAACGAAAAAATGGTGGCCGATGAGGCTGCCGGCTGATTAAGAATTTCTCCTGATGCATCCAAATAATATCGATCTGAGATTGAGAACATCCAGACTCCTATATCATCAATAAAATCATCTTCCAACTTTCCAAAGAAACATAAGGAACTGCGTTTATGCCTTCGATGAGAGTTTTTGACTCGCCAAGGAACTGAACATGCCTGCAAGGCAGATGATTCAGAAGCTTCGATCTGCAGGAGTTCCTGTTTCTGGAAACTTCCATGAATTGACCGAGGATCAGGTCAGCCGAGTCCGTAATCTGATCAGCGGTAAACAATCTGTCGGTGATGCAGGATTGAGAAGCCGGGCCGATGGAACACGTCGGGTCATTTCAAGCAGAAGAAGTGCAGAAGAACCTCAGGACACTGAAGAGGAACCGCGGGTCATCACCATTTCTGCAAAAACACAGCAGGATCAAGCGGAAGAAGACGATAATCGGCCCCGAAGGAGGCGTCGGAGAAAGTTAGAGGAAGATCTTGAAGTTGAAGCGGAAACACTAACCGAAGATTCGCAGGAACAAACGCAGACCGCAGAAAAAGTCGAAGACGAACAAAAAGAAGAAAAAACAACAGCACCCTCAGAACCTGAACCTGTTGCAGAAAAACCTGAGCCTGAAGTCGATAAGGAACCCGAACCTGTCACCCCCAAGACTGCTCAGAAAAAGGTTGCACCTGTTGAAGAAGCAAGACCGGTAACCAGGCCTGATAAGATTAGAACCAAAGCTCCGGCCCAACCTCTACAGGAGCAACCTAAGGAAATTCCCACCAAAGCAAAACCTGACAAAAAGCAGGATAAGAAACGATCAAAGGAAGCAGAACCTGATCAGTGGGATAAGGAAGGAAGTAAGAAGCCCGCCAAAAGAAGGGTTGAGTTCGGTAAAGGCGCCCGTAAGAAAAATGTTCTGGATTATTACTCCTCCTCAGAAATGCGTGGTCCCAGAAAGCGCAAATCAGACCGTGCCAAGGACCGAAAAGGAGACCCGGGTCTGGTTAAAGGTGAGGAAGAAGCCAAACATGTTTTTAACCCGAGGAAGAAGAAAATCAAAATAGGCAACCAGGTCACCATCGGAGAACTCGCAGGTTTGATCGGCATCAAGGCGACCAACATACTGAAAAAGATGATGGAAGAAGGCACCATGGCCACCATCAACCAGGTCATTCCCGGAGAGACTGCCGCACTTCTGGCTGCCGATTTTGATGTGGAAGTCGAACTGGCCACCTTCGAACTGGAAGACTTGCTCAAGGAAGAGGAAATTGAGGAATCTGATTTGGAGAACCGTTCTCCAATCGTGACCATCATGGGGCACGTTGACCATGGAAAGACGTCTTTATTGGACCGTATCCGTTCGACCCGAGTCGCGGAAGGCGAAGCGGGAGGGATCACCCAGCATATCGGTGCCTATCATGTTGAAGCCGGAGGTCAAAACATTACCTTTTTAGACACTCCGGGTCACGAAGCCTTCACCAACATGCGTGCTCGCGGAGCGCATTGTACCGATATCGTGATTCTTGTCGTTGCAGCAGATGATGATGTGCAGCCTCAAACCATTGAAGCGATCAACCATGCCAAGGCGGCCAATGTTCCAATCATCGTCGCCATCAATAAAATCGACCGGCCCCAGGCAGATATCAACAAGATCCAGCAATCCCTCCTGGAGCATGAACTGATCCCGGAAAATCTGGGAGGAAGCACCATCTTTGTCAACGTCTCCGCCACCCGTGGTGACGGCGTCGATGAATTGCTGGAAATGATTCAACTTCAGGCGGAAGTCCTTGAATTGAAATCTACTTCGAAGGGATTTTCCAGGGGAGTCGTCATCGAGAGCAAGGTCCGCCGGGGCCAGGGAACGATGGGCACGGTGCTGGTTCAACGCGGGATGATGAAGATTGGCGACTACTTCGTTTGCGGGGTGACCCATGGCAGGGTCCGCTCCATGTTCAATGAATACGGGAAAGCAAAAAAAGAAGCGGGCCCGTCGATTCCTGTCGAAATTTCAGGCTGGAGCGACCAGCCCGAGGTCGGAGAACAGTTTATCACCCTTGAGGATGAACGCACCGCTAGGCAAATTGCGGAAGAACGGACCCAACAGCAAAAAGAAAAGAACGTTGGGAAACAGCAGAAGATGCAGCTTGAGAATGTCTTCAGCCAGCTTGATGAACAGGACCAGGTAGAAATCAGATTACTGATCAAAGCGGATGTTCAGGGATCGGCTGAAGCGCTTCAAAGTTCCCTGGAGCAGCTTGGAAACGATAAGATCTCAGTCAATGTCATCCACTCCGGTGTCGGCAATATCACGACCACCGACATCACTTTAGCTTCTGCATCCGATGCGATCGTGATCGCCTTCAATGTCCAGGTGGATGCCAAGGCAAAACAGCTTCGCTCCCAGGAAGGGGTCGATGTTCGAAACTATGACATCATTTACAATGCCCTGGATGATGTAAAAGCAGCCATGGAAGGACTGCTGGAACCAGAAATCCGTGAAGAGGTGGTCGGAAGGCTTGAAGTCAGGCAGGTGTTCAATTCCGCAAAAAATGGAATGGTCTTCGGCGGATTGGTCACTGAGGGCAGGCTGCTCCGTAACGATCTGGCCCGAGTTCTCAGAAACGGAGATAATCTCTATGAAGGAACCATCATCTCACTGAAACGCTTCAAGGATGACGTACGTGAAGTCACCAACAACCATGAATGTGGATTGGTAATGGACTTTCCTGAAATTCAGGAAGGAGATGTTGTGGTGGCCTATCAGCAAGTCGAGGAAAAAGCGACCCTCTAATTCTGTCTTTATGCGCCGAGCCGGCCATTCCCACCTGAAAACCCTCGTTCACCGGAAACTCACCCAAATCCTGCATCGAGAATCCAGTGATCCACGATTCGAAGGAATAACGATCTCACGGGTTGAGACTTCACCAGATCTCTCCTTCGCCCGGGTCCTGGTCAGTCATGCCGCCATCTGGAATTCAGGGAACCCCTCCGGAATCGATGAAGAACAACAAATTCAACTGATCGATTCCCTCAACCGGGCATCAGGATTTTTCAGCAAAAAACTCGGAAAATCGCTGAATAGCCGGAACACACCAAAACTTCATTTTGTTTACGATTCCGGGTTTGATCACAGTGACGAAATTGAACAATTGATCAGACAGCAACAGATGGATGACTGAACGCCTATGCTGGGCATTCTCAATATCGACAAACCCAAAGGCTGGAGTTCCTTTGACGTCATCCGTTTTTTAAAACGTTTATTCAATGAAAAAAAAGCAGGCCATCTAGGCACCCTCGATCCCCTCGCAAGCGGTGTGCTCCCGGTTTTTTTGGGAAAAGGGACACGGCTGATTCCTTATTTCAATGAAACCGACAAAATTTACCGGGCCCATATTCACCTTGGTATCCGGACCGACACCTTCGACGCAGAAGGTAAGATTTTGGAAGAAAAAGAATGCCCGGAATTTTCCAAAAAAGAACTCGAATCCGCGCTGGATTCTTTCAGAGGCCGTCATCTCCAAAGTGTCCCTGCCTTTTCAGCAGTCAAGATTGAGGGTAAAAGGGCCTATCACCTCGCCAGGCAAGGGAAGGTTTTAAAAATGCCCAAACGTGAAGTTGAATTTCTGGAACTGGAACTGGAAGAAGTCCAACTTCCGTATCTCCAACTCCGAATTCATTGCAGCAAAGGGACTTACATCCGATCATTGGCGGAAGATCTTGGATCCAAACTGAAAGTCGGCGCCCACCTCAGCGGTTTGGTTCGGCTGCAACGCGGAAAGCATTTTCTGCTGGAAAACACGCGCAGCCCGGAAGCCCTTGAAAAACTCGATCCAGAATAGAAACCCTGGATCGACCCGATTAATCTTCTAGACGACTGGAAAACACTTAACGTCGATGATCTCATGACCAGAGACATCGCCTTGGGACGTAAGATCCTGCTCGATCCAAAACATGTCCCGTCCGACCTGCCTGAGCGAAGAGATTCAAACATAACCAAGCCGGTAAACGTGAAGGCTGTCAGTTCCACAAACAAACTGGTTGCGATCGGCCATTTTCTATGGGAAGATATGGATTGTCATTTTCAACCATCACGTGTGTTAGTTCAGGAGTGAACAGCTTTTATGATAACGAAAGAACGTAAATCCGAAATCGTCAAGGAGTATGGACGCAAGGAAAATGATACCGGTTCTCCCGAAGTCCAAATCGCTTTACTGACAGAACGGATCAACTACCTCACCGATCATTTCCGGGAACAGCCTAAAGATTTTCATTCCCGGCGTGGTCTGCTGAAACTTGTGGGACAGCGAAGGAATTTTTTGAGGTATCTCAAACTCAAGGACCAGAATCGGTTCAGCGAAATCACCCAACGTCTGGGAATTCGCGCACGCTGAGAAAATCTCCAGGAAAGAAAACCGACAAAATTTCGGGAACGGAAATGGAAATCCCGGTCGGTTTTTTGAAAAACTTAAAATCCTCCACAACATCACTCCTAATCAAACCTTTACCCCTCCTCCTTGAAAAAACAGGATTAGAAACCAAATACATCCTTTTCAAGGATCTAGATTGAGTTCAGGGTTCCAGCCGGGTCATTCGAAAATGAGACCATCCGGCTGATTGGAATTTGGAACGACACACACCTGATGGACAAATGACATTGTTATCGTATGCCGTTTAATTGGAAATGGCATCATCGTTGTGGAAAAGGAATGTTCCACACTGATGATTGAATTATGTCATCAATCCATATCAAGAAAGAATTATGGAAATTGTAGAAAGAGAATTTGGCAAGGCTAACCTTAGCCTTGAAACAGGACGGCTGGCCCGTCAAGCCAACGGATCAGTCCTGGTTCGTTATGGCGATACCATGGTCCTGGTTGCAGCCACCGCAGCACCAGGCTCCGGAGCAGGAGCAGATTTTTTCCCGCTTTCCGTATTTTATGTGGAAAAAGCCTATGCAGCAGGGAGAATCCCCGGGGGATTCTTTAAACGTGAAGCACGATTGTCTGATAGTGAAACGTTGATTTCCAGGATCATTGACCGTCCGTTGCGCCCATCTTTTCACGAAAACTATCTCGCGGAAACTCTGATTGTCGCCACCGTTTTGAGCCATGACCTGGAGTTCCCTTCGGATGTAGCTGCCATGATCGGAGCATCCGCCGCCCTTTCAGTCTCGGACATCCCTTTGCTTCAACCCATCGGGGGAATCCGGGTCGGGATGATCGATGGAGAATTCATTACCAATCCAAATCCCGAAGAGATCACCAACAGTCAAATGAATATCTTCATGGCAGGTTCTCGGGATGCAATCCTGATGGTAGAAGGTGAAGCGAACGAAGTGAGCGAATCCGTCATGCTGGACGCCCTCTGGTATGGGCATGAACAGATTCAGCCTATCATTGATATGCAGGAAGAATTGGTTCAACGTTGCGGCAAAGCCAAACGGGAAGTGGAAGCACCTGCAGTGGATGAAGATTTAAAGAAAAAAGTCTATCAAGCCGCGCCCAAGAAAATCCAGAAAGCATTGCAGATCAAAGAAAAGCAGGAACGCTACGCAAGTCTGGACGAAGCCTCGGCAGAGATCGTTAGCGAAGTCGGTGGGGAAGAAGCAGATGAGTCCGTAGTAGCTGAGATCAAAACCCATGTGGCTGAGATCAAAAAGAAGGAAATGCGTGAAAAACTGATCAAGGATCAGGTCCGCATTGACGGAAGAACTCCGACCGAGATTCGGCCCATCACCTGTGAAACCCGGGTGTTGCCCAGGACCCATGGATCAGCCGTCTTCACCCGTGGTGAAACCCAGGCATTGGGTGTAACCACATTGGGAACCCGTGAAGACGAACAGATGATTGATGCCTTGCCGGGACTTTCTTATAAGAATTTCATGCTTCACTACAATTTCCCCAGTTTTTCAGTGGGAGAAACGAGACCTCCAAGAGGACCTGGCCGTCGTGAAATTGGACATGGTACCTTAGCTGAAAGAGGATTAGCTCCGATGCTTCCAACGAAAGAGGAATTTCCCTACACCATCCGGCTGGTTTCAGAAGTTCTCGAATCCAATGGCTCTTCCTCCATGGCCACGGTCTGTGCAGGATCTCTTTCGATGATGGACGCAGGCATCCCTCTCAAGCGTGCCACCGCCGGCATCGCCATGGGACTGATCAGCGAAGGAGATGATATGGTCATTCTCTCGGATATTCTCGGAGATGAGGATCATCTCGGAGATATGGACTTTAAAGTCGTCGGAACCTCTGAAGGGATCACCGCTCTGCAGATGGACATCAAAATCCGCGGACTGTCCCGTGAAATCGTAGAAAAGTCCCTCAATCAGGCCCGGGATGGAAGGCTTCATATTCTGGACATCATGAATGCCTCGATGGAGGAACCTCGAAACGGGCTATCCAGTTTTGCTCCACGTTTCATCACCCACAAAATCCCACGTGACATGATCGGCAAGGTGATTGGTCCTGGCGGCAAAGTGATCAAGGACATCGTCGAAAAAACCGGAGTCAAGATGAACATCGATGACGACGGAATCGTATCCATCGCATCCAGAGATCATAAAGCGGTAGATGTTGCCCTGGATATGGTAAGGGACCTCACACGCACCGTGGAAATCGGCCAGACTTACACTGGACCCGTCAAAAAAGTGATGGATTTCGGTGCTTTTGTGGAACTCTTTCCGGGAACGGAAGGGCTTGTGCATATCTCCAATCTGGCACCTCAGCGGGTAAATGCGGTTACCGATATCTGCCGCGAAGGAGACATTGTCACGGTCAAGGCAATGGGCATGGACAAGCGCGGAAAGCTCCAGTTGAGCATGAAGGACGTCGAGGAGGCTGCCTGACGGGAATACGGTCTTGATTAACAATCAGCCGTAAAATCGATACGGTCCCTCTGATTTTAAAGAGGGATCGGAACACCTTCAGATTAGGAGGTCTGATGAAAGCCATGAGAATTTTTATCACAAGCACTGTTTTTCTGCTTACCGGAATTCTTTATGCTCAGGGACTGGACCAGCGCTGCACCCAGATGGGAGAGTCCGCCTGTGTCGATTGGGATCGTGGAGTGGTCATGGCTGAGGGTCTCGGGGCTCCGGCCAGTTCCGCAAAAAACACCGCACAGAAAAATGCTACTGCTCTTCGTGCAGCAAAACTGGACGCGGCGAGGAACATGCTGGAAATGATCAAGGGCATCAACCTCAGTTCCAGCACCACCATGCGTGATGCGATGGTTCAGAACGACACCGTCCGCACCCAGGTCCAGGGGAGGCTTTTTGGCCTTCGCCCTTCCGGCAAACCCCGTTATTTTTCTGACGGCAGTGTCAGCATCCTCATGGAAGCGTCTTTGAGACAGACCATCCCCGATGAAGCACTCACAGGTTCCTCAACTGGAGAAGCGCCCAGAGAAATCTCTGGTCCCTCTTCTGGTTCATCGGGCTCAGCCAGGCTGGATCCGGGGAGAGTCTACACCGGTCTGATCATCGATGCCCGTGGGAGTGGTGCCCAACCGGCCATGTCTCCCAAAATTTATGATGAGGAAGGCAACGAACTTTACGGATCGGCATATGTCGATCAGGAATTCGTACAGAAACATGGAATGGCAGGTTATGTCCGGGACCTGGACCAGGCCCTTGCCAATGACCGGGTCCAGGGAACACCGGCCGTTCTGAAAGCCCTCTCCAGTTCCGGAGCCAACCAGACCGACCTGATCCTTTCCAAATCTGATGCGGACCAGCTTCGGGGTCTTGCGGATCATCTCAATTTTCTCCGCGAAGCCCGCGTGGTGATCGTACTCGATTGAAAAATGGGAGGAGATTTTCTCCCCTCTTCTTTTCCAAAAAAATCTTTCCTCCTTAATTTCCATTCCGGAAGTTAGAACTTATTTTTCGGGAATCTTTTTCTGAGGTCTGGTAGTTTGGATCAAGAAAGGGTCTTCCGCGATGTTCCTAGGCTTCACCGAAACACAAAAGCAGCAAAAAACTTCCAGGCTCAAACAAAAAAAACGTAAACGCCTGTTTTGCAGAGTCTGCGGTTCACGCATCAGTGACATGCGTTACCTGACCAGTGTTGATGGAGGCTCACCAAACCGCGTCTTTCGAAATCCCAATGGCGATCTTTACGAAATCATTACCCTCTCCGACTGTGAGGGTTTGCAGGACACTTCTCCTCCGATTCTCGAAGAAACCTGGTTCCCGGGATACCCCTGGGTTGTGCTCCACTGTTCTTCCTGTCTGACCCATCTCGGTTGGCGCTGGGAAAATCCCGGACGCATTCCTTCCCTGTTCTACGGCCTAATCCGTAAACGGCTGGTGGAAAAGGAAAACTGATTCACCTTCCCTTCGGAAATGCCTCTTGGTTCATTTCCTACTTGAAAATAATAAAATATTCATTAGTTTTTTGTTTCGTGGATTCAACCCCGAAAAAATTCAAAGAATAAGGTTCTATGCGCTTGATGATGATCGATGATGATCCAACTTTTTTGACAGTTTTCTCGAAAACATTAACCCAAAAAGGCCATCAGGTGCTTACTTTTGAAAAACCACGTCATGCCATTGAAGACATTCAGGGCAATCCGGAAAAGTATGATGCGGTCTTTCTGGATTTCAGGATGCCGGAGATGTCAGGCCTGGAATGGCTGGAACAGTTCCGGGCGGCTGGACACCAACACCCGGTCGTCCTCGTCAGCGGACAAACTGATATTGAAGAGGCACAGGATCTTGTCAACCTTGACCTGGATGCCATGCTGCTCAAACCCTTTAACAGTGAAACCCTGAAAAAGGTCCTGATAAAACTGGAAACCACCTGCAATTCCAAGGAAACAGGACATGATTCCAGAAGTTTTCCTCCTGAATCCAATGAGACGCTTGCCTGGAAAAATGAAATGGTGGAACTGCTGAACGAATCCCTGAAATTGTGGAAGAAAGAATACGGAGATATGACGCATCTTGCCCAGGCCAGCGGAATCTGGAAACTGACTCAGGAAAAAAGCGGATTGCGTCCCAGAACCCTGAAACGTTACCTTTCCCTGGAAACCCTTCCCATGCGCCCCAAATGGCGGCAGGTAATCGATACACTCAACTTCGTCATCAAAAAATCCTCCTCTTCCAAAGCTTCCTCCAAATTAGAAAAGCGTAAAATTAAACTCGAGCAAACGCTGACCCGCCTCGGCCTGCGACATCCTTACCACTCCAAGCAAAAAGCTGGATAAAATTACTCTCTGCGAACATCCCTCAAACTTCCACAACAGCCTCGCTTTGATGCTCCACAGTTTATAAATCCCACCTCGTTTTCTACTAGGCAATTTCTTTACTGATTTTTCATTCCTGTTTCTTTTTGCCCATTAAACTAATTCAATATTAAAAAGTTTTATTTAATAGTATTTTTTAAATTCATGGTTTTGTGAATTATA